>OFFE01001178.1_pt1 | contig 19767 bp, 19 predicted proteins | sample 1521371 | NCBI WGS metagenome assembly OFFE01 (sample SAMEA3504131, study PRJEB24116) | mouse gut metagenome | biome: mouse gut; feature: mouse-associated habitat; material: faeces | place: Denmark | collected 2011 | reverse complement strand
GCAAAGAAACCATTGAACGGGTCTTTGCGGATGCGAAAGAAAAGCATGCCATGCGGTATACCTTTTACCGTGGTCTGGCCCAGGTTTCCAACTGGGTGAGGCTTAAATTTGCTGCCATGAACCTCAAAAAGCTGGCAAGGTGGAAAACCAGAAAGCGCTTTGCTCCTCCCTCCTCCACTGCCTACTCGTACATTTTATCCCTCATTAACTTTGTGGCCTGTCTGGTTATGAAGCCAGACAGGCCTTTTTTCGACAGGCTGAAAGGCAGGTGCGGCAATGCCGCGCCTGCCTTTGTTGCAAGTATTCCCTTCCGCCATCCGTCAGGACGGTAACTATTATGCCTGAATCTCCTCCAGATGGATGACCCACTGGTCCAACCCGCGGAAGATATCCGATGGACCAGGCGCGAGTCCCTCCACCACATCCGGATGGGTCAGAACGGAATAATTTCTAAAGCAGACCGGTGCAAAGGGCGCAGCCGCCTGAAGGTGACTGTACAGCCGCCTGGAGGCATCCGTCTGATCCTCCGAAGAGAGATAGAGCTCAAGCAGAATGTCTGTTACATCGTTGGCATAACCGCCGTAATTAAGGGTCCCCTCGGTTCCCGACAGATCCGTCAGATCCCAGTCGGCAGTCAAACGCACCTCTCCAAAATACAGATCAAACTCCCCGGCCTCCAGCGCAGCCAGATACTCTTCCCAGGGCAGTTCCACAACGTTGATTTTCCAGTCCAGACGGGATAGCTCTCTGGCAATGAACCGCGCACTGGCCGCCCGGAAGGCGTCGTCCCCGCTGACCAGCATGGTGAGCTCCTTCCGCTCCCCGGTATCCTGTCCGGCGGCGCGGAGTGCGCTGAGCAGCTCGTCTTCGCTGTACGCCTTTTCCAGGTTCTTGGGATAAAGGGGCGAGGAGGGCGGCACAGGGAATTGAGCCGCCTGCACCAGCTTTGCCATCTGCGCGTCCGCCAGAGTCTCCCGGTCAATTCCCCGGCTGAACAGGGCCCGGAGGGAAGCGTCAGAAAAGAGCCGACCCTCGCCGACGTTGAACCCGATGAACTGCATAACGGCGGTAGGCTGTCCGGTGGACTGTGCCTGACCGCTGGCCAGAGAGGGGTCATCGGTGGGATCCACCGGCAGCAGTTCCACCTGCCGGGTAGAGAACAGATACAGCGCGGTTTCCTGATCCTTGGCGTGAACCAGCGGGATGACGTCCACCGGCAGGTGCTTCCCCTGCCACCAGTCCTCCCGGGCCTGGAGCCGCTCCTCTCCGCCTTCCCCAGAGACCAGATAATAGGGCCCCGTTCCCAGCGGAACCCGCTCTCCGGCGGTGCTCTGCCGGACGATGGGGATATCCAGAAGCGCCGGCAGCCCCCGGTTGGGCGCGGCCAGGGTGATAACCACTTGCCCGCTGCGGCTGGCCGTCACGTTCGTCACATTTCTCAGCCGGTAGGCGTACCGCTCCGACTCCCGGGCCCGCTGGAGCGTCTCCGCAACGTCCCGGGCGGTCAGCGGCGAACCATCGGAAAAGGTCATGCCCTGCCGCAGAGTCAGCGTGCAGACCAGCCCTGTTTCATCCCACGCCCAGCTCTCACACAACAGCGGCACAGGCTGGAACGCTTCATCCAGACGGAACAGCGGCTCATAGAGCAGCGCCGCCGCAATCTCCTGGATCCCCTCGCCGCAGGAGATAGGATCCAGCGTCTGGTTCCGGTGATAGGGCAGGGAAAACGCGGCGGGATATTCCGGCGCAGGCTCCTCCAGTTCCTCCGGGGGCTCCTCCGGAAGGAACGGCTGATACTCTTCCCATTCGCCGTCCAAGTCATCCGGCTCGGTCAGATCCCCGCAGCCGCTCAGCAGAAGCGCCGCCGTCAGAAGCGCCGCCAGAAACCGCCTCACAGTCCGTCCTCCTCCCGCCTTAAGCCGATAAGCGCCCCCTGCACGCCCCGGCGGTCCCCGGAAACCCGGTGGCTCCAATACAGATCGGTATGACAGGCAGTGCACACGGGAGAGATATCCATACGCCCCTCCTGCACCCCTGCCTCTCTCAGCCGCCAGGCGTTGACTGCCTTCAGATCCACAGTCCACTTCTCCCCTCTGGGGGAAATGTACTTCTCCGCGCCGCCGCCGAAGGCTGCTCGCATGGCCTCCGGCACATCGTCATGGGTTTCAAAGCAGCAGGGCCCAATCCCCGCCCCAACCGCCACCCGGATATGCTCCGGCTTTGCGCCAAAGAGCCGCCCCATCTCCCGCACCGTCTTGGCAGGCAGATCCAGCGCGGTCCCCCGCCACCCGGCGTGGACCGCGCCCACACAGCGGCTGACTGGGTCGTGGAGCAGCAGGATGATACAGTCCGCCGAAAAAACCATCAGGTTCAGCCCCGTCTCGTTGGTTACAAGGGCATCGGCGGTGTAGTCCGTGGTCACAAACAGGCCCTTGCCTCGGTCCGCGCCGGTGACATGGCGGACCGTGTCCTCGTGGACCTGTCTGGACTGAACCACATCGCCCAGAGCTGTCCCCAAGGCCGCACAGAAGCGGCGATAGTTCTCCCGGACGTTTTCCTGCCTGTCCGGATCGGGGCCGCTTCCCCGGAAGTTCAGCGAGGCGTAATCCCCACCGCTGACCCCGCCCAAACGGGTGGAAAAGCCATGGACCAAGCCGGAAGCGTCCAGAATGGACGAGGTATGATAGACCACGCCGCCGTGGTCGTGGGTAAGAAACGACATAGACGCCTCCTAGTTCAAATAGTCTTCCCGCAGCAGGCCGCACCAGTAGAGGTCCAGCCATCTGCCGTCCCGGACAAGACAGTGCTTCCGGAACACCCCCTCCTGCCGGAGGCCCAGCTTTTTCATGAATCCCAAGGAACGGACGGCATCCTCCGTCTCCGCCATAACCTTGTGGACCCCTCGGACCCTGAAGAGATGGTCCATCAGAGCAGACACCGCCTCATATGCATAGCCCCGCCGCCAGAAGCTCCGGTGAAAAATCCAGCCCAGCTCGTAGATGCCGGGTTCGTCAATCTGCTTGCAGAGAAGATATCCGATGAGCCTCCCATCCTCCTTCCGAACAGCGGCGCAGGCTCCAGGCGGGTCCCGCTCCACGCAGAAGGTCCGGAGAAATTCCCGGGCCTCCTCTTCTGTGTAAGGCGCCACGTGCTCCATGGTTTCAGGGTCCCCGAAAATCTCCCAGAGGGCGTCAAAATCCTCCATGGTAAAGGGTCGGATCACCAGCCGCGGCGTCTCAAGATATGATTCCATACCGTCTCCTTCCTTATGACCGAATCCGGGAGGCCGCCGTCAGAGGCAGCCTCCCGGCAGAATCCATTCCACATGGGTATCCCATTTCCGGCAGTAATCCGCGATCTCCACAATCACCTCGTCCTGGCAGTCGAAGGTCAAGGGAATGGCAAGGCCCACCTCCCGTCCGTACCGCTCCAGCCGCGCCGGCAGTCCCTCCAGGTCCATCCCCGGGCGGTAGAGATCCTCGGTGTAGTCCTCCACGCCGTAAACCTCGAAGGGCCCAGGGGAGGTCCTTCCAATCAAAGCCCCGGGCCTGATCGCAGGTGAGATGGGCGTCCACGCAGACGCAGTCCAGCTCCAGGATCACCTCGCACCAGTGTCCCACCGTAATGACGGGAACCGGGAAGCTCTCCACCCGTTATTCCCCGTCCCGGACAGAACCGTGGAGGTTGTACCAGTCCCACCGGGCGGTGTAACCAGCCTCGGCCAGGGCCTTGCTGATGGACTACCCCCGCCGGTACAGTACGCCATATACGCTGTTGAGGGTCTCCCATACTTCCATACTCACGCATCCCGTCCGCAGCACTTTTTATATTTCTTTCCGCTGCCGCAGGGACATGGATCGTTCCGTCCGATCTTCTGGACCTTCCGGGGCTGTTTTTTCACAGTGCCGTCACCCCGGCCTTCTGTGATGCTGTTGGCCACTCGCTCCCGCTTTACCGTCTGATCGCTCTTGATCCGGACAGAGAACAGACGTCGGACCGTTTCTTCCTGAATGGCGGAGACCATCTCCTCAAACATATGCAGGCTTTCCCGCTTATAGGCATCCACAGGGTTGGACTGGGCATAGGCCTGGAGCCGGATACCCTGACGGAGATCCTGCATGGCGTCGATGTGCTCCATCCAGTACTCATCCACCACTCTCAGCATGACCACCCGCTCCAGCTCCCGCATATCGGGGAACGCGTCGTTGGCCTCCTTGGCCTTGGCAATTTCCGCCTCTTTGGCGGCGTAGGTCTCCATGGCCTTGTCCGTAAACAGCCGGACAAAGTCCTCCTCGCCAGTGGCAGCCGCCTCTTCCTGCGTCAGCTTCACCGTGTACTTCGGGAAGAAGGCGCCCTCCAGGGAGGAGAGCATGGTCTGGTAGGCATCGTTGTCGATACGCTTGTTCTCGCTGAAGGCGGTGTGGACCGTCTCGGAGATAATGTGAGAGATGAAGCCGGCGATTTCCTTTTGCAGATCGGCACCGTCCAGCACGTTTTTACGCTGGCCGTAGATGATTTCCCGCTGCTTGTTCATCACATCGTCATACTCCAGGGTGCTTTTACGGGCCTGGAAGTTCCGGGACTCCACGCTGGTCTGGGCGTTCTCAATGCCCTTGGTGAGCATTTTGCTTTCAATAGGCATATCTTCCCCCAGATCCATCCGTTCCATCAGTCCCGTGATCCGTTCTCCGCCGAACAGGCGCATGAGATCGTCGTCCAGACTCAGATAGAACCGGCTTTCGCCGGGGTCTCCCTGGCGGCCGGCGCGGCCCCGGAGCTGGTTGTCGATGCGGCGGGAGTCATGGCGCTCGGTGCCGATGATGAACAACCCCCCAGCCTGACGGACCTTGTCCGCCTCTCCGGCGATTTCGGCCTTGTGCTTTTCCATATATTCGGCGAACTTCTGCCGGGCGTTCAGGATTTCCTGGTCGTCCGTCTCGGCAAAGCCGGTAGCCTCGGCAATGAGTTCGTCGGTAAGGCCTTCCCTTCGCAGATCGTTCTTGGCCAGAAACTCCGCATTGCCCCCCAGCATGATGTCGGTGCCGCGCCCAGCCATGTTGGTGGCCACGGTAACAGCCCCCAGCTTGCCGGCCTGGGCCACGATTTCAGCCTCCTTCTCATGGTTCTTGGCATTGAGGAGGTTGTGCTTGATGCCCTCGCGGGTCAGGAGCTTGGAGAGGGTCTCGTTCTTCTCAATGGACACCGTACCCACCAGCACCGGCTGGCCCTTGGCGTGGCACTCCTTGATCTGCTCAATGACCGCCGTGTACTTGGCTGCCTCCGTCTTATAGACCACGTCGTGATCGTCCTGCCGGATCATGGGCTTGTTGGTGGGAATTTCGATGACATCCAGCTTGTAAATGGAACCGAACTCCTCCTCCTCAGTCAGCGCCGTTCCGGTCATGCCGGAGAGCTTGCTGTAGAGGCGGAAATAGTTCTGGAAGGTGATGGTGGCCAGGGTTTTGCTTTCCCGCTCCACCTTCACCCGCTCCTTGGCCTCGATGGCCTGGTGGAGGCCTTCGCTGTATCGGCGGCCGAACATCAGCCGTCCGGTAAATTCGTCGACGATGATGACTTGACCGTCCTTGATGACGTAGTCGGTATCCTTTTTCATCACGCCGTGGGCTTTGATTGCCTGATTAATATGGTGGTTGATGGTGGAATTCTCCGGGTCAGACAGATTTTCCACGTGGAAGAATTCCTCCGCTTTGGCGATTCCCCGGGCAGTGAGGGTAGCGGTGCGCGCCTTTTCATCCACCACATAGTCCGCGTCGATGTTCACGTCCTCCTCGGCCTTCTCATCGGTCTCGGCGATCACCAGCTTCTTCAGCTGGCGCACAAACATTTCCGCCATGTCGTAGAGTTGGGTGGACTTCTCTCCCATGCCGGAGATAATCAGCGGGGTCCTGGCTTCGTCGATGAGGATGGAGTCCACCTCGTCCACAATGGCAAAATTGTGCCCCCGCTGAACCAGCTCGCCGGCATAAAGCGCCATGTTGTCCCGCAGGTAATCGAAGCCCATCTCGTTGTTGGTGCCGTAGGTGACGTCGGCAGCGTAGGCCGCTTGACGCTGAGCCTTGTCCAGACCGTGTACAATCAGGCCCACCGTGAGCCCCATGAAACGGAACACCTTGCCTACCCATTCGCTGCCATATTTGGCCAGATAGTCGTTGACGGTGACGATATGGACGCCTCTGCCCGTCAGGGCATTAAGGTAGGCCGGGAGGGTGGCCACCAGGGTTTTGCCCTCGCCGGTCTTCATTTCGGCGATGCGCCCCTGGTGAAGCACCACGCCGCCCACCAGCTGCACCCGGAAAGGCCGCTGGCCCAGCACCCGGACGGAGGCCTCCCGCACAGCGGCGAAAGCCTCGGGCAGGATATCGTCCAGTGTCTCGCCGTTTGCCAGGCGGCCTTTGAATTCCGCTGTCTTGGCGGTCAGCTGGGTATCGGAGAGAGCTTTGTATTCCGGCTCCAGGGCCTCGATTTTATCCACAATGGGGTAAATCTGCTTTAGTTCCCGCTCGCTGTAGGTTCCAAAGATCTTTGTAATAAAACTCATTCGCGCAACGCTCCTCTTTTGTAAGAGTGAAATTTCAATACAACAGCACAATTTAATAGTATAACATAATTTTTATGATTTGCAATGGGAAAAATAAATGCGCCTTGCTTCTCGAACAATTCTTTTGAAAAATGAGCCTGTTTTCATCCGGAAAACGCATTTGAACGCAGCCCTACCTCTTACCATCGCCACTCCAACAGTTTACCCCAAAATTCCGGCGCAGAGATTCAAACCAGCATGAAATCCCGCAGTTGACAGACCTGGAACGAGCTGGTATTCTTATACGTAGCCTTTCAGGAAGGGAAACGCGGCCGTACAGGCCGCGTTCCGCTTCCCGGCGGAGCGTCACCCCCGTCCTGCGTCATTTTGACCGCCGGACTTTACCGATTTTCAGGTGTACCGGCTATAATATAAAACAGCAGCCTTGTCAAAGGCTGCTGTAAAAAGGAACAGGAGATGTTTGTATGCGTCTGGAGGATTTACTGATCTTCCATGATATTGTTATTCAATGCCACAACAACCCGGACGCGGACGCTATTGCCAGCGGCTTTGGCGTATACCGCTATCTGAAAAGCAAAGGAATCGCGCCGCGGCTTATTTATGGCGGAGACACAGCCATCCAAAAAAGCAATTTAGTTCTCATGACGGAAATTCTGGAAATCCCCATTGAGCATGTGCGCAACCTGCCGGAGGCAGAATTACTGCTGTGCGTGGATTGTCAGTACGGCGGAGGAAATGTCGCCCGCTTCCCTGCCAAAATGGCGGCTGTAATTGACCACCACAAACAGGAGGTGGAATTTCCCGTCCTGCGGGAGGTGCGGGACCGGTACGGATCCTGCTCCACCATCGTCTGGGATATGCTCCGGGAAGCGGGCTACGCTGTGGAGGCGGACGAGCGGCTGGCTACGGCGCTTTACTACGGGTTGTTCATGGATACCGGAAAAATGCAGGAGCTGGGGCATCCCAAGGACAGAGACCTGCGGGATGAGCTGGAATTCTGCTGCGATAAAAGCCTGCTTCTGCGGCTCCAGAACTGCAACCTGTCCGGAGAGGAACTGCGAATCGCCGGCCGGGCACTGTCCCGCTGCGAATATATGCCGGAATACCGCTTCGCTCTGGCAGAAGCGGAGAGCTGCGACCCCAACATTCTGGGAATTATCAGTGATATGCTGCTGGAGGCGGATATTGTGGATACGTGCGTCGCCTTCTGTATATTGGAGTATTGCGCAAAGCTTTCCGTACGCAGCTGTACCAGTGAGACCAAGGCCAATGAGCTGGCGCGGTATCTGACCGAGGGCGTCGGGTCCGGCGGAGGCCACGCCCAGAAGGCAGGCGGCAGCATGGGGCTGGCGGAGCTGAAACGAATCTGCGGCAGCTCCATACCGGACGGCGCGGTACAGGCGCTGGTCCGCCGCCGCGCTGCCGCTTATTTTGAAAACCAGTCCATTATCCATTCCGAAACCAGCCAGGTGCCGGATCTGACAGGGGAGCCCCTCTATCAAATGCGGCGGCAGCCTATTGGATATATCAAGGGAACCGACTTCTATCCTGAAGGTACAGAGGTCTGCATCCGGACGCTGGAGGGCGATTTCACCTTTGATGTAAAGGCAGACACCTACTTTCTGTTCGGGGCCAACTCCGAGGTATACCGGGTGGACGAGGAGGATTTTCTTGCACGCTACGATCTCATCGGGCGGCCTTATGTATTCCGGGGGGAATACGCTCCCTCCGTCCACCAGAAAATTGCCGCCACCTCCGGCCTGGAGGCGAAGCCTCTGGCATCCCGCGTCAGAACCTGCATCCCCAAGGCGGACGCCCTGATCCACGGGCGCGAGATCAAAGCGGGCCGCGTCAAGGTGTTCCGCAGTTGGGATAAGGACAACTATATGCTGGGTCTTCCGGGAGACTGGCTGGCAGTCCGGGCGGAGAACCCGACGGACTGCTTCATTGTGGACAGGGAGAATTTTTTTCAAAATTACGTCCCCTGCGTTCGGACGCTCCCTTGACGGCGGATGGACCGGTCTGCCGGATAATTCCTGTCGCAGCAGCCCCAGCGGGGAGCACCCGGATGCAGGCATGCCGGGAGAGATTCCGTACTCCGATTGAGAAAGACGGCCGCCGGAGTCCCGCCATCAGAGAGAGCGGGAATGCGGGTTTCCTCCGCCAGGGAGCGGTCTCGGGCCCGCAATACGCTCGGTTCCATGTTTCAGACAGGAGCCGCTGTATCGTATCTCATTTGCGTGCGCAATACAAGTGAAAAAGGCTCTCTATTTTCTCTTGCTTCTCTTCTGCCTCCGTATTATAATGGAGGCACAAAATATGCGCCAAGGAGGAGCAATGAATGGATTTACTGTACTGGTTTGAGTCCATCCGTCACCCTGTGCTGGACGTTTTCATGTCCCTGATCACCCACCTGGGAGAAGAGACTTTCTTCATGGTGGGTGCCCTGTTCGTGTTTTGGTGCGTGGACAAGCGGAGAGGCTATTACCTTTTGTGTGTAGGCTTTGTAGGAACACTGATAAACCAATGGCTGAAAATCATCTGCCGGGTGCCCCGGCCCTGGGTAAAGGACCCTGATTTTACCATTGTGGCCTCCGCCCGGGCAGAAGCCACCGGCTACAGCTTCCCCAGCGGACACACACAGACTGCCGTGGGATTCTTCGGCGGCATAGCCCGGTTTACCGGGCGGCTCTGGCTGCGGGTCGCCTGCATTGTGATTTTGCTGCTGGTGTCCGTTTCCCGGATGTATCTGGGGGTACATACGCCGGAGGATGTAGGCGTGTCTTTTGTGGTGGGGGCGGTGCTGGTGCTTGCACTGTATCCGCTGCTGGAAAGCACGCTTTGGTTTCCCCATCGGATATATCTCATTCTGGGTGTCATGCTGGCATTCAGTTTGGCTTTTGTGGGATTTGTGGAGTTTTTCCCTTTCCCTTCCGGAATTGATCCGGAGAATCTGTCTCATGCAGTCAAAAACGCGTACAGCATGACCGGCGCCGTGGGCGGTATGCTTGTGGTCAGCGTGTTTGACAACAGGCTGCTGCAATTTCCAAATCGTGCGCCATGGTGGGGACAGGCCGTAAAACTGGCTGGGGGACTGGTTCTCGTGGTTCTGGTCAAGAGCGTTCTGAAAGCGCCGCTGCTGGATCTGTTCGGCGGTCATTCGGCAGCCCACGCGGTGCGGTATTTTTTGATGGTTCTTGCGGCGGGGTGCATCTGGCCGATGACATTCCGGTTTTTTGAGCGCTACTCCCGGTAAGCGGAAACACGATATGACCCGCAAAGCATTGCAAAAGGCCAGGAATTTTGATGCCCGGTATGGCCCCCACATCCCCGCCGTCCGTCCATATTACCCCCACTATCGACTGAATTGGGAATACTATTTGGCCCTATGCCGGAGATGTACTGTTTTTCCTGACGGTATCGGCAAATAACTGCGCGATCTCTTTCCTGGCAGGATAACTGCTAACTGTGCCGGATTTCTGTACGCTATGGGATGCAAAGATATTTGCCCACTGGCATGCCTCGCCCAGCGTGTCGCCCGCAACCAGTCGTGCCGTCATCGCTCCGAGGAACCCATCACCTGCGCCTGTTGTGTCGGTAGCATCCACTATATACCCGTTCCTGTGTGCAGCAGAACCGCTTGCATCCAGCGAAAAGACCCCATCAGCCCCCAGCGTGATTACGATCTGGCGGCAGCCATAGGTCCTCTGAAGAGCCTGCGCTTTGAACAGCCAGTCTCCCTCCGTTTTTGCACATGCCAACTCCAACATATACGCAGCTTCCACCTCATTGAGAATTAATATGTCAACGTCTCTCCAAAAATCCGGCTTCTGGCTTGGAACCGGCGAGGGGTTCAGCACTACTTTCACGCCATATCTTCTGGCTGTATCCAGGATAATGCGGACGCTGTCCTCAGCCAATTCGTATCCAGTGATGCAGTATTTAGCACTTTTGAATGTACCAAGCGCCTCTTCAATCTGTCTTTCCGGAATAAACTGGGCTTCTTCATCAGAGAGAATGATCATATTATTCCCCTCGTCGTCAATCAGCATACAGCCGGGTACTTTGTGCGCTCCAGGCCTACAGGTCACGAAACGATCATCAATTCCTTCCTGCCGGAGGATAGCTTGCCCGTGGGTGTACCACTCTCCGCCGGCCACATTGGCAACAAGTGCTACATTGGCCCCGATACGGCTAGCTGCTACTGCCACATTGGTGCCCTTGCCGCAGTCAATACCCGCATTTATACCAATGGCCCGTACGGTTTCTCCTGGCCGCGGCAAGCGGTGAACCCGAACGCCGCCGCTGCTGACGTTGTGTGTATACGCAACAATAATTTCAGGTTGACTTTCCATATTTGATTGAACCTCAAGTTTACTTCAAAGTAGACAATTCCTTGTATTTGTGCGAAATAATGTGATCCGCAGTATTCAGGTCACAGTATAGCACACAATTTGGAACGTATGCTGGAAATAGTGTGACAGGATATTCTACGGTCGGTTCGCCAAATAGAGCGATACGAATAATCGTCTGTTTCCAAGGGCCGGTCGTGACAACAAATATCGCCCTCTTTGCAGTGAGCATGGATTTCATTCCAATCGTGAAGGCATTGGGCGGCAGCGCCTCAAAACAGGAGCCGAACTCGCGCTCAGCATAAGCAAAAATGGTATCGTCACGCAGTCTTACGATGCGGGACTTGGACTGTGCATATTCTTCCAGTGACAGATGGCGATAACAGGTATCCGGTCCCTCGTTAAAAGCGACAAGACCATTACACCCCACGCCGCCGACCAGAGTATCGATCCCGCCAAGTTCCTCAATCTTTTTATCAAACAAGTCCGGCTGCATGGGATCCGGGAAAAATCTTTGCGGTGCGGGAACGTTCAGCTCCGGTTTGATCCGGTCATAGAGCAGACGCTTCATCTTGCCGGGACATGAAAACCTCTGATCACTCTCCGGAAAAAGACGAAACTGCCAATCCAGCCACGTATCCATATGAAAAATGTACAGGTTTTTCAGACTAATATTTTCCCGATTAACACGATCTGCAAAAGCATCATACTGTCCCGCAGGACCTCCAGGCAGTATCCAGCGTGTCGGTCTGCCCAAGGAGTTGTTCTCAATTATTTCGTCAGCCAGAAGATTTCCCACTTCCTTATTGACCGCATCTTTTTCCTGCCGGATGTGCAGTTCCATTTTTCGGTCAGGGTGGTCTGCAAGTTCCTCCGCCGGGATAGAGCACCATCGCCTAAGCTCCTGTCTTGAGATCACATATTCGTTCATACTTGTGCTGTCTCCTTTTTACATTGATCTGTTATCCCTTTACGCCGGAAGCCGTAACGCCTTCAATCACATGCCTTTGGAAGAAGACATAGATGAGAAGAGGCGGCAATGTGGCAATCAGCATGGCCGCAATTTTGACACGGCTGTCAACCCAGTAGTGGGGAGACAGAATGTTTGCAATCACAACACTGATCGGCCGGATCTTACTGGCCGTGATGAGCGAGGGCCAGAGATACTGTCCCCAGACCTTCATGAACATCAGCACAGCCACAGTCAGCAATCCGTTTCGCATCAAAGGCAGAACTATTCTGAGATAGATTGTGAAATGCCCTGCGCCATCTATTCGAGCTGATTCAATAAGATCCACCGGGAGATTTTCAACGAACTGCATCATAATAAAGATGGAGAACGGAGAAACCATCAGTGGCAGAGATATTCCCAAAAGGGTATCCGCAAGACCCATATTGTACACCATCCGGTACAATGGAATGATATACAGAATCTGCGGAAGCATCATGCTCACCATCACAAGGCCGAAGAAAAACTTCTTCCCCGGGAATTCATAAAAAGTGAACTCATAGGCGGCCAGAGAACTGATGATAAGGATACCAAGCACAGTGAAACCGGTATATATCAAGGTATCCACTGTTGCGGTACCAATGTTGACGGTACGGATGGCTTCCGCGATCTTGGAAATGCCATTGGAAAAAGAGGACGGAAAAACAACGTTTACCAGATTTTCGCTGTCGGCAGAGAATGTGCCGCAAAACAGAACCCAGATGGGAAACAGGCATACCACTCCCCAGATGCCGCACAATGCAATCCATAACATTTTTTCCTTCTTTTTCAGACGTCTCATAAGCAGCACTCCCTTCCCATTTAAACTTTTCTGCGGCGGAATCGGAACTGTATCAGGGTGATGAGCAGAATAACGCTCATCAGGATTACACCTTCAGCCGCCGCACGTCCCAAACCGGATGGAGTTCCAAGATATACATTGCGGACCATTTCCATGACTGGGAAGAGCATGACCTGTCCGGGACCGCCGATACTGTTATAGTCGCCAGTCCCGCTCAGGATCCACGGAATGTCATACACCTGCAGCGCACTGATAAATCCGTAGGTGATAACCATGAACAGAATAGGTTCCAGTAAAGGAATCGTGATATACCGCATCTTCTGCCATGAGGAGGCTCCATCCAACTCTGCGGCTTCATACAAATCCGGAGGAATATCCTTCGTCCCCGCATTGATAATAACGAAGTTAAATCCTGTTGCGTGCCACACGTCAATCATAACAACCATCAGGATCGCATATATCGCCGTATTTGCCCAATCCACGCCTGTGCCAATACCAATACTTGCGAAAAAATTAGAAACTCGTCCAGTGCCAGGCGTCATAAACCACTGCCAAATACCGACGCCAATGAACAGCGGCAGGACATATGGGGTAAAGAAGACGCCGCGGAAGAACCCATAGCCGCGTTTGCCCAAGTGATTTACGATCAGCGCCAGAAACAGAGCGATGGTCATACCAATCAGCAGGGTTGTCGGAACATAGATAAATAGATTTTTCAGAGCTGTCAGGAAGCGCTCTGATGAAACCCCTTCCCCGGAAAGGATAAACCGGTAATTCTCGCTCCCTGTGAACCTGATCTCCCCACGACTGCTTACAGACCAATCCGTAAAGCTCATGACAATACCATAAATAAACGGATACAGCATAAACACAAAAAACAGTGTGAAGAAGGGCAGAAGGCCCAAATAACTCTTCAGATACTCCTTCCTGCGAGCACTTTGCAGCTTTCCTCCGGTCTTTTTCTTAATGCTTTTCATAGGATCAGTCTTCTCCATTTACAATGTACGATTTATTCCCCTGCTTCAGCATAGAGTGCATTGACCGCCTTGATGAACGCTTCCGCTCCCTCTTCCGGCGTGAGCTCGCCAGAAGAAACGCGGGGCGCAATGTCTGTAATAGCGCTGACCCAGAATACGGAACTATGACCAAACTCCATCTGAGGCATTCCTGCGTTCATACCCTTGGACAGCACCTTTGCAACATCCAATTCCAGTGCCTCTGGATCGTTCATAACATCTTCACGCAGAGTGGAACGTCCAATCACCCTGGTGAAAGCCTTCTGGGTATCATACGCCCCCATTTTTTTCAGCCAACGTCCAATTGCATCGTTACGGCCCGCGTCACCGGAATCAATGCCGTACATCCAGTCCTGCCCTTGACAACCGCCGGTCCAGCCGCCGTCCTCATACGCGGGAATCAACTGAATATCGTAGTTCATACCAGCCTGCTGATAGTCCGGCTCAGTCCATGGACCTGCACAGAGGAACGCCAGTTCACCGGTCTTGAATGCCTCGGTCGCGGCCTGGCTTGCATAAGTCATGCCATTGGAAAACTCGTCCATTTTGCAGATGGTTTCAAAAGCACGCACGCATTGACTGGCTTCTACCATAGTTTTGCCATCCTTGTGCCCAATTGTCAAATTGGGCGCGTCACAGGCTAAAATACCGCCAGGGCAAGTGAAATGTCCGGTGGACCAGGAGTGAGTGGCATCTATACCAGCGGTGTTAACCCGTTTGCACTGATCGTAGAAATCCTCCCAGGTGGACAAGGGTTCATTTTTCCAGTCAATACCCGCCTTCTCCAAAACATCCGTGTTGCGGAAAATCAGGGAAACAAAGCTCATAAAAGGAACGGCGTATTGCTTGCCCGCATCATTAGTAACGGCGCTGCGCGCCCCCTCGTAAAAGCCGTCCGCCCAATCTTTATCTCCCGAATAAATGTAGGAAATATCCAGAAGATCAATGGCCCTCTGAAAACTGAGCGCGTCACGGGCGCTGGCACAGAACATATCCGGCAGTCCGACGCCTGCCATCAGGCTGGTCAACAGATCGGAGTCATCTTTTGCCACAACCGTGATAGAATTGACATCATCATTCTCTTCACAGAATTCCTTGACCCACTGATCCATCAGTTTACCCTGATCGTTCAAGACCATATCGGAGTAGGTCCAAAAAACGAGGTCATAACCATTTGAAGAAGTGGTTCCGGACACGTTGCCTCCATCGTTACCGCCGTTGCTGCCGCCATCGCCTCCGCCCCCACAACCCGCCACAATTGAGCACGTCAGAATAGCTGCAAGCCCCAGGGATACCAGAGTTTTCCATGTACGTTTCATTTTCTTTTCCATCCTTTCTTTTGTCTGTCCTACTTCCGTTTGAGGTATATGCTGTAATCTATATCAGCAGCCAGCAGGCCAAACCGCCGTTCGCCTACCAGTTCCTGCTGCCGATCGCGATAATGGAACCCAAAAAACCACAGCGGGAAAACATAAAGGAATGGTGTAAGGCACTCCTCCATGACCGCAGGCATTTTGATGAATCTCACATCAAACTGGCTGATCTCGGGCATCTCTTCCTCCGAAAAGATGTATGCCCGAGTATTTGCGATCTCACAGCCAGCAAGTAAATCCAGCACTTTTTCCATTGTGTCTCTGTGTGGAGCAATCATAAAAATCGGAATCCTGCCGTCCATCTCACGAAAGCGGCCATGCGCAAAATCTTCCAGTTCTTCACAAGCGCCAAATATCCAGGCAAATTCGCAGATTTTCAATGCGCCCTCCTGTGCTGTTCCGAAATTTGGCCCGGTGCCCATGACGACCAAATCATGTAGATTGCGGTCTTTATAGTCGCTGACCACATCGTCCATAGCATGGAACAGTGCAGGGAGCGCATGCATTTTAGCTTTGATATCTTCCCACTGCTCATTCCAGTATGCCTTCTTCTCTTCGGTGACAACACCTCTCTTTTCGCCAAGCAGGAGGGCGAATTCCATGGCGCCCTGCAGAATGAACAGATGAGAAATGCTATAGGCGCTCATACCGTTCCTGGTTTCGATTTCCGTGTATGCTTTTACACGATAATCTGCAAAAGGGGCCATTTTAATCTTTCCGCTTCCGGAAACACATAAAGTCATTGCACCCAACGCCTTGGCATTTTCCAGTCCCTTGACAACGCTTACCGTATTGCCGCTACAGCTGAGGCCGACCACCAGCGTGTGCTCAGGCCGAGGCAGGTAGTCCCGGGGATAAGATCGGAATTGAAAAGCAGGGACAGCCCGGGCGGACACGCCTGCCAGCTTAGTGAAAAGAAACTCGGCATTCATCGCAGTGGCTAAGGAAGTTCCATGGCCGATCAGGCAGACAGTGTCGATCTGGGCAAGGCGGCTGTCATCCCCATATTTGACTATACTTTCGCGGACAATGGATTCATTATATTCCCATGTTTTCTGGTCTGTCACACTGTGCATTTGCTGTTTCAACTTCTCGTTCCGATCCAAAATTGATCTGTTCATGTGAGCACTACTCCTTTTTATTCGTTGATTGCGGCACAGCCTGCCTGTGCGCTGTTTCCCAGGTTATAGAACGCCACACAGGCGGAACCACAGAGCCCAACATTATTCGTCCCCAACGCAGAAATTTCTATCCGCGCATTCCATTTGAAAATTCCTTTCTGGAACCGGGCAGATATTTCCGCTATTTCCTCGGAAAGCCTTGCCCGCATCCACGGGTCGGCCATCACACCTCCTACCAAGATATATGTCCCGATGTCAAGACAAGCTTCCAGGTCTAAAAGCAGTATAGCTAAATGGCGTATCACGGCATCAATCACTTTTTTTGCAAACGGATCACCTGTCTTATGCGCCTCCACCAGGGCCCGCCCGCCTTTTGGGACAGGAGAAGGTCCGCTAATAGCCTCCTGCCGGTTCCTCTCCAGGTCTATTCCTTGACCGGAGGCTATCGTCTCAATACGGACAATCTCACCGCTATCGCACCGCTGAAACAGCATATTGCCAATTTCTCCAGCGTTGTTATGTATTCCATGCACCAGCTTTCCTTCCAAAACCAACCCCATAGCAAGTCCGGTTCCCACATTGATACATGCAAAGGTATTCCTCTGACGGCCCCATCCGAACATTAGCTCGTACAAGGCCGCTGCCTTCACGTCGTTTTCCATGAACGCCGGTACACAATACCTCGCAGACACGCGCCCGCATAGATCGCAGCCGCCGGCATCCAAAACAATTGAAGAACTTCGCAGGCGCTGCTGCACATGGTCGACAGATCCCCGGATCCCTATACCAACCGCGATCAGATTAATGCCGCTCCCGTACTTCGTTAGAAAAGGATCAATCCGTGAAAAAAGAGTTTCAAGCCAAACATTTGCCGGGGCACTGTGGGATCGGTATTCTTCACAGGCAAGGATCTCTCCTTTGACTGTGATAAAGCCATACCTGATTTTTGTACCCCCTGCGTCGATTCCCAGAACGCAGGTCTGACGGTCATTGCCCATCATCTGACAGTCCCTCCATATGTTTTAACGCCAGCGGCAGCACGCCTCGCAGTTCGCCAAAGCGACTAAAAGGCACTGCTTTAATCTTCGGGAGGATCTCCTCCGTCATCTGGCCGCCGGTTCCCTCTTGTCCTACTCTTACCGTTCGCGACGCCGCTGAGCGAAATCAGCGCAATAGCAGTGATAATCAGGATAAATCCAACCACTGTTTTCTCATCAAACATATCCTGATAAATGACAGCTCCGGCAGCAACACTGGTCAAAGGCTCCGCAATATTCAGCAACGCCGCATTTGCCGCACCCAGCACTCTTATTCCATAAATTAGGAAATAGAGCGCCAGCACCGTACAGAAAAAACCCAGAGATACTGCAAGGCCCCATCCTCTGAAAGAAAGAGGGAGTGTAAAGGTCCTTCTGAAAACAGTTTTTCCGATGAAAAACACACTTCCAAACAGCAATATGTAAAACATGGAAGAGAGACTGTTCATTTGTGCCAGAGCCGGTCTCTTATTTGCCAGCACATAATACGCATACGAGACCCCAGACAGCAGAGCACACGCCGTTCCTTTCCATATATTTTCGTTGGTGCTGTCAGGTCCGATCATAAACGCCAGTCCCAAAACCATGAAGATTACAGCGGATATACGGAGACCTCCAATTTTCTTGCGATCAACAAGGAACTCATACAGCAGCACGAACAGCGGATAAGAGAAAGGCAGCCATTATTATTAGGTTACACAAGGCCACACGGCCATGTGTGGCCTAATTTTTTTATCGTTTGGGGGTGAGGACGTGGCCGATTATGCTTTCAGAACCCTGGAGGACCGCCAGAAAATTGAAAAACTGTGGGAGGATGGGCGGACGCCTAAAGAAATTTCCGAAACCACGGGCGTGTCTGTCCATGTGGTTTACAAGGAAATGACCAGGGGGCAGGACGGGACCCGCCTGCCGGACCAGCGCCTGCGGTATAGCGCGGAACTGGCCCAGCGCCGGGTGCAGGCGTCGCTGGAGCGCCGGGGCAAGCGGACCGGGCAGCCCACCAACAGCGGCAAGACGGCGGGGGCCGCCAGGAGATAGGAGGACACCATGGCAAAAAGAAAGGAAATTAAGTTCAAGAATAATCGGGGCAGTTATGAGGGCCGCCAGGACGGGGTGATCTATCGAATCCACGCGGATCGCACACTCCTGGGGACGTGCGCCCCAGCCTATGCCGTCAGCACCTACGACACCAAGGGAAAGGGCAGAGGTATTAACACATCTGGACATTTCCGTTTGCACCTGGACGACGCAAAAGAGTTTTGCCAGAAAATCGCAAACGGTGAAATCAGCCCGGAGGAATTGCGCCAGAGGTTTGAGGCGGAGGACGCCGCAAAAGAGCAGGCAGCCGTACAGGCGGCAGCGGCGGCGGCAAAAGAGTTTCGCACCAAGCTGGAAAGCGCGGGAATTTCATATAACAAGCTGCTGGAACTGGAGGCCGAGCGGGAAAGCCTGTCCGGTATCGCCAACAATATCCTGCTGGGGTATGAGCGCGGGGAGGGGTGGCCAAGTGGGACCTGACAGCAACAGCGGCACCGTGGTGGCCTACCTTGACGGCAAACCCGTGGAAATCGGCCACCCCATGCCGGAAATCACGCCGGACTATTCGGCGGGCGGCGTGACTGCGGAGGAGGCGGCAGCGGCGGCGGAGAGGCTGGCGGAGATATGGGGCGATATGTCCGTGACCGTGGAAGTGGCGGCGGAGGGCCTGCGGGCGTTCTTCTACTCCCTGGAGTTAGCCATGGCCGTACACCTGGCGCGGATATTCAAGCCGGAACTGGCCAACCGCTACCGCCGCACAAAGAAAAAGCGGATCCGCAAGAAATACGAAAAGCGGATCATGGCCTGGTTTGGGGAGGTGTGGGGTAAATGTTCAGACTGAAAGCCAACAAAACCAGCCTTTACAAGCTGGTGGGCGAATTTGAGGACCTGCCGCCCATGCGCCGGGTGACAATCACCAAGGCATACCGGGCGCCGGACTGGTGGCTGAAATGGACAGACGCGGACGGCCTGCTGTGCGTGGCGTTTTTCTCCACCTGCATGGGAAAGGCCCTGCTGTCCATCGACAAAAAGGAGTTTTGCGGGCCGCAGGTTTCCCGCGTGGTCCATGACCTGGACACCAAGGACCTGCTGGAGCGGGGCATGGTGGAGAAGTTCACCACGGCGGCGGAGAGGGGGGCTGCCTGTGGCGCGGTGTAAATTTTGCGGCCAGGAAATCGACTGGATCACCAGCATGGAGGGCAAGCAGGTCCCCGTGGACCCGGATCCCGTTTTCGTGATCGAGGACGGCAGCCCGGAGGCGTTCCTGGACGATATGGGCGCAACCATCACCGGGCGGCAGGCCAAGCCGGAGGAGGAGAGCCGGGACCTCCCCGTGGCCTTTGTACTCCACCGGCGGACCTGTCCGTGGGCGGACAAGCCCACACAGCGGCGGGTGGAAAGGGGTGGCAGCTATGGCGGACTTTCTCCCGCTACCTGATCGGCGGTACAGCGTGATCTATGCGGATCCGCCGTGGGCCTAT
>OFFE01001176.1_pt1 | contig 19799 bp, 15 predicted proteins | sample 1521371 | NCBI WGS metagenome assembly OFFE01 (sample SAMEA3504131, study PRJEB24116) | mouse gut metagenome | biome: mouse gut; feature: mouse-associated habitat; material: faeces | place: Denmark | collected 2011 | reverse complement strand
GCGGCTGCCTGCGCTGCTTCCCATCGCTGTCCCGTCTTCCCTGATTGGAATGGGGATGCTGAAGGCCGTCAACGGCAGTCCGATTCACGGCATCAGCCAGACGCTGTATTTCCCGGCGCTGGGCTGTGCGGTGAAGTACATGCCCTTTGCTTTTCTGCTCTTTTGTGCCAGGCACAGGAGGATCCACCGGGAAGAGCTTGAGGCGGGCCAGATCCATATGCCGTCCCCATGGCAGTATTTCCGGAAGATTCTGCTACCCCTGTACCGCCCGGCCATCTGGGGCAGCGGGGCAGTGGTGTTCCTGCTGACTGTGGGAGAGGAAGGGATTCCGCTGGTGCTGATGCCGCCGGGGTATGAGACGCTGGCGGTGAAGGTGTACAACTATCTGCATTACGGGGCCAGTGAGCTGGTCAGCGGCTTCTGTCTGCTGACGGTGCTGCTGACGGCAGGGATTTTCCTCCTGCTTTTGAGCAGGAAGTGGAAATGAGGAAATCCGCTCCGGGCAGGAAGAATCGGGAAGGCAGAGGCCCAAAGCGGCAGGGGAGACGGCAGGAAAAAGCGGGTAGGAGAGCAGAAGAAGGAATACAGGATAAGGGAACGGAAGGCGGACAGAGGAACGCGACAGATGATAAGGATGGAGAATGTGACCAGGCGATACGGGGACAATGGGGTTCTGGAGGGGTTCGGCCTGCATGTGGAGAAGGGGGAGGTGGTTGCGGTAGTGGGGAAAAGCGGCTGCGGAAAGACCACACTGCTGCGGATCCTGGCGGGCCTGGACAGAGAGTATGACGGAAATGTCTTCATTGATGGCAAGCCTGCGGAGCGGAAGGCCCCCTGGGAGCGGAAACTTGCCATGGTGTTCCAGGAACCGGCCCTGTGGAATCATATGACAGTGGAGGAGAATATTCTGTTCCCGCTGGGGAGGAAGGCGCGGAGGACAGCAGGGCAGACAGTGGCGCATATCTGCCGGGAGCTGGAGATAGACGGTCTGACGGCACGGTATCCCGGCGAGATTTCCGGGGGCCAGGCCAAGCGGGTCTCTCTGGCCAGGGCGCTGGCCTCCGGGAAGGAAATCCTGCTGCTGGACGAGCCCCTGAGCAATGTGGACGAGAGGACGAGAGGGAAGGTCATGGACTTTTTGCGGCGGGAATATGTGGGAAGGAACACCATGGTATATGTCAGCCATGACAGAGAAGAGGTAACATATCTGTGCTCCCGGACGGTGGAGCTATGAGGAAGCGCAGAATAGCGGTCAATTCGGCGTTCCTGATTTTTGCCCTTGCCCTGACGGCACTGCTGGTCTGGCGGGCAAGGGAGGGGCAGGAGGACGAAGCGGCATCGCCGCTGGAAGGGGTTCGGGTGTTCTGCGAGGGGGAGGAGATATCCGCCCTCTATCTGGCCCAGGACGGCAGCCTCTGGGTAGGCGGTCGGGACGGCGTCAAAAGCCTGGACATGGAGACCGGCCAGGTGACAGGGTATGTGGCGGAGGATTTGGAGCTGATCTATGCGGCGGAAATCTGCCGTTCCTTTGAGGGCTCGGTGTGGATCGGCCACAACCAGGGGGTCAGTGTGCTGTATCCGGACGGGGCCAGGGAGGACTATGAGGCCCCGCTTTTGACCGGAGGAAGGGTCAATGCCATATTGTGCCATGGGCAGGAGATGCTGGTGGGAACCATGGAGGGCGGGAACCGCTTCGTGCTGCGGGACGGCAGGTGGCAGCTATCGGAGCAGTATGACCAGGAGAAAGGCCTGCTGGCGAATCCGGTGAACGTAATCGCGGCCCAAGGCGGTACGCTGTGGTTCGGCTCCTATCTGGCCAATCAGCCCGGCGGAATCAGCATCCTGGAGGAGGATGGCAAGGGCGGGAGGCATTGGCAGTATCTGACCACCGGGGAAGGGCTGGCCCATCCCTATATCAATGCCATATTGCTCCTGGAGGATAAGGCGCTGGCGGCCTGCGGCCAATTGACGGCAGGAGGCCTGAACGTCCTGACGGATTCGCCCCGGGGATATGCCGTGACGGACAGCTTCGGCCTGACGGACGGCATTCCCGGGGAGAAGGTGCGCTGGCTCTATCTGGACAGCGCAGGGCACCTGTGGATTACCACGGAGAGCGATGGGCTGATCCTGTGCAGGGACACCGCCCTTCCGCATCCCCTTGAAGGTGTATGCCTTACCTGGAAGGAGGGGCTGTCAGACAATGAAATCAAGAAAATCGTGGAGTCCGATAAATATTATTTCCTGGCAGGCAGATACGGCCTCACCAGGATTGAAAAGGAGACGGTGGAGCGGCTGCTGGAGGCAGGGGAAGCGCCGGGAAATTCATAAGTTCAGTACAGTAGACTGAGGGGGAACGGCAAGATGGCAGAGAAGAAGGAAAAAGTAAGGATACCGGTCTACCGCATGGGGCTGCGGGAGCTATATTTGTTGCTGCGGATCCGCATGGAGCAGACCGGCAGGAAAAATGTCAACGGGGTAAAGAAGTCCTTCCTGGAGCCGGAGACTTATGAAAAGCATGAAAAGCTCTTGAAATCCCTGGCCAGGAGAAAGCTTCTGGAGCAGCAGGACGGAAATCTGATGCTGAGCCAGGGGCTGTTGCAGGGGCTGGACGTCATTCTGGACTCTGCCCACTGCATGAGCTTCCGGAACGAGGCCCTTCAGAAAAAAGGCCAGATTCTTTCCTTCTACTATGCGGACGGCAGGTTCGCGGGCGTCCTGCAGGACGACAGGAACTCCCTGCTGGTATGTACGGACGACAGGGAAGCCGTCTATATGGCTTTTGAGAAAATCCTGGAGGCGAAAGGAATCAGTGCCGACTTTCATGCTGCAAGGTGGACGGAACTATACGGGGAGGAGATTGCAAAGCCTGTCCGGGAGGCGGCCATCGTACATACCGGCAACCGGCGCTGGAGACAGCTACGGACTCTGGCCATGGTATCGGACAAACGCAGGATCTACTTGCTCGAAGGGGAGGATGACCAGAGGCGGGAGGACCTGGGGCGGGATACCCAAGCTGCCGCCAACTGGTTCGGAATCGTTCTGCGGGAGCTGGAGAGGCTGAAGGAGGAGGGGGAGGCCGCGGACGGCATGGCCCCTGAGGAAAAGGAGCCTCCCAAAAAGAAAACCGAATATCAGCGGATTGTGGAATCAGAGGGTTTCCCCAGATCAGGGAAGACTTTCTGGTTCTGGGTCCTGCGGAAGATGCTTGCGGGGTTCCCTGTCATGATAAAGGGGGCGGCGGAGAAGAGGTTCCGCTCGCTCCTGCTCTATCTGGCCTGGGCCGTGGCGCTCTTTTTCTACAATATGTACGCCACCTGCTACCTGAACGATACCTTCATGCTGGACAGAAGAGCCGTATGGGGGAACCTGACGCCCTATCTCATGGCGGGAACCATGGATACGCCCAATCCCTTAAAGGGCTTCAATGCTGCCTGGGGCCATATCGACACGGTGTTTCTGGTGTGGCCTTTGATGATGCTGATTACACTAATCGGAAGGCATGTGGTGCTTCAGATAAAAAACAGGAAGCTTGGATTTCTTGCAAGCCTTCTGGGCATCCCGGGGGATGTGGACGCGTGCCGGCGTCTGGGATACGGAAGAGGGCGGCAGATGTGGGTTCCCTTTCTGGTAGTCTGGACGGCGGGCTTTTTCATCATGAATCCTGTCACATTGTTCCTGGCCGCCCTGTATTGTTTTCTTGTCTTCGCCCAGAAGGACAACAGGCTGGTGCGGCTGTGCCTACTCTGGCGGTGCGCAGGGAGCCGGAAGCAGGTGGAGGCAGGGAAGAGGCGGGAGCCTGAGATTGAGAAATACAGGCTTATGGTCTTCCATATGGGCTGCGGGTTCCTTATCTATGGGCTGGTGAGTCTGGCGCTGTGGCATGTAGTGGGATACCACTTCTGGATACGCCTCATCGTCACCATGCTCATGGCCATCTTTGCGCTGCTGCAGATATTCTGGCCGGGCATGCTGTCGGATCCGGAGAAGGCGCACAGAGCCAGAATCATTCTGCTGATCATCGTCGGGGGGATGGCGGCGTGCTGGTTCAGCTCCCGCTATGGGATTGTGCTGGCGGATGACGGCGGATGGTCGGAGTCCGGGAGGACGCTGGGGGGATTCCTGCAGAACGCGGGCTTCTCCACCATATTTGGATTGAGCATATTGACCATCGGGCTGGCGCTGGGAGGTACGGCAGGCCTGGTGATCGCGGCATTGGGAGCCCTGGGGGGAGCCGGGCTATTCGGCATCGGCTGCTCGGAGGGCGCGGCCGGGGATTATGTCAGGAAGTCGGCGAGGCAATTCTTCTTCGGGCCGGAGGACGGGGAGAGCAAGACGATTCTGTGCATGACTACGGAAGTAGCGAACTTCGTGGCGGGCTTCCTGCATCCTGCTGTGGGTTCAGGCAGCAAGGCAACGAAGGTGTTCTATGGCGGGAGAGTGGTCACGGATGTGGTTTCCCTGGGCGCGGACAGCTATACCATGGGCATGGATCTGGCGAACAGCATTACGGGAAACGAGAAAGTGGGCGCCGGGACGCTGATTATGGACGCGCTGGGACTGGGGCTGGATATCTACGGCTTCTGCGGCGACTGGGACAGCTTCGGGGACGTAAAGTGGGGCGATGACGCTTATCGGTATGCCAAGGACCCGAAATTCACCGATGAATATAAAAGGATGGAAGACGAGAAGAACCAGCAGGTTGCGGACATGTGGGAGGAAAACAGGGCGGATAGGCAGGTGGAGCTGGATTTGGAAACCTCGCGGCACAACGAGAAGCTGGAGGACATACAGGAATCCATACGGAAGACCCAGGAAGGGGACATCACGCCTCCCATGGATATGGACAGGGACGCCTATCTGGAACAACTGAACCGGACGCTTGGAACGGAGGAGAGCATCTTCGCGGACACCATGGCGGAAATCAGGGACAAGTACGGCCGGGAGGCCAGGAAGCTGGAGGACGCGATCATCAAAAACTGCAGCAGGGAAGAGCTGAAGCTCATCGCCGATAAGACAGCGGAATGGGTCGGCAATGGATACAGCACAGAGGATATTTTTGAGAAATTAATGGAATTCAAGGATTCCTGGGATGCGGAAGACGCGGGAGCCGGGGGTGACGCCCCATGATGACATACGAAGAATTCCGTGACAGATTCCATATCCGCCTCACCGATCAGCAGACCGAGGCCGTCCGCGCGGTGGAGGGCCCCGTCTTGCTGCTGGCCGTCCCCGGCAGCGGCAAGACCACCGTCCTGGTGACCAGGCTGGGCTACATGATACACTGCGCGGGGATACCCTCTGAGAATATCCTGACCCTGACCTACACCGTGGCCGCCACGAGAGACATGGCGGCCCGGTTCGCGGAGCGCTTCGGGGAGGAGATTGGCAGGCGCATGGAGTTTCGCACCATCAACGGCGTCTGCGCCAAGATTATCGACTATTACAGTCAATCCGTAGGAAAGAGTCCCTTCTCCCTTGTGACGGACGAAAAGAGCATCGCCGGAATGCTTTCCGCCATCTATCAGAGGGTGGAGGGCGGCTATGCCACGGAGGGGGATTTGAAGGGAATCCGGACATTGATCACCTACATCAAGAACAGCATGCTGGACGAGACGGAAATCAAAAAGCTGGAGCAGGAGAGCGACTGGCGCATAGCGGAGATATACAGGCTCTACCGGGAGGAGCTGCGGGCCCGGGGCCTGATGGACTATGACGACCAGATGCTCTACGCCGGCAACATCCTGGCGAGGAGCCCGGAGACGCTGGCGTATTTCCGGAAAAGATATCCCTATATCTGCGTGGACGAGGCCCAGGACACCTCCAGGATCCAGCATGCGATTATCCGCAGGCTGGCAGGGGGCCGGGACAACCTGTTCCTGGTGGGGGACGAGGATCAGAGCATCTACGGCTTCCGGGCGGCTTATCCCCAGGCCCTGCTTTCCTTTGAGCAGGACCATCCCGGGGCCAGGGTGCTCCTGATGGAGGAGAATTTCCGCTCCTGCGCCCAGATCGTGGAGGCGGCGGACTGCTTTATCCAGAAGAATGTCCTGCGCCATGCCAAGCACATGAAAGCGTCCAGGTCTGCCGGGGCTGACATCAGAGAGATCCCCTTAAAGAGCCGCAGCGCCCAGTACGCCTACCTGGCCAAAGTGGCGGAGGAGTGCAGGATACAGACCGCCGTCCTCTACCGGGACAATGAGAGCGCCCTGCCCCTGGTAGACCTTCTGGAGCGGCGGGGCATTCCCTACAGGATCCGCAACGCGGACATGGTCTTCTTCACCCATCGGGTGGTGCAGGACATCCGGAACATCATCCTCTTTGCACGGAATCCGAAGGACACGGAACTGTTCCCGCAGATATACTACAAGTTGTCTTCTTATATCAACAAGCAGACGGCGCTGCGCCTCTGTGAGATTGGCGGGAAAAAGGACATGGACATCCTGGAGGTCGCGATTCGCTTCGGCAATCTGGAGGAGAGGACGGAGCTTAGCTGCAGGACGCTGCGTCTTCATTTCAAGCGTCTGCTGTCGGATTCCGCGGAGGCGGGGCTGGATCGGATTGCCCAGGAGATGGGGTATCGGGACTATCTGAAGCGGGCGGGCATCGGCGATGGGAAGCTGGCCATCCTCAGGGCCATCGCCCACAATGAGGACAGCCCTCAGGGCCTGGTGGAACGGCTGGATGTGCTGCGCAGGACCATCGAAGAGAAGGCGTATGACGCGGGCTGCAGATTCCTCCTTTCCACTATCCATGCCAGCAAGGGCCTGGAGTATGACAGGGTCTATCTGATGGACGTGGCGGACGGCATCTTTCCGGAGGCCGTGCCGGAGCGGGAGGCGGATATGGACGAGAAGGAGCGGCAGACATATGAGGAGGAGCGCCGCCTGTTCTATGTGGCCATCACCCGGGCGAAGGACATGCTGTCGGTCTTCGGCCTGAACAGGAAGTCGGCATTCCGTACGGAACTGTTCGCCCAGATGAAATACCGGAAATTCCGCGATGCCATCGGGCAGGGGCTGATTGTAAGACATAAGAAGTTCGGGGAGGGTGTCGTCGTGGAGGAGGGGAAGACCCAGGTCCTCATACAGTTCGGCGACCGCCAGAGGCGGCTGGACTTAAAGACGCTGTACGAACAGGATTTATTGATTCTGTGAGACAGTGGCCCCGCAGGGTTGACAGACCCTGCAGAGCCCGCACTGGGACAAAGAGGCTTTCGGCTTTCAGAACATGGAACCTGTCCCCATCATGCCGATGAGCTGGTCGCGCTGCACCGCGTCCTCCGAGCCTTTGGCTTTGGCGGCCAGGCCGTCCAGCTCCATCTTGCTGGCGGCAGCGCGCATGAGCTTTTCCTGGAATTCCCTTTTCTCCTCCTCCGCCTTCCGGGCCCTTCTCTCAGCCCTGGCCCGGTTCTGTAGACGCAGGGTGTTCTCCATGGTGTGCAGCATCTGAGTCATATCGTTCATATGCGTCCCTCCCATATTTCTGTAACTTGTTTTCTGCTCTCTTTCTACCTTCTATATCGGCTGGCCTTCCGCCTTTCCTGAGACGGCAGACGCAAAATCCGGAAGCAGGGGCAAAATCCGGAAGCAGGGGCAAAATCCGGAGGCAGGGGCAAAATCCGGAGGCAGGGGCAAAATCCGGAGGCAGGGGCAAAATCCTGAGGCAGACGCAAAATTTGGGAACAGAATCCGGAAGGGGCAGGGGGCCTATTCCGGGAGGCCGAAGACAGCGTCCTCCAGGGTGTTGGCCCAGCCATAGCGCTTCAGGTCCACCTTCCAGCCCTCCTCCGTCCGCTTCACCTCCACGCCCTCCGCCTCCAGCAGGAGCTTCTGCAGGTCAGGGGTGTCGAAATAGACGGCCCCGGCCAGCAGACCCTTTGCATTGACGATGCGGTGGGCGGGGATGTCCGCGGGTTTCCCGTCCGGGGTCCTGGCCAGGCCGCGCTTTAAGCCGTAGCCCACCTGGCGGGCGTTCCTGGGCTTGCCGCACAGAAGGGCAATCTGTCCGTAGGTTGCCACCCGGCCCTCCGGGATGCGCCCGCAGACAAGGGCCATTTTCTGATAAAAATCCATGGGGATACCTCTCTTTCCGGTATCTATAATATATGTAGCGATTAAATCTTGCCCAAAAACCGGATAAACAGCATGACTGGCCGTGCTATGCGACTTATAAATCTATGTCCACACGGTATCCGTCGTCAATCAGGATGTAATCGTTGCCGTATTTCCTGCACATCTCCAGGTTGCGGGCATTTTCCTCCAGGAAGGTATCGGCATCGTACCAGGAATCGTCCAGGCGCTGCTCGATGACACAGGCGTATCGGCGGATGTCGGCGAAGTGGTTCCGGATGTAATCCGGCGTCATGATAAGGCAGCGGTAGCGGATTTCCTTTAAGTAATCCTCCTCGAAGTCCTGTCTCCAGTCAAAGGGGATGTAGCAGCCCTCCACAATCAGGTTCTGGCTGTTCTCGATGGCAGTCTTCACCATCTCCCTGACCACGGGCCAGAGGTAGGGGGTCAGCGCATCGTCGTCCGATGGGGTCAGCTCGGTGTAGCCGCTTCGGATGAGGCCCATCTTCAGGTGGTCGATGGACAGGTAGGGATAGTGGTATTTTTCCAGCAGCCTTTGGGCCAGGGCGGTCTTTCCCGTGTGGGATGCGCCTGCAATCAGGATGATCATTTCGGGTCTCTCCTTGTCTGTTGTGATTTTTGGCTCGGTTTCCTTCTGGGTCAACATTTTACCATAGAATCTGTCTTTTGTGTATACTCGTGAGCGATGAAATTTGCCGCAAGATTTCCATTGGCTTTTGCCTGTGAGTGGGGCTGCTTGGCAGATTTTGTGATTTCCAATATAAAATATTGTGGTGGAAAGGGAACTTTCGGGCGGATTTTCCGTCTGGTTCTATAAGGATTGTATCAGGATTTGCTGGGAAAGAGGGGAGAGATGGGCGTATGACGGTGATTTATTCCGCTCTGCATCTGCTGGTGGACGGCATGTGCGCGCTGGCCATGTTCGGCAGTCTTCTGCCTGGGGGAGACAGAGGGCTCTCCATATTGGTGTACAATTTCTGCGCCTTTGCGCTGCAGATGCCCCTGGGGGTGGCGCTGGACGCCCTCTGTGGAGGAAAGAAGGGGCGGGAGGTGGGTTTCCCCTTCCTGTTCGCCCTGGCAGGAGTCCTGTGCACAATGGGGGGAGCGTTTCTGCATCCGGCAGTGTTGGGAATCGGAAACGCCCTGTTCCATGTGGGAGGCGGCGTGGGGACCATACGGGAGGACGACAGGCGGAGCTGGCGGGGCAGAGGGCTGGGCGTATTCGTGGCGCCGGGGGCGCTGGGGCTCTATCTGGGAACCGTTCTGGGCAGGGGAGGTTCCTGGCAGATGTGGGCTTTCGGAACAGGCGTCCTGATGGCGCTGTTATGTGCAGGTGCCATTTGGGGCCGGAAGGCGCATCACTTTGAAGTTTCTGGCCGGAAAGCGCATTGTTTTGGGATGCGGGGCCAGAAAGTGTGTTTCTTTGAAGTTTCTGGCCGGAAGGCACATCGCTTTGAGGTGTCTGGCGGGGAAGGAGGGACGGAGAGAATCCCGGAATCCGGTGTGCGGGGGCGCGGGACGGAGGCGGATTGGAGGGCAGAGGCCCAGCCTTCAAAAAGCAGTCCGCAGAAAACCGAAAAGCAGGCTGCTGGGAATACAGGGCAAGGCATCCGGAACACCGCTATAGCGGCTGTTTGCTGCATTCTTGTAGTCATACTGCGCTCCTATGTGGGGATGGCGGTGGCGTTTCCGTGGAAAACCGGATTCCGGGCAGGGCTTCTGGCGGTGCTTATGGTGGTGGGAGGAAAGGCGGCCGGAGGCTTTGCGTCTGCCCGGTATGGGATGCGGATGACTACGACAGTGTCGCTGGGGCTGGCTGGGATCTGCTATCTGTGCTCCGCTGCCATGCTGCCCGGGCTGGCCGCGCTGTTCCTGTTCAATATGACCATGCCCATTACCCTGTACTGGCTGGTGCGCAGCATGCCCCGGATGCCGGGATTTGCCTTTGGGCTGCTGACATTTGCCCTGTTCCTGGGCTTCCTGCCTACATATTTCGGGGTGGCTGCGGCAGTGGACGGCCCTGTGCTGGGCTGTGCAGGCAGCGTGCTGTCCATGCTTCTGCTGACGGCGGGGCGGGCGGCGGAGAGAGGGGAAATTGGCCTTATACTGTAGACCGCCAGGATTTACAGTGGCGTCCCCGGGAAAGTACTTGGCTGGCGGTCTACAGTCGGGTCGCACTGCAAATTTAACCGGTGTGCAGTTAAATAGGCTCTCGGAATTTCCGAGAGCAGAATCAGGCATTGGGGCAGGACGGCACCTGGAAAAGTGGGGGCGCCGCTCCAAAGGAGTTCCAGAAAGCCGTGTGGTATGTGGTCTGGAGATTACGAGAGTATACTATAAGGTATCGGGGTTACGGAGGGAGGAAAGGCTGATGGAAATTTATCTGGCGAAACTGTTCGGCATTTCCCTGGCGCTGACAATTGTGGTGGAGCTGCCTGTGGCGTTTATTCTGCGGCTTGGCGTGAAGCGTCTGGGGAAGAGAAGTCTGGGGAAGAAAAAGAAGACGATATCGACTTCGAATGAAGGGAGACAAGGCAGGGGAACGGGGGGAATTGCCGCCGGCACAGACGGGCAAATCAGGTCGGCCCTTCCTGTCAGCGCTGGCGGGGAGATTTGGCCGGTTCTGGGCAGCAGGCGGCATCTGGCCCTTCTGGTGGTGCTGGTGAACCTGCTGACCAATCCGCCGGCCGTGCTGCTTTGCTGGCTGGGCAGGATGTATCTGCCGCTTTTTCTGGCGATTCCGGTTCAGATGCTGGTGGAGCTGGCGGTGGTAGCGGTGGAGGCCTGGATTTACTGCAGTTTCATGGAGAAGCCCGGCTGGCAGACGGGAAGGCCCGTGCTGCTTTCCGTGACGGCAAATCTGTGCTCCTGGACGATTGGAATCGTCTGTGGGGGATGGATTGACCTGGCGGTGACCATAGCCCTGCGGCTCAGCCGGGCGTGGTAGGTTAGCGGCAGAGAGCTGGCGGAGAATGAAATCGGCTTGCCCGGGTGGCGGGGAGCGAAAAATCATAGGCAGAGTATTCCCGTCAAACGGAGCCGGGACGCGCATTCCGGGCGGCGCAAAAAATCATAGACAGGGGATTTCCGGCAGACGGAGATGGGATGCGTGTTCCATGCAGTGCGAAAAATCATAGACAGTGGATCCCGGTAAAACGGGACGGAACAGGAGGGATTATGAGGAAAACAGTGGCTTATTGGCTGGCGGCGGTATGTGTTTGGCTGGCATGCTCTTTTTCGGCGGGGGCGGATGTGATTGTCGAGCCCATGGATTCTTTTTATGAGGAGCATGCGGAGGAATGCGTCCATGTGGGGAGGGCGTTTACCGCCAACGGACCGGACGGAAAGGTCTACCTGTACAAGAGCCCGGAGCTGCCGGAGGTGGTGGCCACATGGGAGAACGGCTACAGGGCGTCCATCATGTACACCTATGAGGACAGCCGGGGCATCCTCTGGGGCGTGTACGACGACTATAGGGGCACGGTAGGCTGGATGCCCATGGAGTACATGGAGCTGATTTATGACAGCATCTCCTTCCAGAAGGAATTCAGCGAAGAAATCACAGAGCAGGGAGGTGAGCTGGATGCGGAAAACCTGGAGGGAACCATCCGGTTCTGGAAATATCCGGGCTCGGAGGAATGTGAAGTCCTGAGCGTGGATGATACGGAGGATTATCTGCCGGAATACACCGGTGTGTACGTGGACGGAGTCGGGAACCGCTGGGGCCATGTGGGGTACTATTTCGGCCGGAAGGATACCTGGATTTGCATCAATGCGCCCAGCGCTGAATTTGAGCAGCTTTATCCGGACGGCGCACCGCAGATTGGCCAACTGACAGGAGAGGGCGTGGATGCGGAGACGACAGACCCGGAAGGGCAGAAGGACGAGAAGGGAGACGACACGGAGGCGGCGAATCCGGAGGGGAAACCAGGGAACAGGGGAGAAGAGGCCGCCGGGAATAGGGATGTACAAAACAGCGCGGACCGTATCGTGCCGAAACCGGATTATAGTATGATGCTGCTGGCGATAGCCCTCGTGGCCCTGGTGACGGTGGCTACGGCAGTTCTGCTTTTTTGTTTATGGAAGAAGGATAGACGACAGGAAGATTGATTCTTGCCGGTTTTCTGCCAATCAGTAAAAGCACCCCCGTCTGCAAAAATCCAGCAGACGAGGGTGCGGTTATAGGCGGCTTTCTTTCTATTGCCCAAGGGCATCTGCTATGCCGTCCAGCTTGATGAAATTTGCCATGTTCATCATATTTGCAAATCGAAGCTGCTTTTGGATTGCCTGCTGCCCACGAATCAGCTCCTGCTGTCCGGTTACCAAATCGGTGAGCTGTTGAGCCTGTACTTTTTGCCAGGCGACCATTTCTTTGTGCTGATTTGTTTCTTCAAAAAGATTGACCATCTCTTTGACTGAATCGGCACGGCCATTTCGGATGGCGTGAAGGAAAAAATCGACTGCCTCAACACTGTAATAATCTGGAGGGAACCAGACCGGCGCATGACTTAGTAATTCACGCTGTAATGCGTTATATTGGTCATGTAATGCTTTTCGCTTTTCGCGTACCTGCTCATTATTCACAGCCGCATCCTGATTGGTTGCGGAAATCTTTTTGTTTTTCATGGCAATCAGAAAAACATCAACCACAACAACTGCCACCAGAACCAGAATGCCTACTTTTCCGGCCCCATAAATGACCGCAATGATTGCCACATAAGCCAGGAACCTGAAGAGACAGTAAATCATCAGGAAGTAAAAACCGAATTTGCCAATAGTGCGACGGGTATTTCTGCGAATGGCCAAAAGGGTAAAGGCTCCTATTTCCGTGCCAGCCGCTTTTGCTGCTAATGCCACGATTTTTCCGCAGACAAATGATATACCCATAAAGACAAGCGCAATTATCGCATCGCTCTTTTGGTTAGGGTCAATGGAGAGAAGTATCAGTAATGCGATGAGCGCGAACAGGCTGATGGTGAAAATCCTGGGAAGGTCATTTCTGATAGTTGCTTTCGTGTCGATTTTCTTTGTAATCTTGCGGAAATTTCTCTCCTGGGCAATATATTGGGCAAGAACATCCTGCATTTTGTCCAACATGCTCTTCACATAGGTCAGGCCCTGTGATAATTCTTCTTTGGTTGGCGTCATTTCTGCTCACCTCCTTTGTTTCTGTGTTTGGAATAGAAACCTGGTTTGTCCATTAAGGAACTGATAAAGATAGTAATGCACCTTCTCATGCGTACCTCCTGCCGTAATCCGGCTATGTTATTCTCGTCGGTACTTGCCTTTGGGGGCGGTACTTCCTTCTCCGGCCCCCCGTAGGCATTTTCCCGCCGAGACAACAAAAGCGGCGCAGGGTCAATAAATCCCTACACCGCTATAAAAAGCTACGCACACAATATCCCCCCCTTGCGAAATGCAGCATAAAAGGGTATAATGGGATTATGGCGCAGAATAATTCTGCTGTGTGGGACCTGGGCTTGACTGGCTCTCCTGCATAGGGGCGTGGGGTGGTGGCACACTCCGCGCCCTGCCTTTTTGCTTCTGTGTCTCGTAGGTTCATTTTACAACAAGTCTGGATAAATTGCAATAGGTTGATTGACACGGTTCGACAGAGTTGCCGTGTTTTGTCTCTCCAATTCCCGCATCGGGAAGTTAAATGAAATTTCCCTTGCAATCCACCCTCTGCCATGATACTCTTAACACAGGACGGCAATATGGGGCAGGACAATAAGGGAAAGGAGCATGCGGCAGATGGGAAGATTCGTGAACCCCAGGAACAGTGCATTCCAGGATGTGCTGAATTCCCAAATATATGTCGATAAGACAGGTCTCCTGAAATATACCAACAGTGTGATAGACACTACGGCAAAATTCATCTGCAACAGCCGCCCCCGCAGATTCGGCAAATCCGTCACGGCTGACATGCTCGCCGCGTACTATGGCAGGGGATGCGGCTCGGAGGAACAGTTTTTGGGGCTGGCAATCAGCGAGAGCCCTGATTTCAGGGAGCATCTCAATCGATATGACCTGATTCATATAGACATCCAGTGGTGCATGGAGCCTGCGGGCGGAGCTGAACAGACAGTCTCCTTCATTACAGAAAATATAATAAAAGAACTGAGGGCATATTATCCGGAGGAACTGCCTGACGAGGTCAATTCCCTGCCGGATGCGTTGTCCTGTATCAATGCAGCAGACGGGCGGAAATTCGTTATCATTGTGGACGAATGGGATGTCTTGATTCGTGATGAAGCAATGAATCAGGCGGTACAGGATGAATACATTAGTTTTTTAAGGGGCCTATTTAAGGGAAGCGAGCCATCAAAATACCTTCATCTGGCATACCTGACCGGCATTCTTCCAATCAGGAAGGTCAGGACGCAATCAGCGCTCAATAACTTTACCGAGTTTACGATGCTGGATGCCAGGATCTTTGCAGAATATACCGGATTCACGGAAGAGGAAGTCAGGGAGCTCTGCGAGAAGCATGAAAGGGATTTCGAAGAGGTAAAAAGATGGTACGACGGCTATTTGCTCCAGGACTGCCATGTCTATAATCCGAAAGCAGTCGTGGAGCTTTTGACGTGGAACCAGTTTCGGGGATATTGGTCGGGGACGGGCACCTTTGAGGCGGTTGTCCCGCTGATCAATATGGATTTTGACGGTTTGAAGACAGCCATCGTGGAAATGTTGTCCGGCATGCCCGTGGAGCTGGATGTGTCCGCTTTCCAGAATGATACTGTCAGTTTTGCGAATAAAGATGATGTTCTGACCTATTTGATTCACCTTGGCTATCTGGCATACAACCAGAAAACGCAAACAGCGTTCATCCCGAACGAGGAGATACGGCGGGAGCTCATAAATGCTGTGAAGCGCAGGAAGTGGGATGAATTCATTACTTTTCAACAGGATTAAACACCAGGCCTTGCATGTAAGGGAGAGAAAAATGTTCCGAAAGAAACAACTACCACAGAAGGACTATGACCGAGAAAACTGGAAGCCGATCCTGAAGTGCAGCATCTGCAACGGCGAGCGGGTGGCGGGCTTCAAGAACATCCACACAGGGGAATTCCGGGAGGAGCTCTTCATCCAGGAGGAGGCGCAGCTTGAGGAATTCAGGCAGCGGTACAAAATCACGGAGCTGCCCAAGGAATACTGAGGAAGGGACTGATATATATGAAAGCCTTTTTATACGGAGTCGTGGAGATCATCGCGCGGATACACAGCTATCTGCTGCGGCTCAACGATGCCTACGAATACAATTTTACCGACAAGGAACTGCATTTCCTGATCATCGGCGCGCTGGGGATGGCCATGATATTCGTGGTGCACCCGGTGTTCAAATGGCTGGCCAGGAACAACCACATCATGGTCATCAGTTGGATATACGTTTTTACGTTGATTATCGTAATCACTTTCGCCATCGAAATCGGCCAGAGGGTGACGAACACAGGGGCCATGGAGTTCGCGGACATCATGTTCGGCGTGCTGGGCTTCATCAGCATGTTCCTGGTGTTCTCCGTGTTCCGGGGAATCTACCATCTGGTCCTGCGGCTGATTCGGCGGGAGGACCAGTATGCGGACGAGTATGAGGATGACGATGAGTGGGAGCGGCTGGGATAGGAGACGATTATGAAATTTCTGCACATCTCAGACTTACATATCGGAAAGCGGGTCAATGAGTTCTCCATGACAGAGGACCAGAAATATATCCTGAACCAGATTCTGCGGATTGCGGAGCAGGAGCGGGCGGAGGCCGTGCTCATCGCGGGGGACGTCTACGACAAGTCCATGCCCTCCGCGGAGGCGGTGCAGATCTTCGACTGGTTCCTCACCGGGCTGGCGGACCTGGGGAAGACGGTCATCGCGGTCAGCGGGAACCACGATTCCCCGGAGCGGATCGCCTTCGGCGGAGCACTGATGCGGGGAAGGGGCGTATATGTATCGCCTGTGTACCGGGGAGAGGCCCTGGAGGTGGCGCTTCGGGACGAATACGGGGATATCAGCGTCCATCTGCTGCCCTTCCTAAAGCCCGCCACCCTGCGGCATGCGCTGGAGGGCAGGCAGGAGGAAGAGGAGAACAGGCTGCCGGAGAGTTATCAGGAGGCCCTGGAGATAGCTGTAAAACGTATGGAAATAGACGTCAAAAAGCGCAATATCCTGGTGGCCCACCAGTTCGTCACCGGCGCGGGGCGCTGCGATTCCGAGGAAGTGTCCGTGGGGGGCCTGGACAATGTGGATGCCAGCGTCTTCGACGACTTCGACTATGTGGCCCTGGGCCATATCCACAGCCCCCAGTCCGTAGGCCGGGAGACTGTGCGCTACTGCGGCACGCCTTTGAAATATTCCTTCTCCGAGGCAGAGCAGGAAAAGTCCGTCACGGTGCTGGAGATGGGGGAGAAGGGGGATGTGGTTTTGTCTACAGTACCCCTGGTGCCATTGCGGGACATGCGGAAGATCAGAGGCTCCTACGGGGAAGTGATGTCCAGGTCCTTCTATCAGGATACGAACACAGAGGACTATGTGCAGATCACGCTGACGGACGAGGAGGACATCCCGGACGGCTTGCAGAAGCTGCGCACAGTGTACCCGAACCTGATGCAGGTGGCATACGACAACAGCCGCACCAGGCAGGACAGGACAGTGGAGGCCGCGGAGCAGGCGGAGCGGAAATCGGAGCTGGAGCTGTTCGGGGAATTCTTCGAGCTGCAGAACAACCAGCCCATGAGCGCGGAGCAGGCGGCATATATGGAGAAGCTGATCGCGGATTTGAAGTAGAGGACATGCTCCGTCTGGACGGGGCGGCAGGGCCGGATAAAAAGGTGTGTCCGGCCTTTTGTATGAGTGCGCGGCGCAACGCGCAGGGGTGTACGGATGAAACCGGTAAAGCTCGTCATCAGCGCCTTCGGGCCCTATGCGGACAGGACGGAAATAGACTTCGACGGCTTCGGAGGCCAGGGGCTCTACCTGATCACCGGGGATACCGGAGCGGGCAAGACTACCATATTCGATGCCATAGCCTTCGCGCTGTACGGCGAGGCGAGCGGGGACGTGCGCAGATCCGATATGTTCCGGAGCAAGTACGCCAAAGACGATGCGCCCACCTATGTGGAGTTCACCTTCTCCTACCGCGGAAAGGAATATACGGTAAAGCGTAATCCTGAGTACCTGCGCCCCAAGGGGCGAGGCAGCGGCTACACTACCCAGAAGACGGATGCCCTGCTGACCTATCCCGACGGGCGCAGCCCCGTCACCAGGGCCAAGGACGTGACAAAGGCTGTGACGGAGCTGATTGGGCTGGACCGCAGGCAGTTCACCCAGATTGCCATGATCGCCCAGGGGGATTTCCAGAAGCTGCTGCTGGCCGGCACGGAGGAGCGGGGAGAGATCTTCCGGCAGATTTTCGGCACAGGCCTTTACAGGCGGATCCAGGAAGAGCTGAAAGGGGCGGTGAAGCTCCAAAGGGATGCCTATGAGGAGCTGAAGCGCAGCATCAATCAGTTCATGGACGGCATCGTCTGTCAGGAGGGCCCGGCATCGGACACCGGAATGAGGCTTCAGGAGCTGCAGAGCCTGAAGTTCGACGGCAGGGTGGAAGAGGGCCTGGAGCTGTTGGCGGCTCTGTGCGCCGAGGACGAGGACATGCTGAAGGCCATGGACGGACAGCTGGAGCGGCTGGAGGAGGAAATCCGGAGAGAGGACAGGCTCATCGTGGACATCGGCCACAGGGAGGAGCAGCGCAGGGCCCTTCTGGAGAACGAGAGGCAGCAGAAGGCGCTGCGGGAGGAGCTTGCCTGCAGGGAGGAACTCTTCGAAAAGGCCGCCCGGGAACGCCAGGAATGCGGCGCGCTGGAGGAGCGGATGCAGGCCGCCGGAAAGAACTTGGAGAGGTTCGAGCTCCTGGACGGGCTGCAGCAGGCCCGGGAGGCGGGAGAACTGGAAATCGCCGCGGAGAAGAAGCGCCAGGAGGACATCCTTTCAAAGAGGCAGGCCCTGGAGGCAGCCCTCCAGGAGGAGCGGGAAAGCTTCCGGCTCCTGGCGGGGGCAGGGGAGGTGAAGGAGCGCCTGGAGCGGCGGGAGGACATCCTGCGCCAGCAGCAGAGCCTGCAGCGGCACAGCGAAGGGCTGGCCCAGGAGGCGCAGCGCCAGCGAAAGGCGGAGGAATCCATTGCGGAGGGTGAAAAGAGGCAACGGGAGCTTACGGCGGGGCTGCTGGAGAACCAGACCGGAATCCAGGCCCTGGGCGACAGGGACGCCATGCTTGCCGCGGTGGAGCAGATGGGCGAGAGGCTTGAGGGTCAGCGTGAGCTTCTGCAGAAGTTGGCCGGAGAGCAGGAGACGGCTCGGAGGGAGAGCAAAAGGATAGACGATGCCCTGGAGGAACTGAAAGCCCGCAGGGAGGCTTTGGCTCAGGAGGCGGAGAAGGACGCAAAGGAGCGGGAGGCTTTAAAGAACGTTGGCGAGCTTCTGGTGGCATGCCGCCATGAGGTGGACGAGGCGGAGCAGAGGCTGCGCTCCTGCCGGGAACAGGCCGCTGAGCTGAAGGAGTGCCTGGAGGTCTCCCATGCCCTGGAGCAGGCTTATGGGAAGGTCCTGGAGCAGGCCCGCATTCAGCAGGGCCAGTGGGATCGCTGGCAGGCGGAATGGGAGGCGCTGGGGGATGTGGAGGCCCGGAGATTGCTCCTGCAGCAGCGGCAGGAAAAGCTCCGGGAGGCAGAGAGGTTAAAGACGGACTTGTCTTCAGGTATCCAGGCGTTGGAAGGGCTGCAGGGAGAGCTTGCTTCCGTGAGGGAAGAATACCTGACGGTGGCGGAGCAGAAACGGAAGCTGGGCGACGCCTATCGGAGGATGGAGCAGCAGTTCCTGGATGCCCAGGCGGGCCTGCTGGCCAGGGGGCTGGAGGAGGGGAAGGCCTGTCCGGTCTGCGGCTCCCCGCACCATCCCACGCCTGCCCGGGTGCCGGAAGCTGCGCCGGAGAAAGCGGTTCTGGACAAAAAGAAGAAGGAACTGTCTTCTGTGGAGGCCAGAACGGAGCGGCTCAGCGAAAAGGCGGCAAACCTGAAAGAAAAGCTGGCGGATTTGTTGGAGCAGACAGAGAACAGGATGCAGAGCGCGCTTGCCATGACTGTGCTGTGGGAGCAGGGGGGCAGACAGGCAAAGCCAGGCGTAGAGCATTCTGAAGCAGAAAATCCGGATGCCGTCAAAGAAAGGCTGCGGAATCTGATGGACGAGATATCGTCAAATGTGAAATCTCTGGAACGAAAGCTGGAAAAGGAGACCCGTGAGGCCGATGAGGCCTACCGCCGGAAGAAGGAGCTGGACAGGATACTGAAGACGGCTGCCCAGAGCCGGAAGGAACTGGAGGAGAAGAGCCAGGATGCGCAGCAGCGGCTGAACACGGCCAGAGGCCAGCAGGCCGAAAGACAGGCCCGGTGGGAGCGCTTTCTGGCCCAACTGCCGGAGGCGGATTCCGGCGATGGGGAGCCTGACAGGGCCCGGTGGACTGCAGAACAGGCGGAAGCCTTCCTGGGCCGGGCATGCGACAGAAGCCATGCCCGGCTGGAACGGGCGGAGGCCGGGAGGAAACGCCTGGAGGCGCTGGAAGGGAAGCTGACAGAGACGGAGGGACAGAGACAGCGCCTGGAGGCTGCCGCGGCGGAAAACAGAGAGCAGGCCGCAAAGCTGCAGGTCCGTCTGGAGGCTGCC
>OFFE01001171.1_pt1 | contig 19847 bp, 16 predicted proteins | sample 1521371 | NCBI WGS metagenome assembly OFFE01 (sample SAMEA3504131, study PRJEB24116) | mouse gut metagenome | biome: mouse gut; feature: mouse-associated habitat; material: faeces | place: Denmark | collected 2011 | reverse complement strand
TTTTCCGGAGAGGGTTAAGTCATGGAAATCATCAAAGCTTCCACTCCGTCCGCGGACGGCTTCCGGATGCCCGCGGAGTTCGAGCCCCATCAGGGCTGCATCCTGATATTCCCGGAGAGGGCGGACTCCTGGCAGTACGGCGGATACGCGGCCAGAAGGGCCTTCGCGGAGGTGGCCGAGGCCATCGCCAGGTCGGAGCAGGTGACGGTCTGCGCCAGCGGGGCCCAGTACGACAATGCCAGAGCCCTGCTCCCCGCCCATATCCGGGTGGTGGAGATGTCCAGCAATGACGCCTGGGCCAGGGACTACGCGCCCACCTTTGTAAAAAACGACACAGGTGTCATAAGAGGCATAGACTGGGGCTTCAACGCCTGGGGCGGCCTCCACGACGGCCTGTACTTCCCCTGGGACAAGGACGACCAGATGGCGCGGAAGCTCTGCGACCTGCTGGAGAAGGACGTGTACTGCAAGCGGGACTTCATCCTGGAGGGCGGCTCCATCCATGTGGACGGGGAGGGGACCTGCATGGTGACGGAGAGCTGCCTGCTGAGCGGAGGGCGGAATCCGGCGCTTTCCAGGGAAGAAATTGAGGAGGTGCTGCGGGCGTATCTGAACGTATCGAAGATCCTCTGGCTGCCCCGGGGCATCTACAACGACGAGACCAACGAGCATGTGGACAATATCTGCGCCTTCACCGCGCCGGGGGAGGTGGTGCTGGCCTGGACGGAGGACCGGACGGATGTGCAGTACGCCATGTCCAGGGCCTGCCTGGACTACCTGGAGCAGGCGGTGGACGCGAAGGGCAGGAGAATCAGAGTGCACAAGCTGCCCCTGCCGCAGCCCGTGACCGTCACGGAGGAGGAGTGCCGGGGGCTGGACGCCTGCCGGGACCAGCCCACCAGGACGGCGGGGGAGCGGCTGGCGGCCTCCTATGTGAACTTCTACATCGCCAACGGCAGCATCGTGATGCCGGGCTTCGGGGATCCTGCCGACCAGGCGGCGAAGGAGATCCTGCAGGGGCTGTTTCCGGACAGGGAGGTGGTGCAGATCTACGCCCGGGATATCCTGATCGGGGGCGGGAACATCCACTGCATCACCCAGCAGGTGCCGGTGTGAGAAGAAGTTCTAGGGGGCCAAGAGAGGGCATAGCCCACCTCTTTAGGACGTCCGCCAGGAACTTCCAGGCTCTCAAAGCGAACAAGGTTCGCTTGCGAATACGACTCGCTTGCAAATACGACTCGCTTGCGAACAAGTTCGCTTTGCGAGCCGGTTTCACAGGTCAGAATGCCCAAGCGAACAAGGCTTGCTTTGTGAGGGCATTCTTCCAGGTTGCGGCGGTTTGCCGGCTGGTTGTGCTGCTGGGGATGGTATGTTGGAAGGATTGGCGGATATATTGAGGTATTTGCATTTTGATAGAAAGGTGGAGGATGTATGGGACAGGAGTTGACGGTGGCGGCGGTGCAGATGTACTGCAACCGTTCCAGGGAGGAGAACCTGGCGGCGGCGGAAGGATGGATACGGCAGGCAGCCGGGGACGGTGCCCAGGTGATTCTGCTGCCGGAGCTTTTCGAAACATGGTATTTCTGCCAGGAGCGGAATTATGATTCCTACAGGCTGGCCATGACGGTGTGGGAGAATCCGGCGGTGTGCCGGCTGCGCCAGGTGGCCGCAGAACTGAAGGTGGTGCTGCCGGTGAGCTTCTTCGAGCGGGCGGGGAACGTGACCTACAATTCCGTGGCCATGATCGACGCGGACGGGGAGCTGAAGGGCGTATACCGCAAGACCCATATCCCCGACGACCATTTCTACCAGGAGAAATTCTACTTCACCCCGGGGAATACGGGCTTCCAGGTCTGGGACACTGCCTACGGCAAAATCGGCCTGGGCATCTGTTGGGACCAGTGGTTCCCGGAGGCGGCCCGGTGCATGGCCCTGATGGGGGCGCAGATTCTGCTCTATCCCACGGCCATCGGCTCCGAGCCCATCATAGAGTGCGACAGCATGCCCCACTGGCGGCGCTGCATGCAGGGCCACGCCGCGGCCAATGTGGTGCCGGTAGTTGCAGCTAACCGCATCGGGCAGGAGACCGTGGCGCCCTCAAAGGAGAACAACGGCCAGTCCTCTGCCCTGACCTTCTACGGCTCCTCCTTCATCACGGACGAGACAGGGGAGATCCTGGAGGACGCGGGCAGGGACCAGGAGAAGGCGATCATGCATACCTTCGGCCTGGATGCCATAGAAGAGATGCGCTTCAGCTGGGGGCTGTTCCGGGACAGGAGGCCGGAGATGTACGGGGAGATCTGCTGTCGGTGAGGGCGTCCGAAAAACAAATTTCATTCAGCAATTTTATTTGATTTTTTCATGACAGCCGCATATAATAAAAGTAGGGAAATCCCTACTTTCCGTGTCATGTAATGATGGAAGGATGGTTATCCAAAAAGACAGGAGGCGAAAGATATGTACGCACACGCTTTTGTTGACAACGCAAAGGTGATGGCAAAAGGCCAGGTCACCATTCCGAAGGATATCCGTAAGGTGCTTGGCGTAACAAGCGGAGACCGGATTTCTTTTATTGTGGAAGGAGGTACTGTCCGCATTGTGAACTCAGCCGTCTATGCCATGCAGATGCTCCAAAGTGAAATGGTGGGAGAGGCGGAACGTGCCGGTCTTATGTCTGATGACGATGTCATGGCGCTTGTGAAAGAATTAAGGAATGAGGACGAAAATCTATGAGGGTCCTGATTGATACAAATGTCCTCATATCTGCGGCGTTAAGCGCCAGTGGCGTGCCTTATCAGGCTTATGTAAAAGCTGCTTCCTATCCTAACCACGGTCTGATCTGTGAGCAGAATGTAGACGAAATGAAGCGGGTATTCAATAAGAAATTTCCGATGCGACTTGCCGCATTGGACAGATTTCTCTCAACCGCACTGCTGACACTGGAATTGGTGCCGGTTCCAGTGGATGAAGATGTATCGGAATCCCAGATTAGGGATGTAAAGGACCGCCCGATTTTACGTGCAGCGCTTATGGCAAAGGCAGATATCCTTGTGACTGGCGATAAGGATTTTTTGGAATCCGGTTTGGAACATCCTGAAATCATGGCACCGGCCGAATTCCTCGAGAGGGGCTGATGCCATGACAGTTGCGCAAAACGGGCAGGAGGCTGCGCTGCCTCCCGCTCACTCCACCAGCTTCGCATTGGGATAGATCCGCTCCATCCGCTCATCCGGGAAATGCTCGTCCAAAAAGGCGGTCAGCGGATCATCATCCTGGGCCCTGTCGGCGGAGGCAGCGCTTTCAGCCGTTTCTTTCCCGGCGCCGTCCGTATGCCGCTGCGTATACCTTGCCAGCGCCAGGGAGGAGACGGCCATATTCAAGACCATGAACACAATCAGGCAGTTGCACAGAATCTTCCCCGCCCGCACCGGCAGCCTCTCTATCAGATCCGACAGCTTCGGATAAATCATCTTCAGCCACACCACAGCCGCAATCCCCCAGAAAAAGCAATAAAGCAGGTTTATGCGCCCGCCCAGGTTAAAGGCGAAGCCGCTGTAGTCCCAGAACACCGTGCCGAAGACCAGCTCCGTGAACACGCTGCAGACATACTCGTAAGCGCCCCCCAGCAGCGTGCCCGCCAGGAAGATGTGCCTGTCGCTCCTGTTCCGATACCGGTAGAGGAACAGGGTCAGCAGCGCGCAGCCCAGGCCCCAGACGATGCTGAAAGGCCCGTACACCACGCTGCTGCGGCTCATGAGCACCCCGGTGGTCAGGAGGCAGAAGACAGTCTCCGTCAGATCCCCCAGGAACGCCCCGATGAAGAACAGCGCCGTCAGCTTATAGAAGCAGCACCCTTCCGCGAACACCGCGTGCTCCGCCTTGGCCCGCTCCGATTTCGCCCGGATGTCCGCCGCGATGTCCTCCGGATTGATGGAGGGGAAGGAGCGCTGCATCCGCTTCTGCACCCCGGCGGTGAGGCGGTTCTCCAGGAGCCTGGAGGTCTGCTGCATGCCCTCGGAGAGCTGGGACAGGCGCTTCGCTGTGACCTTCATGCCCAGGACCGCCATGGAGGTGGTGATGAAATCCGCCGCCAGAAGCCCTGCGGCAGTCCACTGCACCACCAAAGTCACAGGCCGGGGGATGCCCCGCAGCAGACCGCACAGCACCGGGTTCAGGAAGCGCATGGTGGCCACGGCCAGCAGCCCCCACAGCAGGGAATACCGGAGGCAGACATAGCCGCCCAAATTGTACTTGATTTCAGAATAATCCCACAATTTCCTGCGGAAAATCTTCTCCATGAGCATGCCCGTGGTGTATTCCACCACCGAGGCCAGCAGCAGTCCGCCCAGGAAGAGGAAGAACAGATTGTCCGTAAGCTCCGGCAAAAACACCGCGAACACCACAGCGCTGAAGCCGTATATGGTACAGTAGGGGCTGTTCACGAAGCCACGGTTCACGAACTTCCTGCGGTTGAACGCGGCGAAGCACACCTCCACGCACCAGCCCGCGAAGGAGTAGACGAAAAACAGCCAGACCAGATCTGTCAAAACGTATGTCATATCAATTCTCTTCCTTATCTACATTTATCTCGTTTGCAAATAAAATTCCATATGTTCTCCGATAGATTGTACCAAGCCACTTACGTGGCAGCAAGTTCTAAAAATATTTTCTCCTAAATCCTCAAAAAAGTAGCAGTTTTTGAAGATATGTTGTATTGTTAAGTTACCACACTCAAACAACCACATAACAACAAAAACTGCTATGATTAGTTTAACATGGTTTTCAAAATCCAACAACTCCATATTTCATTTTTTTATCCGTCCGCCTCCTAAAGCAGTGGGCTCTTTTAAAGGTCGCTTATTTTAACATCCCACACGAAGGAGGTTCCATTATGGATAGATATCTTGAAACTTACCGGGAGATGATCTCCCTCAGAGGCCTTACCGGCCATACCCTGAAAGGCTACTCTACTTATATACGTGCCTATCTCGACTACCTGCAGCGCTTCCTCCACAAGCTTCCGGAGGATGTCTCCTGGCAGGAGATGCGGGATTTTATCCGCTGGCTCCAGAGGGAGCGTTCCCTGGCTGACCGTACCGTCAACTGCGCCATCTCCCAGCTGCGGTTCTTTACCCTTTACGTCCTCCATAAGCCCTGGGACGACACACAACTTCCCATGCGCAGGTTTGATGGTTTTCTTCCTTATGTCCCTTCCCAGCAGGAAACCTGGACTTTTATCTCCACCATGCCTGACCTGAAGCAGAAGGCTATGGTCACGCTCCTGTATTCCGCCGGGCTGCGCATAGGCGAGGTCTGCCGCCTGCGCTATGAGGACATCAGCCGTTCCCGGATGCGCATCTTCATCCGCCATGGCAAGAACCGCCAGAGCCGTTATGCCATCCTCTCAAAGGCAGCCCTGGATATCCTCACACAATACTGGCGTTCCTGCGGCCGTCCCATGGGCTACCTCTTTCCGAAGCAGTCCGGGCGGGATGAGCCCATCGACACCTTCTTCCTCTCCAGGCACATCCATGGGCATGAGCGCCGCCTGGGCTGGCCGGAGCGTATCACCTGCCATTCTTTCCGCCATGCTTTTGGCACACACCTTTACGAGAACGGCACGGACCTGCTCACCATCAAGGCGCTCATGGGACATAAATCCCTTTCTTCCACAGCCATTTATGTCCATCTGGCTGGCGGCGGTGCCGTTAACGGCGCTGTCAGCCCTTTTGACAGGTTGGGAGGGACGCATCATGCACAGGCTTAAGATCCAGCAGGTCTTTGACAGCGCATGGAAGGAGTATTCCTCTTCCTTCTGCCCCTCCCCTGTCCAGGGAAAAGCTGCCTCCTCCATCATGGCCTGCAAGTCCTCAAAACTGGGGTGCAATGTTTCTGTCTGTACGGACTGCGGGCATCTGCAGTTCCACAATAATTCCTGCCGCAACCGCAGCTGCCCCAACTGCCAGGCCCTTTTGAAGGAGCTGTGGATTGATGCCCGCAAGGCCGAGGTCATCGATGCCCCTTATTTCCATGTGGTCTTCACCATCCCTGTACAGCTGAACGCTCTGGTCTACGCCAACCAGGCCCTTTTGTACTCCCTCCTCCACAGATGCTCCGCACAGACCCTCCTGGAGCTCTCCGCGGACAGGAAGTTCCTGGGCGCCACCCCAGGCATCATCCAGGTCCTCCATACCTGGGGGCAGGAGCTGAACTTCCATCCCCATGTCCACTGCATCGTCTCCGGGGGTGGCCTTTCCCCGGACGGGAAGCTGAAGACCTGCGGCAATGGCTTCTTTGTTCCAGCCAAAGCCCTTGCCTCGAAGTTCAGGGGGAAGCTCCTTGCCTCCCTAGACTCCCTTTATAAAGGCGGGAAGCTTTCCTTCTCCCCGTCCTGTTCCTCCTTGGCAGACCCAGCCTCCTGGGCTTCCCTCAGGGACAGGCTTTACACTATCACCTGGTGCCCCGACATCAGGGAGACCTTCAATGGCTTCGGCAATGCCATTGAATATCTGGGGCGTTATGCCAACCGTATCGCCATCACCAACTCCAGGGTGAAGTCTGTCGATGGAGACTTCGTCACCTTTGTGGCGAAAGACTATAAGAACAATTCTGCCCTCAAGGATGTCACCCTTTCCTGCTGTGAGTTCATCCGCAGGTTCATGATGCATGTCCTTCCTCCCGGTTTCCAGAAAATCCGGTATTATGGTTTCCTCTCCAACCGTCACAGGAAGGAGAAGCTTGCCATTATCTTCCGCATCCAGGGGCACCAGCGTTTTAAATCCATGCTGGCTGGCCTTACGATGGATCAGGTCCTCTATAAGCTCTGGGGTATCAACGTACATGTATGTCACAACTGCGGCTGCCTGAGCATGCGCCCTCTCGGCAGAACCTTTGTCATGAGGACCTGAACTACATAACTGAACAATGCTGAAAGCTTCCGGACCAGGAGGCCTGTTTGCCATACACAAAAACTCCAGATTCCTACGTTTTTATCTTTTGCAGGGCACAGACTGCATCTATATGGGATGCTTTTGCGGAAAGCCTGGATGATACAATCCCCATATACTGGCTGAAGCCCCGTGTCCTGGTACAATCGTGAAGAATCACATTCAGGGCAGCTTTATCTTTTGTAGAAAGCTGTTCTTTCTTTCTGCCCTGAATATGATACTTCACTTAGGTATTATAACATATGCTTCAAATTTAAGCAATTATTTTTCTACAATTCCTAAATCGGTACTGATAACCAATCAGTCGTTCAAAAACAGCGGCGGATTTCTGTAATAAGTCCATATCTTTTTCCCCTGTATATAACAAAAGACCCTGCCTTACAGCAGAGCCTTTTGGAGCATTTTCTTTCAGCCCTTAGGCCTACGCCAGTTTGAGGTTTCACTGCACAACCCCTCTTGCAAGCTCTGTAAGACAATGCCTACTGGCGCACTCTCTTACTTCAACGCTTTGACAGACACACGCCGTTGTCTGCCTTATATTATTATAATACGCTCTTGACGGAAATATGTCAATATTTTTTTCTTGGCAATGCTCCTTTGGCTACAACCGATCTTCCTTGCCAGGTCTTGCATTTTACTGTATTTTCATATAGAATGAAAGACAGATACCTGACGGGAATGCACATAAGCGCTTTTGTGAAGAGGAAAATGATGCAATGGTTTCGAAATGTGATATCTAAATGCAGGATTCTGGCAAACAGTATTTTCTGGCGTTTTCTATCGCTTGTGATAGTGCTGCTTTTTTGCATTACCTGTAGCTATCTGGTCATGGATTATGGCGTGAAGGCATTGATTCGGCGTAATACAGAGATTTCCAATGAGAAGATTCTTCAGCAAATCAACATGAAGACGGCGGAATTCCACAATTCTATGTATAGTATTTTAACGCTTCTTTCTTATGAACAGACAATCTATGATTATTTTACCCAGACACCGGCGGAGCAGGTGAACGCCCATAAGGGACTGAGTTCTCTGTTGTCCAATATGATGATGACACAAGACGGAATCGTGGGAATCGCGCTCTATGACGACAGGCTGAACAAACTGGCGGAAATCGGGAAGGATCCCGGGCTTATCTCGAAGGTGAAAATGGTGAACAAACTGTCGTATTCCGATGTCTTCAGACCGAATTCTTCCAGTGATGCCTATTTCATGGTCTCATATCCGGTATATGACCTTCTCAATGGAAATTATGACAAACAGCTTGGCATGATCGTAGTGCTCATGCGGGCGCAGAAATTTGCTTCTTATATGAAGGATACGGAAATTACGGAGCGGGAAGAACTGTATCTTCTGGACTCCGGCAATACGGTGATTTCCAGCGCGAGAGGGAAGGAATACCGCAGGCTGAGGGAAGAGGAGCTGGTGAGCACAGATGAAGTTTTTGTTTCTGTAGTGGAACAAAAGGAAACGGGCTGGAAGATTGTAAGCATCATGCCTACCGATGACCTTTACAGGGGAATGCCCATTGTGCGCAGCTTCATTCTGGTGATTTCCCTGATTATGTTTGGGATACTGGCTGTTCTTCTGTGGTTCTGCTATTATATTGTGATCCGTCCCATCCGGAATCTGACTCTTTTTGTTAAAAACAGTGTGGCGAATCCTGTCTGGAGGATGAAAGTAGAGGGCAATGATGAAATCAGCATGTTGGCGGACAATTTGAACCATATGCTGGACGAAAGGGACGAGATGGGCGAAAAGCTGCGCCAGGCCCAGAGGGTATTGTATGAGACGGAGCTGGCCAAACAGCAGATACAGGTTCTCGCCTATAGAAATCAGATCAATCCTCATTTCCTCTATAATACGTTTGAATGTATCCGGGCGATGGCGCTTTGCTATGACGCGGAGGAGATTGCGGAGATTACCATGGCGCTGTCTAAAATTTTCCGCTATGCCATTAAAGGGGAAAATGTGGTGACAGTGGAGGATGAGATTACAAACATTCAGGAATATGCCAAGATTATCCATTACCGTTTCGGGGGAAGGATAGAGGTAGAAATCGACTTACAAAAGGTAGCCAGGGGACTTAAGATAATCAAGCTGATTCTACAGCCGATTGTGGAGAACGCTATCTTTCATGGGCTGGAGCAGAAGCTTGAAGAGGGAAAGGTCTGGGTCAGAGTGTGGAGGACAGGCTTGGCCGATTTGGAGCTGACAGTGGAGGATAACGGATGCGGCATAGAGCAGAAAAGGTTAGAGGAGCTGCTCCATCAGATGAAGCACAGGAGCCTGAGCAGCAGCTCCGGAAAGGACAGCATCGGGCTTTCGAATATTTACCAGAGACTGAGGCTCTTCTATGGGGAGAGGGCGTCTCTGAAGATAGAAAGTCGGCCGGGGGAAGGAACGAGAGTGGAGATTTTCATTCCCTGCGGAGAGGAGGGTGAGGGACATGTATAAGGTGGTGATTGCAGACGATGAGGTTTGGGTTGCCATTGGAATCAAGAAGCTGATACACAGAAGTTCGCTTCCTTTTGAGGTGGTAGGGGAGGCATCCAATGGAATCAAGGCCCTTGAGATGGTCAGGGAAATGAGGCCGGACCTTTTGATCACCGATATACGGATGCCTGGGCTGAACGGCCTCGAATTGGTGAAAAGGATCAGAGAGAGCGAAAGCCTGATTCAAATCGTTTTCATCAGTGGCTACGCGGAGTTTGAATACGCTAAGGAGGGGCTGCGGCTGGGAGCTCTTGACTATCTGCTCAAGCCGGTGGAGGAAGAGAGCCTTAGAAAGGTGCTTTTACGTTATCAGGCAGCCAGGGAAGAGAAAACGAAGCAGGCCGCGCAGCCGGAATCGGAAGAGGCGGGATTTTCCATTGAGGATTATCGGATAAGAAAGGTGGTAGATGAGATAAACATAAGATATACGGAAAAGATATCTCTGCAGGAGCTGGCGGATAAATGCGGCTTAAGCAGCGGGCATTTAAGCGCCCTGATCAAGAGGGAAACGGGGGCTTCTTTTTCTGATTATGTGGCTGCGAAACGGATTGGGGATGCAAAAAAGCTGCTCCTGCAGGAAGGGCTTTCCATAGAGGAAGTGGCGTATCAGGTGGGCTATCATGATTATTTTTATTTCACTAAGGTCTTTAAAAAGCATGAAGGAATTTCTCCCAGCGCTTTCCGGAAACAACAGCCAGCGCGCCCTGGAAGCTGATCGTGTTTAGAAAAAGGATATCATTGGAATGGATAAAAGAATCGGAAGAAAACAGATTGTACAAAGCGGTATCGTGGCGCTGCTGCTGTTTTCCCTGATATGGCAGGTGTGGGAAAACGAGGTGGGACATGAAGAAGCGCCACAGTTTGGCCAGGAATCGCAGCTTAGCTGGTATTCTGATTATATTTTTTGGAATCCGCCGATAGAGGCCGGGAGCGGCAGCGAGAAAATCACGGAACACACAGGAGTCAGGATAGAATATATCATCCCTGAGGATAATGGCGATATCCGCCTGAGCCTGATGATGACCAACAGGAGCATGCCGGACATAGTTTCCGTATCCGACCGGTATATGATCCGGCATCTGGTGGAGTCCGGTGAAGTATGGGAGATTGACGAGCTGATGGAGACCTATCTGCCCGGTTCCCATCTTTTGACGGATTATCCCGAGGATGTGAAAGAGAAGCTCATCCATAGGGACGGAGGGTGGTATGGCCTGGCTTCTAATCTGCACAGCGAGGAAAATAAAAAGAGATACGGACAGCCGGATGCCTTTTGGGAGGAGATGCAGAGACAGAAGAGCGATTATGGAATCATATGGAACAGGGCTCTTTTAAAGCGCATGGGAATCTCTTTGAATCAACTGGGCACTGAGGAAGAGGTCATTGCTGCCTTTGGGACGGCTCAGGACAAGGAGATTACGGTCAATGGCAAGCCTGTCATTCCCCTGCTGGTGGACGGAAGCAGATACCAGAGGACGACTCTGCAGGTGCTGTCCGGATTTTTTGGTGCGGAGACGGTGGACGGGCAGGGAGGATACAGGGAGGGAATCCTTACAGAAGAGGGGAAACATACACTGCGGTTTCTGAATGAAATGGTTCAAGACGATTATGTCAGCCCGGATCAATTTGTGATGACTCCGTATCAGGTAAAACGCACCCTGAATTCCGGTCAGGTGCTCTGCTTCGTCGGAGACATCATCAACTCGGGAATCGATCCGGAAGAATGGGTGTCCAATGGAGTGATTCTTTCTTCAGATGGCGCTAAGCCGGTGCTGCCTGATGCCTGCCGGGAGAGCAGGAGCATGACCACATTTATCTCAAAAAGCTGCGAGAATCCGGAGGCCGCGGCGAAATGGCTGGATTACGTTACCAGCGAGGAGGGGATGGCGGCGTACCTGGAAGACAATGAGTGGTGGCCGCTTAGGAATGATGACTGGTACTATTCTGTGAAGCAGGAGCCTGATGAAAGGGAAATCGCGTGGAAGCAGCTTTTGTGTGCTTATGTCAGAAAACCGGAGACGAGAATGCACAGGCCGCTTCCTATGTTCCCGGCTTCGAATCAGCGCCTGCGGGAGCTTGAAACGGCGGTAAACAGTTATATAACAGATAATATCAACACGCTCATCATGGAGGAAAGCCAGGAAAACTTTGAGAGAGGCTTCGCGGTGTTCATAGAAGATTTGGAATTACGCGGAATCAGAGAGCTGGAGACGCTCAAACGGGATTTCTGTATAAGCAATACAGGAAATGCATAAGATATTACCAAACAACCAAAAATAGTACATGGATAAAAAGAAAGTTCCTCTTTAAAGTAAAGCCAGTATGGAAAAGGAGGGACTTTTTTATGTATCAATTTAATCGGGAAGAATATCAGAAGCGCATGCAATGGTATGTGGAAGCCAGATTCGGCCTGTTCCTACATTGGGGGCTGTATGCGATTCCGGCTCGTGGAGAGTGGATGCGCAGCTTCGAGCGGATGAGCCTGGAGGATTATCAAAAGTATTTTGATGAGTTCAATCCTGTGGACTACGATCCGAAGAGCTGGGCAAGGATGGCGAAAGAGGCAGGAATGAAGTATGCGGTGCTCACAGCCAAGCACCATGACGGCTTCTGTCTCTTCGACAGCCCGTACACGGATTACAAATCCACCAATACAAAATGCGGCAGGGACCTGGTAAGGGAATATACGGATGCCATGCGCGCGGAGGGACTGAAGGTGGGGCTTTATTATTCCCTTCTGGACTGGCATCATGAGGATTACCCGCACTTCAGCGACGGAGCCCACCCCATGTATCAGAACCCGGACTATCCGGATGAGGGACGTAACTGGGACAACTATATTGAGTATCTTCATAACCAGGTAAGGGAGCTGTGCACTCATTACGGAAAAATCGATATCCTGTGGTTCGACTATTCCTTTGGGGAATACAGCGGCGAAAAGTGGGGAGCCACAAAGCTGGTGGATATGGTACGCAGCCTTCAGCCAGGGGTGATAATAGACAACCGGCTGGAGGTAAGCGGCGCAGGGCTCGGCTCCCTAGCCTCCGGCAATCCCCTTCCCTATCATGGGGATTTTGTCAGCCCGGAGCAGATCATTCCTCAGGAAGGGATCAGTGACGTCAATGGAGAACCTCTCATTTGGGAGGCATGCTTTACCATGAATGACAGCTGGGGCTATAACAGCAAGGACAAATACTTTAAACCGGCACCCATGCTGATCAGGAAACTTGTGGAATGTGTTTCCAAGGGAGGGAACATGCTGCTTAATGTGGGGCCGGATGCGAGAGGGAATTTCCCCGAGGAGTCGGTGCGCATTCTGAAGGAAATCGGGAAATGGATGGGCAAGAACGGGGAGGGGATTTATGGCTGTGGAGCCTCCAGGATGCCACGCCCTGATTTCGGGAGAATCACGCAGAAGGGGAACAAGCTCTATTATCATATATTCGACAATACCATCGGGCCTATCCCGCTGATGGGAATTCAAAAGAAGGAGGTAAAGAAAATCAGGCTCATTTCTACCGGAGCGGAGGTGCCTATAGCAAATAACTGGGTGAGCAACAACTATCCGGAGATCACCTTTGCCGATCTGGGCCAGAACCCGATTCTGCCGGATGAAATCGACACCGTGCTGGAAGTGGAACTTATTGATGAAAAAACTGCAAAATAATCAAAGATAATACAAAAACACCAGGAATCGTACATATTATCCAATCCCTGATTCTTATATAATCTTTTTGAGAGAGCAAAGTGAAAAGAGGGTGAATAAGAAATGGGAAAAGAATTGTGCAGACCTACAAAGCTGCAGCAATTGTGGGCAGATTGTGAGATCGGTGTAATCATTCATTACGGCGCGGGCCTTCTGGGAATGAAAAATCTCGAGGGGATGAGCCCAAAGGAAGCAGCAGACCCCAGGAGGCTGGCGCCGGAATATCTGGATACAGATCAGTGGCTCTCGAACGCTAAGAAGCTGGGGGCCAAATATGCAATCTTTGTGGCAAATCAGAGAAATTGTCAGGGGATATCTCTCTGGCAGTCGGATTCAAACCCTTACTCATTGAGACAGTCCCCTTATCAGGGGGGGACATTTGACTGCGTGGAATCATTTATCAGCTCCTGCAAGAAATATGATATCCTTCCGGGATTATATTATCAGACAGGATTTAATGGACATTATTATCAGAGAGAAAAATACAGCCAGGTTGGAACGGCAGAGCACGAAGAGTATATAAGAGTGGTGGAAGGGGATTTAGAAGAGCTTTGGACCAGATATGGTTCTCTCTTTGAGATATGGTTTGACGGCGGCGTGGCGGCAGAGGAAGAGGGAGGGGCAAAGGTAGCGGGGCTGCTTGAGAAATACCAGAAATCGGCCATCTGCTTCCAGGGGCCCAAAGAGCATGCTCAGAATCTTCGGTGGATAGGCAACGAGGACGGCATTGCGCCTATAGATACCTGGTCCACTTCCGACCAATGTGTGTGTCACTTTGACGGAAGCAGAAAGGATGGCGAAATCGGCGCCGGTGTGCCAAACGGAAGGTATTGGTTCCCGGCAGAGACGGATATGGGTAATCGGAAATTTGAAGCGGCAGGCTGTGGTTGGGGCTGGGCGCCCGGCCAAGAGCATCTTGTGTGGAAACCAGAGGAGCTTTTGGAGCGTTACTATACTTCCGTTGGCAGAAACAGCAATTTCCTTTTGGGCCAGTGTATTGCCGATGACGGCAGATTTATGGATACGGAACAGTTCGAAGCCTTCGGCAGGCTGGTGGATGAAATCTATAGGAATCCTCTGGCCAGCACAAAAGGAGAGGGGATGTGTTTTTCATTAAAGCTTCCGGAGGACAGCAGGCCAAGGCATGTGTCTGTGATGGAAAATATTGCGGAGGGAGAGAGAATCCGGAAATTCAGGATCATGGCCTGTACAGAAAAGGGAGAAAGGGAGCTGCTCTCTGCCCATTGTATCGGGCATAAGAGATTGATTCCCATTGAGCCCTTAAATATCAGGGAAATCAGGCTGGATATTTTAGAAAGCGAAGGGAAACCTCAGATTAGGGATTTTACCGCTTATGCATAATGGTTTGCAGAAATCAGGGAAGGGGATGGTGAAGTGAAAAAACAAAGAGGGACAAACAATCCGGTAAAAGTAAAAAAGCAATCTTTTAAGGCCTACATGAGGGGACATTACGACTTGTATCTGCTCCTGCTTCCGGCGGTTCTGTTTACGGCGGTATTCGCCTACATACCCATGTATGGCGTGCTCATGGCATTTCAGGACTACAGCCCGTCCAGAGGAATCTGGGGAAGCGCCTTTGTGGGACTGAAGCATTTTGAGAAATTCTTCAGTACCTATATGGCAAAGCAGATCATTACCAATACTGTCGTGCTTGCGGGGTATTCTCTGGTGGTGTCGTTCCCTTTTCCGGTGATACTGGCGCTGATGCTTAATTACTGTGTGAACAAGAGATTTGGAAAGCTGGTACAGACAGTGACGTATATGCCCTATTTCATCTCAGTGATGGTGCTTGTGGGAATGATGAATATTTTTTTCTCCACCAACTATGGCGTGATGAACGAAATACTGAAGGCCATAGGGCGGGAACCCTACAGCTTCATGTCGAGCGAGGCCAGCTTTCGACACATGTACGTCTGGTCGGGAATCTGGCAGGGGACAGGATATTCTTCCGTTATTTATTTTGCCGCCCTTTCCGGAATCGACCCCACTTTATATGAAGCTGCGGAGTTAGACGGTGCAAGCAAGCTACAGAAGATCCGCTACATTGATCTGCCCAGCATCATGCCTACTGTGATTATCATGCTGATCATGAGCGCAGGTTCTCTGATGAGCGTAGGCTTCGACAAGGCTTATCTGATGCAGAACGACAGAAATTCCGGCGTGTCAGAGATTCTTTCCACCTATGTGTACAAGGTGGGCCTGATTGACACCAGGTACAGCTTCTCCGCTGCAATAAATCTGTTTAATTCAGGAATCAACTTTGTAATACTTCTGGTGGTCAATAAGATATCCGCAAAGGTAGGCGAAACGTCTTTGTGGTAGGAGGGGTTCGGTCTGGCTCATGATTTCATGGGAAAGACGGTGAGAAAAGATAATAGTGAGGACGGTTTATGAGCAAAAAAGCCCAAAATAAAAAAATAAAAGTCGGTAATATGACCTTTGATGTGGTCAATACCACAATCCTCGTAATTGTGTTATTGATTGTCCTGTATCCTCTATATTATGTGCTGATAGCCTCTTTCAGCAATCCGGATTTGGTGCTTACAGGGAAAATCTTTCTGCTTCCAAAAGGGTTCCAGACAGAAAGCTATGAAAGAGTGTTTTCCAATCCGGAAATCATGCAGGGATACCTGAATTCAATCCTATATACGCTGGTGGGGACCTGTATCAATCTGGCGGTGACGCTATCCGGCGGCTATGCCCTTTCCAGGCGGGATTTAAGGGGACGGAAGGGATTCATGATCTTTTTTACCTTTACCATGTTTTTCGGAGGCGGCACAGTGCCTACTTATATGCTGGTGAGGAAGCTCCATCTGCTCAATACCTTCTGGGCCATGGTGATACCCAATGCCATGAGTGTGTGGAACCTGATTTTATGCCGTAACTTCTTTGAGGGCAATATACCCTCGGAGCTGCTTGAGGTGGCCCAGATCGACGGCTGCAGGAACGGTTATTTTTTCTATCGGATCGTGCTTCCGCTCTCTAAGGCGCTGATAGCCGTTATGGTGCTCTTTTATGCGGTGGGGCACTGGAATTCCTATATGCAGCCGCTGCTGTATCTGTCTGACCGGACAAAATATCCACTGCAGCTGGTGCTGAAGAATATCCTGATCTCCAGTCAGCCGGATGCCTCTCTGGCAGGAATGAACGACCGGGCAGAGATGTACAAGCAGACGGAGATGCTGAAATATGCGCTGGTGGTGGTTTCCAGTGCCCCCATGATCGTCCTGTACCCTTTTGTGCAGAAGTATTTTGTGCAAGGGGTTATGGTAGGCTCTGTAAAGGGCTGAGAAATACATCATATTTTATAAGGAGGTTGTATTATGAAAGCAAAACAGCTAAGGAAATTGTTGTGTCTGGCGCTTACCGGTGTCATGCTTTTAACCGGCTGCGGGCAGAATGGAGACCCGGCAGATACGGGGAGCACGAAAGAGTCTGGCGCGGAGGATGAGACAAAGGACACAGCTGCGGAGGACGGGACGGAGGAAACGTCCACGGAGGATGCCGGAGACGAGGACGCGGCAGATTCGGATACGGGAAATGCCGCAGTCGGGGAGGGAGGGAAAGGCCCCATCGTAGACGAGATGGTGACCTATACCCTGGCCTGCCAGCTATCCCCGAACTGGGGAAATCCAGCCGAGGGAGAGTTCTGGAAGAAGCTGGAGGAGGAAACCAATATTCATATTGAATGGGTGACCTATCTGGAAACCGAGGCGGAAGAGAAATTCAAACTCCTCATGGCTTCCGGCGATTATCCTGACGGCTTTATCGGAGGGCTGGGCGGAAATGACAACGATATCATCACCTATGGCAGTGAGGGAATCTATATTCCGCTGAATGACCTGATTGATGAGTACGCACCGAATTTCAAGCGCAGGGTCAGCGAGGAATATCCCAATCTGATGAAGACGATTACCTGTCCCGACGGCAATATCTACGGGATGCCTTCCGTGCTTTACAACCCGGATATCTATAACAATACCTTTATCAACAAGAAGTGGCTGGATGCGGTGGGGGCAGAGGTTCCTACCACCACGGAAGAGTTTTTTGAGGTATTGAAGAAGTTCAAGGAGGAGGATCCCAATGGCAACGGGGAGGCGGACGAAATTCCCATGACATTTATCTTCTCCGACTGGGGAGCCTCTGACCATGGTCCGTACTTCGGCTCCTTCGGCTATCCGCTGGCTCCGGACTACCTGATGATAGATAACAAGGAAGTAAAGTACCTGGGAGCAGAAGAGAGCTTCAAAAAGGGAGCGCAGTGGCTGGGAGAGCTCTATGCGGAAGGCCTGATCGACCGGGATGCCTTTACCCAGGACAGCAGCGGCATGGCGGCAAAGGTCAGCACCAATACGGTAGGGGTCTATTCCTCCTGGGACACCACGGAAGCAGGGGATTTCGCGGAGGATTATGTGGCATTGATGCCCCTTAAGGGACCTGAGGGGGAGCAGAACGCACTGGTGGAAGGGATTACCGGTTTTTATAACGGCAGATTTATCATCACGGATAAGGCCAAGAATCCTGAGATTCTGATGCAGTGGATCGATCGTTTCTATGAAAGCATGGAAGTGGGGCTGAATGCCACCTACGGAATCGGTCCGGATGAAAACAAGGCATGGTATTATGATGAGAACAATGAAATTGTATTCAAGAGCGGCGACGATCTTCCGGAGGATCAAGTCAGAGGGCAACAGCAGCTTCCTTTTGCACCGGCTATTCTGGGTGATGGAGTGGAGGATTTTCTGGGCAACCCTGCCAAAAATGTAATCGTGAACGATATGCACAAGTTTGCGGGCAAATTGGACAGCGGAGAGTGGGAGCGGTGGCCCGTCTGCTATGTGACGGTAGAAGAAAAGGAAGATATCGCTACCACAGAGACGGATTTGATGAGTTACTCCAAGAACCAGCTGGCAAAGTGGATTGCCGGCGAGAGCGATGTGAATGCGGATTGGGATTCCTATCTGCAGGAACTGGAAAACATTGGGCTGAGCCATTATCTGGAAGTGAAGCAGCAGATTTATGACCGTTATGATTCGGCGGAATAAGAGATTAGTAAGGCGAACGGCAGAGCTTTCTGCCGTTTGCTGTCTATGGATACGAGGAGGAATGGAATGGAAGCAACCATAAAGAGGGCAGCGCAGGTGTTGCCCTCCAAAAGACAGGTGGAATGGAATTGTATGGAGTTTTATGGGTTTGTGCATTTTGGTCTTTATACCTTTGGCCCTGACGAAGAGGGGGAAATGGGAGCGGAAAGCTTCAATCCTGTTAAATTCAATCCGCTTCAGTGGGTAAGGGCTTTTAAGGCGGCTGGCATGAGGGGGCTTCTCCTCACCTGCAAGCATCATGAGGGATTTTGCCTGTGGCCCAGCGCTTATACGGAGTTCTCCGTGAAGAACAGTCCATGGAAGGACGGAAAAGGCGATATCGTCAGAGAGGTGGCAGATGCCTGCCGGGAGGAAGGGCTTAAGTTCGGGGTCTACCTTTCTCCCTGGGATATGCATGAAAAGACCTATGGGACGCCGGATTATGACGTTTATTTCAGGAATCAGCTCACAGAGCTGTGCGGCAATTACGGGGAACTGTTCTGCGTCTGGTTCGACGGAGCCTGCCGGTCAAAGGATAAGGTGCAGGATTACGATTGGGAGAGCTATTACGAGATTATCCGAAGGCTGCAGCCCTCGGCCTGCATCAGCATCTGCGGGCCAGATGTGCGCTGGATCGGAAATGAGGCCGGTATCAGCAGAGAGGAAGAGTGGAGCGTGGTTCCGAAGGAAATCATGACTACGGAGCGCAATCCCGGATACTGGAGAGCCATTGATACGGTGCCCAATTCCACCTGGACAGATATCGGCAGCAGGGCGTTCATCAGAGATTATGAAGAACTAATCTGGTATCCTGCGGAGGTAGACGTATCGATTCGACCCAGTTGGGGATATCGCGAGGGGGAGGAAGAACATCTGCACTCGCTGGAAACTCTTTTACATATGTATGAAAAGGCGGTGGGAGGCAATGCGAATCTCCTGCTCAATGTTCCGCCGAATCCCGAAGGGCTGTTTGATGAAGAGGATGTGGAAAGGCTCGCCGAGCTGGGAGAGGCGATCAGAAGAATGTTCTCCAAGTCCTGTATCACAGGGGCAAGGGCGCAGGATTCGGAAGGCAGGGATGCCGGTGCCTTATTGAACGGCGACAGGGAGCAGTACTACGAAAGCCGGACAGAAGAGCCATTTGCTGTCGAAATAACGCTGGACGGGGAAACGGAGTTCAATCTGGTCGCTATTAAGGAGACCATAGAAAGGGGACAGAAGGTGGAGGCCTTTTCCCTGGAGGCTTTTGGGGAAGGGGGCTGGAGGGAGATTTACCGTGCTTCCACCATAGGCTATCAACGGATCTGCCGTTTTGAAAAGGTTCGGACAGAAAAGCTCAGGCTGAATATCTTAAAGGCAAGGGGGAGGGTTTCGCTGACGGAGGTGGGGATTTATCTTGATGCAAAAGAGACGGCACTCCAAATGATGATGTCGGAATAATAAAAGCCCGCCAGGCGGACACAACAAAGCGGATGATGGGCAGAAGATACAGAACCCTTCTTCCGGCGCATCATCCACTTCGTGTCTTCCCTCTATTCCTTTTCATACATCACCTGGCAGGACTTCCGGAAGCAGGCCAGGCCGTACTTATGGATT
>OFFE01001167.1_pt1 | contig 19914 bp, 19 predicted proteins | sample 1521371 | NCBI WGS metagenome assembly OFFE01 (sample SAMEA3504131, study PRJEB24116) | mouse gut metagenome | biome: mouse gut; feature: mouse-associated habitat; material: faeces | place: Denmark | collected 2011 | reverse complement strand
ACCGGTTCAATCGCATGATTGCATTAGGCAGTATTCAGCGTTATGCAGTATAATAAAGCAAAAGAAGAAGAGACCAGAACATATGACCTGTTGACAAAAGACCTGACAGAAGACCAGAAACAGCGGCTTGATGACTATATAGACAGCATGACATGGAGCGCGGCAATATGGGAAAAATTGGCTTATCAGCAAGGCATGAAAGATTTCCTCTCTCTCCTAATATCCTTATCATAATACCATCCAAGACAACCCCAGCCCATTCCCCCAAGATGGCACCACCCAAAGAAGAATGGACAGGGTAGGCAATGGCAAAATATGTTGACGCAAACAAGAAAATAAGCTATGATGTAGAAGTAGAAAAATGACGACATCCATATCTTTTAGAGTAACATTTTATAAAAGTGACATATAAAGTGACATAAATATTGGCATATAAATATAATAACAAAAGAGGCCGCAAGAAGATAAGACCTCTCAGCATAAGCGGAACATAGTCTGTGGTGAACTTGACGACAGCCCATTACTCATCGCAGTCTATTTTCTATAGGAAACCCAATAAGCTTTTTCGACACAATATACACCGCCTTCCGATATGCAGAAATCCCCTACCATAAAAGCAGAAACCGCAATCACAAAAATACAAGCCCGAAAACCGCAATATCACCTACCTAACCCCAATGAATCCCCTCCAAAGACAGCTACAACATACATTCCGAGCGCCGAAAAAAATACGAAAGAGAGCGAATCCCCCATGCCCACGCCCCCCAACATCCCCCTGTCCCCCGAGCAGCAGACCTTCATAGAACATGCGCTACAGGGAAGAAATATCCTCGTGGACGCCTGCATAGGCAGCGGAAAGACCACCGCAATCCAAAACCTGTGCAATAAGCTGCCGGACACGAAAAAGGTCTTATACCTGACCTACAATAAACTCCTGAAACTGGACGCAAAATCCAAAATCAGGAAAAGAAACGTCACAGTGACAAACTACCACGGATTTGCCTACATAACGCTAAAAAGAAACAACATATCCGCAGGAATATCCGACCTCATACAGACCTTCATCCGACAGAAACCGCCCATCGGAAAATACGATATCCTGATAATAGATGAATATCAGGACATAGAACAGGAACTGGCAGGGCTGCTGCAGCTGATAAAAGAGAGCAATCCCGCTATGCAGATCATCGCAGTGGGCGACATGGAACAGAAGATATACGATAAGACCACCCTAAATGTGGAATCCTTCATGAAAGAATTCCTGGAAGAACATCTGAAACTGCGGTTTACCCAGTGCTTCCGCCTGTCCCATGCCCTGGCAGCAATGCTCGGAAGGGTGTGGAAAAAAGAAATAAGGGGAGTGAACCCACAATGCACAGTGGAAGAAATGCCGCAAAAAGATATCCTGGCGTTTTTGGCAGGCCAGGCTCCCGGGGATATCCTATGCCTGGGGGCAAGGACAGGCGCCATGGCCGACACATTAAATCTCCTGGAAGAAACATATCCGCAGAAATTCAACAAAAAGACAGTGTACGCCACTATTTCCGATAACGATTCCGTGGGAAAGACAGAGCCGAAAGAAGATTCCGCAATCTTTACCACCTACGACAGCAGCAAAGGTCTGGAAAGGAAAATCTGCGTCGTCTTTGACTTTACGGAAAGCTATTGGGGCGTAAGGATATCAAAACCACAGCAATCCTATCTGGTTCTGCGGAATATCTTCTGCGTCGCCGCCAGCAGAGGGAAAAACCATATCATTTTCGTAAAATCCGATGAGGCAATGCTGTCCGAAAAAACGCTCTCAACATTTCTGGAAACCAACCATAAATTCGAGGATGTGGACATAAGCGAAATGTTCGACTTCAAATACAAAGAAGATGTGGAGAAGTGCTTCGCACAGCTAAAGACCAGACAGCTTGTATCCACAGACCTTTCGCCCATCCAGATAAAGAGCGCAGATGATCTGATAGATTTATCGCCCTGTATCGGAATATACCAGGAGGCAGTTTATTTTGACAACTACGAAATAGATGCGGCCATAAAGCTAAAGATGCTGCTGAATCCGGAATACCACGCACTGTATACAAAAGAGATACAGAACAGTTCCCTGGATCGGAAAATCTTATTTCTGGTTTCCCTTGAAACGAAGCAGAAGAGATACCGCACACAAGTGTCCACCCCCTTTGTCGATAAAGAACAGAGCGCCCTCATAAAAGCCCGGCTGAAGACGCGGTTGAACAGAGAGGAAGCGGCACAGGTGGCGTGCCAGATTGACTTTTATGAGCAGGGCAATGAAAATATCCGATTTTCGGCGAAGGGATTTGCCGATGTGGTCAAGGACGACGTGGTATACGAATTAAAATTCGTATCCGCATTGACCCACGAACATTTCCTCCAGTGCGCCAGCTATCTGGTTGCGATGAACCTGCAAAAAGGGATTCTGTGGAACACCAGGGATAATACATCCTATGAGATAGAAGTGCCGGACAGAAAGGCATTTCTGAACGCCGTCACAAGGACGGTCACCAAAGGGATGATAGAAAGCTACGCCGAACCGGATTTAAGCGGGAACAGAGGGAAGCAGCCAGGCCATGAGGGAAACGAATATGATAACGCCCTCATCCCGCCCAGCGAAACCCCGGTCAAGGGACAGGACAAAAGAAACATGCCTGTCACCCAGGATACTGCGGGAAAGCCCAGGAAGAAAAAGGGGATGCTGGCTAAGATTTTTGGAAGAAGATGAGAGGGATGGACATAATGTAAATGAATGTGTATGGCGCTACGCTATGCCTTAGACGATTTGACGTTTGCCCCGGAAGCCGGAGAACAGGTTTTGGCGTTGGCATGACGCCTGCCCGACTTCCAGGTCTCGATTCGGGCATGGGAAAAAGTGGGTATAAAGAACACATAGACAGAAAACAGGATAATCGATAAAGTCCACCAGACTGAGGAATACCATAAAGCAAAAAAGAAGAGACCAAAGCATATGACCTGCTGATAAGTGGCTTGCCCCCCAGCAGAAACAGCGCCTTGACAAATTTCTTACAATGCAACATGGAGCACAGCAAAATTCCCAGGAAAATTGACAGCTATAATGGAACATGCTATGATAAGCCTGCCAACAGTAAGTCCTAAGTCAGGGCCGCTATCTAGGTAAGCGTCATGTATTGGCGCCACTATTAGGCAATTGCTGAGTTATGGAAAGCAGGCCGGCCCAGTGATTGGTCTGCTTCCATAACTTCCTGTGCAGTGATAAAAGAAGCGATAAAGCAGATACAGTCCAATGACGAATTGCCCTCACTGCCACTTAAGGAACAATCCCTGTATGCGACAGAGGTATTTCAAAAGATTGCTGGCAGAAGAAATATCAAATTGAAGTTTATGAAAAAGAGCAGCAACATTAATCCGCCGCAGACAGCCAAACATAAATAATGAGGAGCAAAAATGCACATAGAAACCCCGCGAATGACAATCCGAAACTTCACCCCAAAGGATGCCCCCGACCTGTACGAAATCTTCGGCGATGAAGAAACCATGGAGAACTGTGAACCGGCCTACGACCTCGGGAAGACCCTGAGCTTCCTCTCTTCCTTCTGCATCGCCCGAAAAGGCGCTGTAGCAGCGGTTCACAGAAAAACCAACAAAATGATAGGCTATATCCTGTTCAACGAGTACGAAGAGGACGTCTATGAAATAGGCTGGTTTTTTAACCGCAGCTTCTGGCGGCAGGACTATGCCTTTGAGGCCTGTAAGGCCGTGATCGACCATGCTTTCCGTGAACGCAAAGCCCACAAGATTTTTGCGGAAGCCATCGATGCCGTAAAATCCGTCAGCCTGATGGAGAAACTGGGAATGCGGCCCGAGGGCATACAGCGGAGCCAGACCAGGGATAACCACGGCAGCTGGGCAGATCTGTATTTCTACGGACTGCTGGAAGAGGACTGGAGGAAACAGCAGGATAAAATTATGATAAAATCTTAACGCCTCTGGACATCTTGGCGTAGGTTCCCTTTATGATAAGCGATTCCCTGGTAGGCCAGCAGCACCGCGGGCAAGTGGAGAAGGGCAGGTTCCCCCAACCGCTTGCTTTTTCGGAGAAAACGCGTAAAAACAGTATCAATTTACAAATAATATGATATAATGTAAAAAAATACATTACTGCATCAAAATAGAAAGGAAGGTATTGCCATGCTATACATCGGAAAAGAAGTACAGGATAGAATGGAATTATTAGGCTTGACAGTAAAAGAAGTAGCCGACAAGACCTTTTTAGAAGAGGATGTAGTTGCGGCGATTATCAATAATGAAATTTCATTGGAAAATATAGAAGAATTTGATTTTTCATTGCTCTGCAGCGTACTGCACTGTCAGGAGGATTTCTTTACAGATTCAGAAGCGCGTGAGAGGGATTTGTTGTCAGCATCCATGAACCGAGGATTAGACGATAAAAAGTCGATGAACGTAAAAGCAAAGCTTCAGGATTTTATGAATGATTTTGCTTTTGTGACAGATATTTTGTCAGAAGTAAAATAGGGGGAATCTTATGACACAAAGCGTGATTGGGGCAGTGAATAACGCCAGGGAACTCTTTCAAATCGAAGACTTTCCTGGCAATTTGTTTTCTTTGCTTGAAAGCCAGAGATACATAGAGAGGTTTAGCCTTCTTTTGTTCAGGGAAGACATCTCAAAACTGTCAGGTTTTATAGGATATGGAGAAAATGGTTTGTCCTTGATATGCATCAATTATAAACGCCCTATTGGCCACCAGAATTTTACTTTGGCGCATGAACTGGGACATTGGCTCTTGCACAATGGCCAAAGCATTTCTGATAATGTCACAAATTATACATGGTCTAAAGACACGAAAGAGCAGGAGGCGAATATGTTCGCGGGTGAACTGCTCTACCCCGAAAAGCTTTTTGTGCAGGATTATTTTGAAGCAGTGGAAAAAGGTTTTTTGCAGGCTGATAAGAGAGAAGAATTAGCAGTATATATAGACAAATTATGTCATAAGTATTGCCTTAGCTTCGATGCGGTTTTTAGAAAGATATTATACAGAAGCAGGCAGGCGGCACAGTACAAACAGATAAAAGGACAGATAGAGAAGGCTATAGGATGTAGAATTTCAGAATATTTCGAGAAGGATTTTTACATTCCAAACGAAGCATTGCCGGAGTATCAGGTTCTGCGGGATGCTTATATTGAATTGGAAAAAAGGGTCAATAAATTAATCGAGAGCGGAAAAATCAGTAAAGCCACTGCTGAAGCCATTAAATATAGAAATGGAATAGGTGTAGTATAATGTATTATCTGGTGGATACAAATGTGTTTCTCCATGTCATCGATTCAAATATATATGGAGTCGCTGATTTGTGTAAGCGCAGTGGCAATGATATAACGATTACACAGACCATTTTAAATGAATTGGATCCTGGCTATTACAGAGAGAATGAAGATATATCCAGCAAGGAAATATATACCGCTGTACATAATTTGGCAACGGGAGCACGGGGAATGAAAGTCATAAGGCTGATTAAGCTGGAGGATATTGATGGAGCAACACAGGAATTAAAGAAAATCAGAAAAAGATACTATAGCTGGATGAGAGACCCAGGCTATTTGAATATGTTGATACAGAGAGGGGACATTACCCGGGAGGATATAAAGAGACCGAGCTTCAGGAACAAAGACATGGGAGAATGTGAACTGTTGGCAATTGCGAAAGCATCCTGTGGGGAATACATAATTATTACAAATGACAGAGGCCGGGTTTTCCTCCATCCGGATCAGAATCTATTTGATTTGTATGCGGAAGATTCAAGTATCAGGATGTTGACGGGCGAGGATTGGAAAAAGGAACTGGGCTTGGAGTAACGGTTTAGATGGGCTGGCCATTTTATCAATGGACTGCTTAAGCATCATGGAAAAAGATGCGTTTGCTGGAAGAGCAGCAGAAATGTCTAAGAAAATAACGCTATAAATAAAAAAGGGAAAACAAACCATGGGATTCTTCAACAGAATATCAAGCTATATTAAACAAATGAAAATACCGAAAAAGAGTCCCGCATTCTCCCAAAACGAAAATGTCCTAAAACTCCTGGATTTAAAAAAATACATAGATTCCCTGTTAGCCTCAGACAAATACATCGCAAAAAGCGACTACCTTGCCCCCATAAAACAATACAGGCCCACCATAGATTTTTTTGACATCCTGAAAAACAGCGGCATGCTGGCCGACTTCTGCCAAAGAAACGGAATATCTCTGCCCGAAGTCCAAAATACAACAGCAGCATATACCGAAATAGAAAAACGGGTAGACCAGCTCAACGAAGAATTCATCACCAAATCCCTGACCACCGAAAAGGAATACCTGGACAACATCCTAAAGCCGGTTGACCCCGCGGTCTCCCTGGACGACGACCAGCGCAGAGTCGTCCTGACTGATGAAGACTACTGTCTTGTAATCGCAGGAGCAGGTGCCGGAAAGACCACAACGGTAGCCGCCAAAGTAAAATACCTTGTGGACAGGCAGGGCATAAAACCTTCCCAGATACTGGTAGTCTCCTTTACGAACAAAGCAGTAAACGAACTAAAGGAAAAAATCCAAAGCGCCTTGGGGATACCATGCCCCATAGCCACATTCCATTCCGCCGGAAACGCCATAATCCATGTGAACACCCCGGCGGAGAAGCTGAATATCGTAGACAATTCCAGGCTGTACTTTGTCATCCGCGATTACTTCCGCGGCTCCGTGATGCAGAACGAAAGCATAGTGAACAAGCTCATCATGTTCTTCGCATCCTATTTCGACGCGCCATACGAAGGGGACGACTTCAACGCGTTCTTCAACAATATCGCCAAAGCGAACTACTCCACCATGAGAAGCGACCTGGAGGACTTCAAGTGCCAGGTAATAGACGCAAGGACGAAAAAGTCCGTCACGATCCAGAACGAAGTGCTGCGCTCCCACCAGGAGGTGGAAATCGCCAATTTCCTCTACCTGAACAACATAGACTATGACTATGAACCCGCCTACCCCTACAACATAGCATACGCAAGGAAGCCATACACCCCGGACTTCATCATCTGCCAGGATGGAAGGACCGCATACATAGAACATTTCGGCATCTCCCAGAGCGGTGAAAACGACAGATACAGCCCCGAAGAATTAGACTGTTACAAAAAAGCGGTAAACAACAAAGTCCGCCTGCACAAACAGCACGGAACCACACTGATATACACCTTTTCCTCCTACAACGACAGAAAGCCATTGCTGGCCCATCTGCGGGAGGAGCTGGAGGCCAAAGGCTTCGAGCTAAGGCCGCGCTCCAACAAAGAAGTCATGGAATCGCTGGTGGCGGGAGAGGAGAATCGCTACGTCCGCAAGCTGATCAACCTCATCTGCCGCTTCATCTCCAATTTCAAAGTCAACGGCTACACAGAGGACGAATTCGGCCGCATGTACCATTCCACCCAGAATGTCAGGAGCAGACTGTTCCTGGACATCTGCAACGACTGCTATCTGGAGTATGCAAGGTGGCTCAGGGAAAACAAAGCAGTGGACTTTGAGGACATGATAAACGAGTCCGCCAGAATCCTCACAGAAGTAAAGGAGATGAAGCAGAAGCTGGACTTCAAATACATTATCGTGGACGAGTACCAGGATATCTCCAGACAGAGGTTCGACCTCACCAAAGCCCTGTCCGAGGTGACAGATGCCAAAATAATCGCGGTTGGGGACGACTGGCAGTCCATCTACGCATTCAGCGGCTCCGATATCACCCTGTTCACCAAATTCGCGGAGAAAATGGGATACGCCAAAATGCTGAAGATTGTCAGAACCTATCGGAACTCCCAGGAGGTCATCGACATCGCCGGAAACTTTATCCAGCGCAATTCGCAGCAGATTCCCAAGCAGCTCGTCTCCCCCAAGCGGATAGAAGACCCCGTCGTCATCTATACCTACGACAGCACCTTCAAGGGCAGGGACGGCAACCGCAGAAGCGGGGCAAATTATGCCCTGGCAGCCGCCGTAGAGACCGCCATCGGGCAGCTCCTGGAATACAAGAAAAAGGAAAACAAAGAGCCCGGGCCAATCCTGTTCCTGGGCCGATTTGGATTTGACGGCGACCATCTGGAGCGGTCAGGCCTGTTCGAATACAGCAGCCGCGGAAGCAAAATCAAAAGCGTCAAGTATCCGAAGCTGGACATCACCTTCATGACGGCTCATTCCTCAAAGGGCCTGGGATACGACGATGTCATCATCGTAAACGGCAAAAACGAAACCTACGGATTTCCCTCCAAAATCGAGGACGACCCCGTCCTGGCATTCGTCATCAAGGGCGACAAATCCATCGATTACGCGGAGGAAAGAAGACTATTCTACGTAGCTATGACAAGGACGAAAAACCGTGTATTCTTTATCGCACCGGAGCAGAACCCCTCCGAGTTTTTGCTGGAGCTGAAGCGGGATTATAAAAACGTCGTTCTACATGGCGACTGGAACGAAGACGAAGCCGCCAGCAAGCCGAAGAAAGCCTGCCCCCTGTGCGGATATCCCATGCAGCTCAAGTACAAAAAGGCATACGGCCTGCGGCTCTATATCTGCACCAACGAGCCGGAGGTCTGCAGTTTCATGACCAACGATGTGCGCGGCGGCAAGCTGTCCATCCAGAAGTGCGATAAATGCAGGGATGGCTACCTGATTGTGAAGCAGGCCAGGGACTCCGGATTTTTGCTGGGATGCACGAATTATAATCGGAATGGGACCGGCTGCAATAATGTGGTCAATAAAAAGCTTTTCTACGACCAGATGGGATATGAGATGGAGGAAGCGGAAGCCGCATGCACAGAGAAGGCTGCCGTAGTCTGGAAAAGCCCGAACCGACAGGCAGCTTCCACGCTTTCCGCCAGCCAATCTGCTCCGCAATCAACTGCTGACAGAAGGCTGGAAGACGATTCCATAGAAATCGTCTTGGCGGACATCCCGCCGGTGATGCATGGAAACTATGAGCTGAATCACCTGATATTTACCGTAGTCAAAGCGCTCCAGAACATAAGCAGGGTAAGGTACTATGGGGCGACCGTGCTTGCCGAAGTCCTGAAAGGGACGGACAGCAAAAAGATATTCGACAGCAAGCTGGACAAGCTGCCGGAGTTCGGGGCCCTGCGGGACATGCCCTATGATACGATAAAATCGGTTATCGACTGGATGATTGCGGAGCATTTGATTTTGAAGACGAAGGGGAAGTACCCGGTGCTGCATTCCACGCATGAGGGACTCCATTATTCGGAGGTCATGACGGAGGGGAAGCTTAAGGGGTTGAAAAAATATCTGGAGGGAGAGGCGATCGTTTAAGATTTCCTGAAACGGATATAACTGCTGGAAGGGATATGCGGGACTCATGAAAAATAGTGGATGGATTATGGCTATTTCAACCAGGTTATGATAAAATGTTATTCGAAAATAGAGAAGGCCTGTCAGGGAGGTGCCAGCGAGAATGCTCAATGTTTATTATGGGAAAATGCCGGAGGCGGTTTTTAATACAGCAGTGTATTTTAAAAATGCCTATGAGGATGAGTGGATCACGGATTCTGTTGCCAGGGATATGATCCTTGATATCGATAAATCGATTGTGCTGGATAGCGCAGTAATCGACAGCCCGGTTATGGGAAAAATCCCTCCGCTTGCGCTTTCCGGCGGAGTGAAGACGCTCATCCTTATGAAAAATGAGCGCACAAAGATATTCAATGCCTCTACCTGCGGGGACAACTGTGCCAAGTGGATTTTACGGCTCGCGGAAACAGAAGACCTTACAATCAATCTTCGACATCTGATGGATTTTGGGGAAGGGACATTTGATATCCGTATTTTGAATACAAATCAGATTGTCCACAGCATGAAGGAACTTGTCCCGATTGCCGGCCTGTATGTGTGAGAGGTGCTGCTATGAGAGGTACACATAGAATCAGCCTGCAGAATAAACGTATTCGGTATGACTTTGAAATCAAGAGAAATATTACTGTGATCAGGGGAGACAGCGCGACTGGAAAAACAGCGCTGGTAGACATGATACGCGAACATTACGAAAACGGAACTGCCAGCGCCGTCGAGCTTACCTGCGATAAGGAATGTACGGTTCTGGAAGGCCGTACATGGGCCGGGCAGCTCTCTATGATGAAGGACAGCATTGTTTTCATTGATGAAGGCAATGAGTTTGTATTGAGCGATGATTTTGCTTCGGCAATTCGGAATACCGATAATTATTATGTCATCGTCACCAGAGAAGGCATTCCTTCCCTGCCATACAGTGTAGAAGAAATTTACGGTATTCGCGATTCTGGTAAATATGGAACCTTGAAACGTACTTACAATGAGTTTTATCATTTGTATCCGACTATAGACAATCGCCATGCGGTCAGGCCGGAAAATGTAATTGCGGAGGATTCTAATGCCGGTTATCAGTTCCTTCAGGATGTTTGTGAAAAAAATGGCGGAATGACATGCATCAGCGCACACGGTAAATCGAATATCTTTTCGGCGGTCATAAGGCATTTAAGCGAGAAGGTATTAGTGGTAGCAGATGGAGCAGCGTTCGGTTCGGAGATGGAGAAGCTGATGCGGGTCATAAAGAATTATCCGAATGTGACACTGTATCTGCCGGAATCTTTTGAATGGCTGATTTTGCGGTCTGGTGTGATAGAGGACAGCGGCCTTGGGGAAATATTGAAGAATCCTGAGAACTATATTGAGAGTGGGGATTACTTTAGCTGGGAACGATATTTTACGTCACAGTTGATACGGATTACCCGGGACAGCTATTTGAGATATGCCAAGAGAAAATTAAATCCTGCTTATCTGCAGGAAAAGATTTCAGACAGGATTCTTGCAGTTATGCATGGAATAGAATTTAAAAGGTGATGATTTTATGCTAAATTAGAAAGGAATGGCAAACACAAATGATGACTCTCCCCCAATTCCTAAAAACCATAGACCAAACCACAGCCGCCATGCCAAAGGAAGAACTGGCGGCCTTCATCCACGACATAGCCAGAACGCTCCCGGAAACAGAGCGGGAAGACTTCCTGGCCCGGCTGACCGGAACCTACGGAAACACCACGCCCCCTACAATCCAACCAAAGATTCAGGAACCAGCCAGCAAAGAAGAATTCACCCAAAAACACAGATCCCTCAAGGCCCAACTGGAACGCATAGAAAGCTGGGACATAGCCCTGGAAGGGTGTCTCAATCAGGATTACGACGATTGGTATGACAGCGCCGACGAAGAGTTCCGATACAGCGACCCGGAGGGCGTAGTGGATATCATCCAGGAGGCCTGCACATTCGTGCATCGCTGCATAGACTGTGAAGAATACGAAGCTGCAGCCCCCGTCGGGCAGCTGGCGGCTGCGCAGCAGGGAAAATATTTTCTGGACATCCGGATGCCCGACGAATCCAAGCGCCACCATTGCCTGCAACAGCAGGAATGCCTCGCAAATATCTTTGTCATAGTAGCCATACAAGAAAAACCCAGCCGATTCCGCTATCAGAGGACACCGTCCAAAGAAGAGAAGAAGGAATTATGGGGTAGGCAATTATAAAATATGTTGACGCAAAAAGGAAAATAAGTTATGATGTTGAGGTAGAAACCGACGACAGCGGTATCTTTTAGAAGAGAGTTTTAAAAGAGAGATATAATAAGGAAAGAGGTCGCAAGAAGCTGAGACTTCTTAGCGTAAGCGGAATATAGCCTGTGGTGAACTTGACGACAGTCGATTACTCACTACAGGCTGTTTTCTATAGGAAACGCAATAAGTTTTTTTGGTAGGTAAGGAGAAACAATGTATCAACTCAAAACAATAAAATCCGATATCACAAAAATAACCAATGTCCAGGCAATCGTAAACGCCGCCAACAATTCCCTTTTAGGAGGAGGCGGGGTGGACGGTGCTATTCACAGGGCTGCAGGCCCGGGACTTTTAGCAGAGTGCAGGACACTTCACGGGTGTGAAACAGGGCAGGCGAAGATTACAAAGGCATATAACCTGCCATGCGACTATGTAATACATACCGTAGGGCCGGTTTGGAGAGGCGGCGGAAATAGGGAAGAGGAACTTCTGGCAAGTTGCTATTTCCATTCCATGCAGTATGAGGAACATGGAGACAGCAAGCAGGCGCTGCAGATTGTCCAGGAAGGTTTCCGGAAGGTAGACGGGCGGCTGGATGAAATCTATGAGTACCTCTTCCAGTATTATGTGGAGCATGACGATCAGAAAGCTCTGGAGGAGCACCGCAGAAAGAAGCTGCTGCTGAAGCTGCTGGAAGGATTCAAGGCATAGGTTTGGAATGCCCCAAGCTGTAGACAAAGAGTCTGCCCCATTCTGCGCTTAAGTGGATTTGGAATACATCGCCAAGATACCATGATTCATCTCATATACTTCATCACAAAGCAGTTCGATGTCATCTTTATTATGGCTGGCCAAAAGTATCAATTTGCCCCTCTCTTTTTGCTCTAAGAAAAATTTTCTCATTTCCGCAACCCCTTCCCTGTCGAGGCCATTCATCGGTTCATCTAAAATCAGAATCGCCTGGTCTTCCATTGTGGCCTGGGCGATTGCCAGCCGCTGGCGCATTCCCAGCGAATAATGGCACACTTTTTTCCTGGACTGCGGGTCAAGCCCAACTTTCAGCATGATGGAATGAATCACCGCCGGATCTTTTTTATGGGTGATGCGGTATAGATATTCCAGATTACGGTATCCTGACAGATTGCGGATATAGCCGGGCTCTTCAATGATGATTCCCGCATGTTCAAGCATATCCATCTCCTTTCCCATCACTCTTCCATTTACGGATATTTCCCCTGAATCCACATGAAGAAAACCGCAGATACATTTGAACAAAACGGTTTTTCCGGAGCCGTTATAGCCAATGATTCCATATATCTTTCCGCTTCTGCAGGTGATATTTATGTCATTCAGTACAGGAATACCCTTAAATGACTTGCTTACATTTTTCACCTCAATCACAAACTGTTCCACTCAGGCACCTCCCTACTCTTCTTTGTACCATTGAAATTCCATCTTCTTTATCTTTATCAATATCAGGACAGCACATACTGCAATCCCGGCCGCCAACATTATCAGCATATAAAGAACCGGCGGCTGGATAAAACTGTCATGTAATTTCACGCCGATTTGTGTTACCCTCATCCAGTTTACCGGGACGAACATCGCCATCTTCTCTCTTAACAGCGGATGGATATTCTCGACCAGGTAGATCATGAGCACCATGACAAATGCCGCCGTAACCGCTACACTCCTGTTGATATAGATGCTGACAGCAAACATAAAAAGACCAATAAAACCGATTCCCAAAGTACCGATGATGACCGTCAAAGCAATCAGTTCCAACGGCGAAAACATCTGCATGGTTTCATAGGAAAAGGCAAACAGAAACCGGTATTCTTCCGGACTGCCTGTCAATGCCAGTGTATGATACAGTTTCCCCCAATCCAGGGTAAGCTCACATGACCCGCTTAATAAGACCATGCTGAAAAATACATTTGCAGCCATTATCAAAAACGACTGCGCAAGGATCGCGCTGACCTGGCATGCCGCCCATCTGTGCCTGCCGGTACGGATGACCTGATACATATTTTTATACTGCATAAATGGGACATCTGAAAAACAGTAAATTATCCCGATCATAAATAATAGCAGATAGAAAATATTTGACAGGATAAATGGGAATGCCCACGGTGCAGCCGCGTATCCCATATCTCTTGAAAACGCCGCCACGGGCCTCATATACAGATGCAGCATAAAACCCTGCAAAACTGCCACTACATAAGTCCTGGAGCTGAACACCCTTTCTGTAAACATCTGACGGAAAGACCGAAAATACCCCGTCATGCTCATATCCTCCTTTTTGACTGCAACATGCCTGCAAAGCCAAGGAGCAGCCATGCCGCTGCCCCCAGCAGAAACGCCCATGCGAGCATTTTCCAATCGCTGTTCCAAATATTATGCCTTGCGTCAAAGACCACGCGCGGGTCAAGCGCTGCTATTTTCCGAAAGCTGTCTGCGCCGAATTCGATCAATATCTGGTAAAGCAAAACAGGTACGGAAAATACCAGCAGTTTATTCGGCCAGAAAAGTGAAAAAAACGCTGCCGCCATTGAGAGGATCCCCGCAAAAATCCCCCACTGCATCCCATAGAACCAAAACCACAGCAAATACTGTCCATGGTCTAAAAAAGAACGGTATCCTCCAAACATCGATATGTATTCCGCCATACCCTCATCCACCCACGGCAGCCTCAGGGAACACAGCATGGAAAAACAGGTTATGCCGATTCCCATTGTCAGCATGGAAGAAATGAAAATGACGAGCATTTTGGAGAAAACGTACTTTCCCAGGCTTCCGCGAACCACCAGATACTTTGCGAAATTATATTCCAGATCATCCGTAAACGCAGCCGCATACGGAATTGACGCCAGGGAAAAAGCGGCCAGAAACCCCGCATCGTAAGATGACAGCAACACAGATGACAAAACGGAGCCGCCCATATTTCCCATCCCGTCATTTGCCGATAAAAATAGAATCAATACGATTCCCATAACAGAAAAGTAAAGCTCCTTTTTATGGAACAGGCGGCTGATTTCTGTCTGGAAATATCTCTTCCGCTTCTTCACTAAAAAAACACCTCCGTACCATCTGCCGCATCGACAAACATGTACTGCGTATATTCATATTCTTTGCCGGTATCGCTGTCCACCCCTGATTCCGTGACTTCAAACAGCCATACAATCTTTATGTCATAAGTGCTGCCAGCCTGTTTTACCGGCATTTTGTACAGTTCTGCCCGCTTGACTGTATATGAGGCCCCTATGACATCCCCGTATTTTTTCGATACGGTTTCAGCGATTGTGCCAAAATCCAATAAGCTTACAGTCTCTCCCGGTTCGGAAAAGGAATACAGCCGTGAAACTTCCAGCCTTTCTATCCCATCCGCAGAATATAACACCTGGATTGGCCTGTTGCTTTCCCCGTCTTCCGGAAAGTCCTGGCTCCCAAAGTATACAGGAAGCCCTTCATGCTGCTGAACTGCCGTAAAGAAATAGCAGTCATTTTCCGCTCCCCATGAAAGAGTATCCGCGCCTAATTCCTGGCCTGACTTATCAAATGCCCTGTATTCCTTTTCCATGGTCTCATGATCCAATGCATAATAGTCATAGGCAGTCTCTTCCAGCTGATATCCTGCCCCATTGATGTTTTTGAGGACAGTATCAAATATCGTCCGGGGATCCCCTATTTCCATTACGGCATCTTTTGAATACTTGTCTGCATTGTAATCATTATCCAGACGGAAGGCCCCATATACTTTCTCGAATACCGGGGTACTGTAGACCAGAACCGTACTCGCGCGCAAAAAGGCGCCGTCCTCATAGTTGGCAGTATAGCTGGGATATTCAATCCCATCCTCGCCTGAGCCGGTTTCATTCTTCTCCTCCGTGACAGTCTTCCCTTCGGAGAAGATTGCTTTTGCTTTTCCGATATCCGGCTGTTGGAGCGTTGCCGTTACTTGATGCAGATTCCCAAGTTCTGCCTCTTCTGATATCTGAATCACCGTATCGAAAGTGACTCCGTTTACAGTCTCCTGAAATTTTTCCGGAAAATCCTGTTTGTCTGCAGCGCTTCCTGTATTTCCTGATTCTGTTCCGTTCTCGGTATTCCGGGTATCCTCCGATTTGCTCTCATTCCCGGCATCGGTTTTTGGCTGTTCCTTTGCGCATCCCATACATCCCACACACGCCAGGAGCATAATAGCAATCATGTTTTTCCTTACTTTCATAATACTGAAATCTCCTTTTTTATTTTATTTTTCTTGAAGATTATATAATAATGCGGCACAGATTTGCCCGTCTTGTCCGTGAACCTTTCGTTTTATGTCCGCGAACAAAAAAGCCGCCCGGACAAGGCGGCTCCTCTCATTCGATTCTGGCGTTATGTAGTATACATCAGAAGAACAGTATTACTGTTATTCTTAATTCCGTTCCGCTGAAGTTATACTGCATTGTTCCGTTATACTTTTCCACAATGCTTTTTACGCTCTGCATCCCCCATCCATGCCTTGTCCGGTCAGCCTTGTCGGTAATCCATCTGCCGGTTTTGGGGTCGATTTGGGGCTGTCGGGAAGTCGTATTGGAAACCTGGATCAAGATGAACTGATGCACACAGTGTATTTTCAGACAGATTACTGCATTGTCCGTATTTCTGCTTCCCTCTATTGCATTGTCCAGCAGATTCCCCAAAACCGTACATACATCACTGGGCTGTATGCCTGTATTTACCGGGAATTCCGCATCGATATCTGTTTTCATTCCCAGCTGCTCTGCCTTTTGCTTTTTGCAGCTGATGATTACATCAATAATATCATTTCCCGTAAATCTTTTTTGGACCATTTCTTTCATGGGTTCGCCGATCTGGCTGATATACTCTTTTGCCTCATCCGGACGTTTTGAGACAAGCAGCTGATACAGGATATCTAAATGATTATTCAGGTCATGGTACAGCCTTGCGTTGCTCTCATATAAATGACTTACAGCCTGATAGTTTTCCTGCAATAATTCGTTCTGTATCTTCGCTATCCTGCTCTGCATTTTCTCGTTCTGGTTTTCCAGATATTTGTAACCCACATATATTCCCAGACTGCAGAGGAGCACCAACAGCCCGAATATAATGGATATCTCCACAGAAAAACTGCTCTGCGCCGGTTTCCTGTAATATAAAAAGAGCAGAAACGCAATCAGGGATATCAGCAATACCCTCTTTTCATGCTCACTCCGGATAAGCGGAATGATCAGTTTTCTCAAAGAAACCACAAAAACAATCATTACGGACTTTGCCCAAACCACCAGTCCTATTCTCTGTAAGGAGAATGTCATGATCGTATCGCCGTTTATATTGAAGTGGTTTCCGACAGACAAATACAGATTTGATGCCAGCATATCTGTGGAGCAGAAACACAAGGTATAAAGCACTGTAAGTGACAAAAGCTTTATGTAGCTGACGCGATAAAGCGCCATTGCTGACACACTGCCAAAAAGCATCCAGAAAAAGAGCGTGAATGAGGAATAAAGGACGATATTGTTTAGTCCCAATATCACAACAGCCAGGATGACGGATAAGATGTAGTCCCAGTATATCCTTACGTTTTTCCGCTCCTCCCTGAAAGTTTTGCCTGCCAGCCAGTAAAAAAGCCCGACTTCTGTCAGACAGGCGATCCATTCAATGAACTCAGATAAGAATATCATATGTGCTCGCTCCAATATATTGCCATCCGTTCTTTTATTTCTTCCAGCCTGGGGCGGCTGGCATGAATGCGCACCCCATTGCTCAGCAAAACCTCTTCTTTCTGAATGCTTTTAATCTGAGCGATATTCACGATGCTGCCCCGTTCCACGAAAACGAAATCCTTTGAATTAAGTTCTTTATGTACATCAGAAAGGCTCTTTCTCACGCTTTTCACACTGCTGTCCGTACAGATGATCATGGCGTTTTTGCCGTCTTTCTGGATATACACAATCTGCTTCAGCAGAATCTTCTCGATCCTTGCCGCAGTCTGTATCAGATAACTCTTATCCGCCTGGGACTGTACCCTTTTTATAGCGATCTCCAAAGCGCCCGGCAGCTTTTCATCCAGACAGCTTTTGGGAATGTACCTGAACACTTCCAGTTCATATGCATCGATTGCATATTTTAAGTAGGCGGTCACAAAAATCAGAATGGCATCCGGCAGACAGCCCCTTATTTCTTTCGCAAGTTTCATTCCGTCTGTATCGGGCATCTCAATATCGCTCAATATGATGTCAAAATACTTTCCCTCCTGAAGATCGTATTTTAACAAGTCGCTACGGCCATATGCTTCCAGCTCCGCTAAAATATTATTTTCTTTTAAGTATATCTGCACCTTATCCCTTATGGCTGCAAGCTGAGAAGCCTCATCTTCGCATATCGCTATATAGAGCATTTTTATCCACCTCTACTCTATTTTTTATCTATAATACACCATTCTGTAACTTTTATCATCTCTTTCGGAAAAATTTACAGACTTAGGTATCTGTTGTTCAACTCCAAGCCAAATATTTTGCCGCACTCTTCAAGGAGTCAGCCAGTTCCGCTATCAGAGGACACCATCCAAAGAAGAAGCTATAGGGCAGGCAATTATATGTTGACGCAAAAAAGAAAATAAGTTATGATGTAGTAGTAAAAAACGATGACAACCGTACCTTTTAGAAGAAATTTCTTAAAAGTGGAATAAAAGGAAAGAGGTCGCAAGAAGTTGAGACTTCTTAGCGTAAGCGGAATAAAGCCTGTGGTGAACTTGACGACAGTCGATTACTCACTGCAGGCTATTTTTATAGGAAACGCAATAAGTATTTTCGGCAGGGAAAAGGGATTCTAAGGAACACCAGGTATGGAACACCAGAAGCAATACATCCCATGAGATAAAAGTACCTGACAGAAAGGCATTGCCGGGCGCCGTCACAAGGACAGTCGCCAGGGGAATGATAGAAAGCAACTCCGAACCGTACATAAGCAATGAGAATGCAAAAGGAGAAAAAGTGGAGAATTTCGCAGTCATCGACACCGAAACAAACTGGAATGACGAGGTAATGTCAATCGGCATCGTAATCGCCGACGGGTCAACCAAAGAAAAAATCGCCTCAAAATATTACATAATCACCCCGGAATACAGAGTGGGAGGAATGTTCTCGCATGAACTGAGGTCTTCCGAAAACGAAGCCCGCATCACAGACAGAAAACAGGCATTAGGAGAGCTGAAACAGTGGATGGACTCTTACCAGGTGCGGAAACTTTTTGCCTACAATGCGACCTTTGACAAGAAACATCTGCCGGAATACGCAAGCTACCAATGGTACGACATCATGCGCCTGGCGGCATACCAGCAGTACAATAAAGCGATACCGGCTTCCGCGGACTGCTGGAAAACCGGCAGACTGAAGCGTGGATATGGCGTCGAAGATATCCTGAAAATGCTGAGTAGGAACAACAGATACCGCGAGACCCATAACGCCGTTACAGATGCGGAAGACGAACTGAAAATCATGAAGCTGCTTGGTTATGGGATAAGCGAATATGCTGCCGCGCTTATCTAGGCCGGAGAGAATCCGATTAGGGAACAACAGAAAAGAAAGGCGCATATCACCCAGGATACTGATTGGCAATCCACCGGAAGGCTTCGCCCGGGTCGTCCTCCTGGCCAAGCGGCTCTGACCTGGTTCTGTGCCGCACTGCCGGATTTCCGGTTTCCAGCAGCCAGAGTATGGAAGGCGGGCATTCCCTACTTCCATGGTATATCGCAGTAGCATCGTCCTTCTGCGTCATCCACATAAATCCTGTACCTTTCCTTCTCAGGATACTCCGGCAGAGTACAGACCGCGTTTCGGATGATATATTTGCCGAGCAGATTATAGGTATCACCGTCGGAGATTTTGCCGTTAGACAGCCGACCGGTAATCCACCCTCTTCTCAGGAGCTGCACCAGCCATTCCTTTTTCTGCCCAAGGAGGCTCCGCGTCTTCTCATTGTCGATATCCGTGAAGGCCATCAGCAGATAGGAGAGGGGAATCCCCTTCTGGGACGCCGCCTGCCCGGGCCCGAAGGCAAGGAACCTCTCCCCCAGAGGCCCCAGCAGCTTAGCTATCCATGCCTCATCCACGGGCCGGACGGACGCCAGGAGGCGCAGCACGCATATCCCTGCGGCGACGCACTCGCCCTGCGTACAGAAATTCCCGAAACAGGTCTTCCGAAACTATACCACATTGAATATGACAACTGCACGTCATATTTCCCAGCCATTCTCTGAAATTTTCCCTTGCAATTCCG
>OFFE01001156.1_pt1 | contig 20010 bp, 22 predicted proteins | sample 1521371 | NCBI WGS metagenome assembly OFFE01 (sample SAMEA3504131, study PRJEB24116) | mouse gut metagenome | biome: mouse gut; feature: mouse-associated habitat; material: faeces | place: Denmark | collected 2011 | reverse complement strand
GTCCATAAGGGCTGCTTTTTTCAATTATCCAAAAACGAAACGAATGAGAGGTGGTGATGGTTGGGTGAAGAGATAAGGAACCAGGCCTTTGAGGACTACAAAAAGGGGATGAAATACAAGGACATCGCCGAGAAGTACGGTGTCAGCCTTTCGGCGGTTAAGTCATGGGCGGCAAGGTACTGGAAAAAGGAAGGTTGCAACCAGGATAAAAAGAAGTCGCAACCAAAAAAGAAAAAAGTTGCAACCAAGACCAAAGGGGCGCAGCCGGAGAACCGGAATGCAGCAGGCCATGGTGGCACAGGGCCGCCGGGAAATAAGAACGCATTGAAGACGGGAGAGTTCGAGGCTCTCTTTTTTCATACCCTGGAACCGGAAGAGAGGTGCCTCATAGGGGCGATGCCCACAGACAAGGAGAGCCTACTGCTCCATGAAATACAGTTGCTCACCGTAAGGGAGAAGCGGATGCTGCAGCGGATAGAGGATGTCAGGACGGCAGCGGAGTCCGAAAAGGATGGGGAGCCTGTCCCGGGCATGACCATCGTCAAGCGCCAGTCAGGCATCGACAAGGACAAGGAGACCGACATGAAAGAGTACCAAGGAAAGCTTGGCCAGATACAGGCTATTGAGGAGGCTCTTACCCGCGTGCAGGCCAGGAAGCAGAAAGCCATCGACTCCCTGCACCGATTCGGGTTCGATGACGCAAGGCTGGAAATCGAGCTGCTCAAGCTGGAAATGATGTCCACCAAGCTGGGCGGTCAGGATACAGAGCCGGCTGACGACGGATTCCTGGACGCGCTGAACGCAGAAGCTGGTGCCCTGTGGGGAGATACCGATGGGGATTAAGGAACGCATCGCGAGCTTGAAGCAGAAGGTGCAGCGTCTAAAACAGAAACGGCAGGGCCTTAACCGGATGCAGTTCTTCAGGTTCAAGCCGTTCTCCGAAAAGCAGAAGCAGATACTGACATGGTGGATGCCGGACAGCCCCGTGAAGGGCTATGATGGCATCATAGCGGACGGAGCCATCCGTTCCGGGAAGACGGTATGCATGTCCCTGTCATTCGTGTTCTGGGCGATGGGGAGCTTCTCCGGCCAGAACTTCGCCATGTGCGGCAAGACCATCAGCTCCTTCCGCAGGAACGTGCTCTTCTGGCTCAAGCTGATGCTCCGTAGCCGTGGCTACAGGGTGATGGACCACAGAGCCGACAACCTGGTGGAGATAAGCCGGGGCGATGTGACGAACTATTTCTACATCTTCGGCGGCAAGGACGAGCGCAGCCAGGACCTGATACAGGGCATCACCCTGGCGGGCGTGTTCTGCGACGAGGTGGCGCTGATGCCGGAGTCCTTCGTCAACCAGGCCACGGGCCGCTGCTCCGTCACAGGCTCCAAGTATTGGTTCAACTGCAATCCGGATGGCCCCTACCACTGGTTCAAGGTAAACTGGATTGACAAGGCCACTGGATACCTGGGTAAGAAAAAGACAGCGCTCCTCCGGGAAAAGGCTCTGCGGGAAGGGAAGGATCCCGACCTGAAGAAGCTGCTGTATGTCCATTTCACTATGGACGACAACCTGAGCCTGTCGGAAGAGATCAAGGCCAGGTACCGCTCCGTATATTCCGGCGTGTTCTTCAAGCGGTACATCCTCGGCCTGTGGGAGATGGCTGAGGGCATCATCTATGACATGTTCGATGCGGGCCGGCATGTGGTGGACCTTACGGATGTGGCCCTGCCGGATGAGCCGGAATACTTCGTGTCCTGTGACTATGGTACACAGAATGCCACGGTCTTCCTGCTCTGGGTGAAGGATGCGAAAGGGAAATGGACATGCATCCGGGAATATTACTACAGCGGGCGGGACGAGCAGAGCCAGAAGACGGACAGCATGTTTGCGGATGACATGAAGGAGTGGCTGGGTGGGATACACCCGGAAAAAATAGTGGTGGACCCGTCAGCGGCCTCCTTCATCGCGGAGCTGAAGGGGAGAGGGTACAGCATCAGGAAGGCGAAGAACGACGTGACAGACGGCATCAGATATGTCGCATCGCTCCTGACACTGAACAAGATTGCGGTATGCAGTTGCTGCGAGAATACGATTAAGGAGTTCGCGTCATATACATGGGACGCAAAGGCAGCGGAGCGCGGCGAGGACAAGCCGGTCAAGAAGTCCGACCACTGCATGGATGCTTTGAGATATTTCGCATATACGGTCATCCGGAATCCGAATGGGATGTCCATCCTGAAATAGAGGGAGGCGATTTGTACAATGGAACTGGAAGTGATGAAGAAGCTGATAAAGAGATACGAGCCTGGGCATGTAGGCTTTGCCAAAAGATGCGAGACGGCGGAGCGCTACTATCGCAACAGGACGGACATCTTCCTGCAGCAGAAAAAGGAGGATGGGGAGGGGAACCCGATGAGGAACGCCGATAACCGAATCCCCCATAACTTCCACGGCCTGATCGTCAACCAGAAGGCCTCATATGCCTTTACAGCACCGCCGCTCTTCAACATCGGCGGCAGGGAGGCGAACCAGAGGGTCATGGACGCCCTGGGGGACGGATACAAAAAGGGCTGCATGGAGCTGTGCGTGAACGCGGCCAACTGCGGCATCGCATGGGTACACTATTGGCGGGGCGACAATGGCTTCGAGTGGTCTGTCGTAGACAGCAAGGAGGTCATCCCCGTGATGTCCAGGAAGCTGAAAAGGAAGCTGCTGGGAGTCTTCCGTGCATATGCGGACACGGACGAGGCAAGCGGTGATACCTATATGGTATATGAGTATTGGACGGAGGCGGAGTGCCAGGCATTCCGCCGCAGGATAGGGGATACGGTGGATGAGGGCCTGCTCTACTACGATATGTTCATGGATCCGGCAACGGGTGACATGACATCGCAGTATCGGCATGACATGGGGGAGGTGCCGTTCATCCCTTTCCGAAACAACAACATCGATACGGATGACCTGATGAATATCAAGCCGCTGATTGACGTCTATGACAAAGTCTTCAGCGGCTTCGTCAATGACCTGGACGACATCCAGGAGCTGATTTTCATCCTGGTGGGGTATGGTGGGCAGCAGCTTAACGGGTTCCTGCAGGATCTAAAGAAATACAAGACCATCAAGCTGGATGCCGATGATAATTCCGATGCGAGGACGCTGAGCATAGAGATTCCGGTGGAGGCCCGGAACGCAGTATTGGAAGCCACCAGGAAGGCGATATTCGAGCAGGGCCAGGGGTTCGACCCGCAGCCGGAGAACTTCGGCAACCAGAGCGGAGAGGCCCTGAAGTTCATGTACGCCATGCTGGAGATGAAGACGGGCCTGATGCAGACCGAATTTGAGACTGGATTCGCGAAGCTGGTCAGGGCCATCTGCCGCTTCCACGGCCTGCGGTGCGACAAGATCGTCCAAGTGTGGACGCGGACGTCCATCAAGAACGACACGGAGCTGGCCCAGATATGCCAGCAGAGCGTAGGCATCGTGTCAAGGAAGACGATACTGGCGAGCCATCCGCTGGTGGAGGACGTGGAAGAGGAACTGAAGCAGCTGGCGGCCGAGGAGAAGGAGGACCAGGAGAAGGCGGAGCAGTATGGGGAGGCTTTCGGCAATGCCAGGAAGGGCGATGAAGGAGGCGGGGGCGGCGTAGGAGACGATGAAGAATGAAAGGTACTGGGCGGAGAGGTTCAGGCAGCTCGAGGCGTCCCAGCATGGCGCATCGGAAAGGCTGGCCGAAGAGATCCGGCGGCAGATGCGCAGGGCGGAAGCGGAAATCGAAAGGAAGATTGACGCATGGTATGGGCGGCTGATGGCGAACAATGGGGTGTCCATGGCAGAGGCCAGGAGGCTCCTGAACAGCAAGGAGCTGGAGGAATTCCGCTGGGACGTGGATGACTACATCCGACACGGCGAGGAGAACGCATACAGCCAGCAGTGGATGAAGCAGCTGGAGAACGCATCGGCCAGGGCGCACATCAGCCGGCTGGAGCAGCTCCGGATACAGGTGCAGCAGGAGGCGGAGAAGCTGTACGGGAACTATCTGGACGGCGTAGACCGCCATATGAAGTCGCTGTACGAAGAGGGGTTCTATAAGACCGCCTACGAGATACAGAAAGGCGTGGGCGTTGGATGGAACCTGTCCGGAATCGATTCCGACAGGCTCGAAAAGATTATCAGGAAGCCATGGGCGGCTGACGGGAAGAACTTTTCGGAGCGCATATGGAGCAGCAAGCAGCAGCTTATTGAGAACGTGCACACCTCGCTGACGCAGATGTGCATCCTTGGCCAGTCTCCCGACAGGGCAATCGATTCCCTTGCCAAGGCCATGCGGACGTCGAGGAACCAGGCGGGGCGGCTCATCATGACGGAGTCCGCCTTCTTCGGCTCGGAGGCCCGGAAGGACAGCTTCCGGGAACTGGGGGTGGAGCAGTATGAGATAGTGGCGACATTGGATTCGTCCACTTCTGAAATCTGCCGGGAGATGGACGGAAAGGTGTTCCCTATGTCGGAGTACAAATCAGGCTCCACGGCACCACCGTTCCATGTATGGTGCCGGACGACTACAGTCCCCGCTTTCGGGGATGAATTCGATAAGATTGGGGAACGGGCTGCCCGAAACCAGGAGACAGGGAAGACTTACTATGTTCCCGCCGATATGACGTATCGAGAGTGGGAAAAAGCCTTTGTGGAAGGCGATAAATCAGGCTTGCAAGGGATTGGCCCTGATGATATAATGAAGAAAAAGCCGGAAGTCAAGGAACTGAACAAACTGAAACAGTCCGGCATGACTGAAACAGAATACCAGGAGTATCTGAGTATTATCAGGAATCACGGCAATGAAGATATCATCAGGTTGTATAGTGAATACGCGGATAGAATTACAAAAGTGAGTCTGACGGCCCAAAGTGGGGCATATCAACCAGCATCTATTACCCTGAATTTCACATACCCCCAATATGCCGATATGGATAAATATGGCACATTGGCGCATGAATATGGGCATTTCTTTGATGACAAGGCCGAGTTTGACGGCATACACTTCAAGGAAATAGAGGCAGTAAAGAAAGCTACTGGATTGGACAGTACATTTAAAAAAGTTGTAAGTTCCAGTGATGAATTTCTTGCCGCGATGCGAAACGACAAGGTACATATCAAGAGCATCATGACAGCAGACGAAAAAGCTGACCTGATTGCGCATAATGCAAGCAGTGGGGTGCAGGATGCCATTGATGGTTTATTTACCAAGTCGAGGTTATGCTGGGGGCACGGCGAAAAATACTATAACCGCAAATATGTAGCAGTTGACTACATGGATAAGGTGCTGAAAGGCTCTCTGAAAAAGAAGCTGCAACAGGCATATAATGATTTGGGCTTGGATGCAAGCAACCAGTCAAAGGTCAAGTCTATATGCAGACAGTATGAAGCGGCATCTGAGGCATGGGCTAATATCATGAGTGCGGAAGTGTGTGGTGGTGAAAGCTTGGAGTATGTGAAAAAGTATCTTCCTAACAGCTATCAGGCAATGCTGAATATTCTGAAAGAGGTGAAGGTAAGTGAGTGAACAGTTACTGAACGCATTGAACAGATATTATGACACCTTTGACGATTCTTTCCCTATGGCGGCGATGTCGGGGGTCGGAGAGGGTGAAGTAATTGAAATGATAGACAGATGTGTCTCTGAAAAGACGGATGTGTATGATTCGGGGTATCTGTCAGGGGAGGGGACATATTAAAAATTACTGGAAACACTGCCTGAACGGCGGTGTTTCTTAGTAAGTGAGAAGAGATGGGAATGTAAGGAAAAGCGTCTGGAAACAGATGCTTTTTTTCATGCCTTTTCCTGGCAGGCATAAAAGAACAGGGGAAAGGAGAGGCAATGAAGAAAGAGGAATTTGTTGCCCTGGGCATCAGCGAGGAGCTGGCGGCCAAGGCGGAGGCGGCATCCCTGAAGGAACTGGAGGGGTATGCCACAAAGGAGCAGCTAAACACAGTAAATGCCGAGAACAAGTCCCTGAAGCAGTCGGTCGCCGACCGCGACCAGCAGCTGGAGGAGCTGCGGAAGTCCAGCGGAGACAGCGCAGACCTGAAGAAGCAGATCGAGGAGCTCCAGAAGGCCAACAAGGAGGACGCGAAGAAGCATGCGGACGAGATGAAGGAGCTGCGCCTCACGAATGCCATAAAGCTCGCCGTGGCCGGGAAGGTGCATGACGAGGACATGGCCGCGGCCCTGTTCGACCGCTCGAAGCTGGTCCTGTCTGAGGACGGCAAGGTGGCGGGGCTGGAGGAGCAGCTGAAGTCCATCCGGGAGGCGAAGGGCTTCCTGTTCAAGCCCAACGCTTCCGGCCAGGGATACGACCCCGCAGGCGGCGGTGGAGGCGGGACGGTGAACCCTTTCGCAAAGGATACGTTCAACCTGACGGAGCAGGGGAGGCTGCTGCGGGAGAACCCGGCACAGGCCAGGGAGATGGCCGCTGTAGCCGGGGTGAAAATCTAAGAAGAAAGAATCAGGAAAGGAAGGTAAAAAGACATGGCAATCACAAAAATCGCGGACGTAATCGTGCCGGAGCTCTTCAATCCCTATGTCATCAACAGGACGATGGAGCTGTCCGCGCTGTTCCAGTGCGGCATCGTGACCAACAACGCGGAGTTCGACAGGCTGGCCAGCGAGGCAGCCAGGACACACAACATGCCGTTCTTCGAGGACCTGAACGGGGAATCCGAGCCTACCCTGGAAGACAAGAAGATGACCCCGGCGAAGATTGGGTCCAACAAGGACGTGTCCACCACCATCTTCCGGCAGAAGATGTGGGCATCGTCCAACCTGGCGGCAGCGCTGGCAGGCTCCGACCCGATGAAGGCCATCGGCGACCTAGTGGCGGCGTTCTGGGCGCGGGACATGCAGAAGGAGCTGATCGCGCTGCTGACGGGGGTGTTCGGGACGGTGCCCGCTTCCGAAGACGGCACCAAGGTGGCGGAGACCCGGATGCAGGACCATATTCTGGACCTGGCATCCTCGACCAAGGCGGAGGGCAAGCTGATCAGCGCGGCGGCCATCATCGACGCCTGCCAGCTCCTGGGGGACGCCCAGAGCCAGCTGACGGGGCTGGTCATGCATTCCGCCACGAAGAGCTACCTGAAGAAGATGGAGCTGATCGAGACCCAGAGGAGCTCCAACAACGTGGAGTTCGACACCTACCAGGGGAGGCGCGTCACGGTGGACGACGGCTGTCCGGTGGATAAGGACGGCGTATACACCACGTACCTGTTCGGCAACGGCGCGGTGGCCATGGGGAACGGCTCCCCTGTGGGGCACGTGGCCACGGAGATGGACCGCGACAAGCAGACGGGCGCGGGTATCGACTACCTGATCAACCGGAAGGCCTTCATCCTGCATCCCCGCGGGATCGCCTATACAGGGGCGGTCAGGGAGCATGTGGAGACGCCTACCCGCGAGGAGCTGGCGATGGCGGCGAACTGGAAGCCGGTGTATGAGAGCAAGCAGCTCCGCATCGTGGCGATCAGGCATAAGGTCGCCTGAGGAAAGGATATCGGATGGAAGAAGGGAACCTGACGGAAGTACGTGAGAACCTGGAGTGCATGGGCTCCTCGCTGCCAGAGGCCTTCTGCCGGATGGCCGTCAGGAGGCTGGAGGCCGTCGGATACATGCAATGGGACGCGGTCGGTCTTTGGAACCTGGCGTTCAGCATCAGGAAAGCGGAACAGGAGGTGCTGGACTACTGCCACATCGATGCGGTTCCGAAGGGCCTGTACCCCATGTTCTGCGACAGGTCATGCGGGCATTTCCTGTATGGCCTGAAGCAGTCTGGCAGGCTGGAGATTGAAGGGATTGACCTGTCCGGGATCCTCACGTCCTTGTCTGAAGGTGACGTGAAGGTGGACTTTGACAAGGGCGCATCCGACGAGGCCCGGATGGATGCCTTGCTGGGAGTGATGATGCAGTCCGGAAAGGAGCAGCTGAAATGCTATCGAAGGCTCAGGTCCTGAAGGCTCGCAGGGCCATAGAAAGGATGTATACGGGAACCTGCACGGTGACCGAGCACCAGAAGGTGAAGGGCGGGGCGTCGAAGCTCGTGACGTATGCCGACAGCGTGGTCCTGGAGGGGCAGCCCTGCAGGCTTTCCTTCAAGCAGTCGAACCCTGCGCAGCAGACGGAATCAGCGGCCAGCATCGCGCAGGTCATCAAGCTGTTCCTGGCACCTGAGGCCACGGTCAGGCCAGGGTCGAAGGTGACGGTGTCGCAGGACGGCGTCACTGCGGACTATAAATGCAGCGGCGTCCCCGCGGTCTATTCCACGCACCAGGAGATTGTCCTGGAGCTGTTTGAAAGGTGGGCGTGATATGGGGAAGATGGGGAGGTTTGATGTATCAGGCATGAAGGAGCTGCAGAAGAGCCTGAGCGAGCTGGACAGGCAGACGGACATGTTCCTGCAGGTGTGTGCGAGGGAGCTCGCAGCCCGCCTGCTGCGCATGGTGGTGAAGCGCACCCCAGTAGGCGAGTATGGAAAGAGCTATGTGACGGATGCAGACGGCAACCATGTGAGGTACAAAGCCGGTAAGAACAAAGGCAAGGTCAAGCGGGTGGTTGTCAAGAAAGGCGGTACACTGAAGCGTGGATGGACAGCCGGAGGCCCGGCAAGGGGATATGCGGATTCGCTGGCAGTCCACCATTGGGGTGACACCTATGCCATCGAGATCGTGAACCCGGTGGAGTACGCGAGCTATGTCGAGTATGGGCATAGGACAGCCAACCATAAGGGATGGGTCAGGGGGCATTTCATGATGACCATATCAGAGCAGGAGCTGCAGACCATCGCACCACAGATCCTGGAAAAGAGGATCAGGGAGTTCCTGGGAGGTGCCATGTAGTGTTAAATACAATCATGGAAGCCATCAGCGTCGCCCTGGATGCTGAATTTGGCGACGGATACGAGATTTATATCGAGGAGATATCCCAGGACATGGGCGGCCACGCTTTCTTCATCCAATGCCTGAACCCTACGGACAGGCTTTTCCTGGGGAAGAGACATTTCAGGCAGAACCAGTTCTGCATCCAATATTTCCCGTTGTCGGAAGACGACAGGAACCGGGAATGCTATGAGGTCCTGGAGCGGATGGAACTCTGCCTGGAGTACATAGACGTGGACGGGCCCATGATGGGGACGAAGATGAGCGGAAAAGTGGTGGACGGCGTCCTGAACTTCTTCGTGAACTATGACTGCTTTGTCTATAGGCGGGGAGAGGCCATCCCGATGATGGAGGAGGTCTCTTCCGAAACCCATGTGAAAGGATAGGTGATTGGATGGCGGGAAAGAAGAAGCCGTCGGAAGCGCCGCCGGAGAGCGGCAGGGAAACGGAGAACAGGTTCTCGAAGGAGCAGTTGATCGCTTCGGCACGCTTCCGGGAGAGAAGGGATGCCCTGGAGGCCCTTCTTGAGGCTGGAGAGCTCTATACAGTGGGAGCCGTGGAGGAGAAAATCGAAAGGTATATGAAAGGTAAGGTGAGATAGGGATGGCTTTAGGTGGAGGCACTTTTGTGGCACAGAACAAGGAACTGCCGGGCGCATATATGAACTTCGTCTCGAAGTCCGCTGCGACTGCGGCCCTTTCCGGAAGAGGTATCGCGACGATGGCCCTTGAGCTGGACTGGGGCAGGGAAGGGGAGATCTTTGAAGTGACGAACGGGGATTTCCAGAAGAACAGCACGGAGATATTTGGCTATGAGTACACCAGCGATAAGCTGAGAGGGCTCCGGGACCTGTTCCTGAACACGCATACCCTTTATGCATACCGCCTGAATGGCGGAGGCAAGAAAGCGGGCAACAGCCTTGCGGAGGCCCGCTATTGCGGGGTGCGGGGCAATGACCTGAAGGTTGCGGTGCAGGTGAACGCTGATGACGAGACGCTCTTCGATGTCAAGACTATCTTGGGGACGGAGGCAGTGGACGAGCAGACCGTATCGCAGGCGGCGGAGCTGGCGGACAACAGGTTCCTGAAATGGAAACTGGGGATTACGCTGGAAGCGGCAGCCGCAGTCCCCCTGACAGGTGGGGAGAACGGAACGGTGAGCGGGGAGGACCATCAGGCATATCTTGACAAGGCCGAGTCCTATGCCTTCAACACTATGGGAGCCGCCGTGACGGACGATACCACGAAGTCGCTGTATGCGGCCTACAATAAGCGGCTGCGCGACGAGATGGGCGTGAAGTTCCAGCTTGTGCTCTATGATTATGCAAAGGCCGACTTCATGGGCGTCATCAGCGTGAACAACAAGGTCCTGGACGAGGGCTGGAGCGAGGCGGGCCTCGTGTACTGGGTGACGGGCGCCTCCGCAGGCTGTGCGGTCAACAAGAGCAACCAGAACAGGAAGTACGACGGAGGGTTCACCGTTGACACCCCGTATACGCAGAGCCAGCTAAAAGCTGCAATCAAGGCAGGGAAATTCACTTTCCACCTTGTAGGGACCGATGTCCGGGTGCTCGAGGATGTCAACACCATGGTGACTGTCTCCGACACTATGGGGGACATCTTCAAGGACAACCAGACAGTCCGGGTAATCGACCAGATTGGCAACGACATCGCGATGCTTTTCAACACGAAGTACCTTGGCGTCGTGCCCAATGATGCCGCAGGGCGCATCTCCCTCTGGTCCGACATCGTCAAGCACCATGAGCAGCTTCAGGAAATCAGGGCCATTGAGGACTTCTCCGATGCGGATGTGACGGTGGCACAGGGGGAGACAAAGAAATCGGTGGTCGTGGCAGACTCCGTGACCGTCGTGAATGCCATGGGCAAGCTGTACATGACCGTCACGGTGGCGTAGAAAGGGGGGAGACGAGATGAACGGCAATGTAGTGATGAAAGCGAAGGATACCGTGTTCGCAGGGCTGGCAGAGTGCTTCGTCACGATAGGGACGCGGCGATATAACTTCATGCAGGCAATCAACCTGGAAGCAAAGTTCGAGAAGAACAAGACCGAAGTGCCGATTTTGGGAAAGACGGGAAAGGGGAACAAGGCTTCCGGCTGGAAGGGCACTGGGAGCGCGACGTTCCACTACAACACATCGGTCTTCCGGCAGATGATGCTCCAGTACAAGGAGACGGGGGAAGATGTCTATTTCGAGATTCAGATCTCCAATGAGGATAGGACTTCCTCGGTGGGACGGCAGACCATGATCCTGATGGACTGCAACATCGACGGAGGCGTCCTTGCGAAGTTCGATGCGGACGGGGAGTACCTGGATGAAGATATGGATTTCACTTTTGAGGATTTCAAGATGCCGGAAGCGTTCAGGGACCTGGAGGGCTTTCTTACCAATTGATCAGGATCCAAACAGAATATAAGGAGGATGCAAGATGTCTAAGTTCAGCAAGTTCATGAAGCAAAACAAGGTGGAGAAGAAGAACGGGTTCTATGCCGCCACTAAGTCCCTCTGCGATGAAGACGGCAAACCCCTTGAATGGGAGTTGAGGCATATCACCTCGAAAGAGAATGAGAACATCCGGGATGACTGTACGGTTGAAGTGCAGGTGACCGGCAAGCCCAACCTGTTCCGGCAGAAGATCAAGTCCGGCCTGTATATCCGGCGCATGATCGCCGCTTCCGTGGTGGTGCCCGATCTGTACGATAAGGAGCTGCAGGATTCCTATGGCGTGGCGACTCCGGAGGAGCTACTGCTGGCCATGGTCGATGATCCCGGGGAGTATAATGACCTGGCCAGCTTCGTCCAGAGGTTCCAGGGATTCAATGTATCCTTTGAGGATAAGGTGGACGAAGCAAAAAACTGATCGAGGGAGGGGATTGGGAGGCGAACTTTGCCTACTATGCCCTCCTGAAGCTGCACATATTGCCTTCTGTTTTCCTTGGACTGGACGAACCTGAGAAAGCCTTTGTGGTGGCCGCGGTCAAGTTGAAGATGAAGAATGACAGGGAAAAAGAGAAGGAGATGAAGAGGAAAGCGAAGAAAGGGAAGAAAGGACGGTGACGGCATGGGGGGCATAAGGACTGCGATCGAGCTGCAGGACAATTTCACGGGCATCCTGTACCATGTGATCGATTCCGTGAACCTGGGGCTTTCCGCAATGGAGGATCTGCATGGTGCCATGGAATCGCCTGTCGATGGCAGCGCTTTCCAGGCGGCGCGGGATTCCATAAACCAGGCGACCATGTCCGTCCAGGAGCTGGTCGCGGCCATGGACAGGGTGGATCCCTCTGAGATAGCCCCGGCTGTGAGCTGGCAGTCCCCGGCCCTGGATGTGTTCGATGGAAGCGGGATAGGCCGGTTCCGACAGGAGGTCCAGAGCACGGATGCCATGCTTGAACGGCTGTGCGGCACCCAGGATGCCATTGCCAGGCAGGCGTACAACACGAGCATATTCCCGCCGGAAGCTTTCCAGGATCTGAACCGGATGGCGGTCAGGATCGACAGCATACGGGGGCGCATCCAGCAGATAGAGGGCAACCCGATGAACATGGGGACGGATGCAGCGAACGCGGAGCTGGAGATGCTGAGGGGACAGTTGGGGCAGGCGCTCAGGGAGCAGCAGAACCTTAGCCGGGCCATGGACGACATGGACGTCCAGGCGGCGAACGAGTCCTATCTGAGGCTCAACCAGGTCATAGGGGATACGGAGAGACATATCCGGGACAATGTGGACGAGCAGGGGCGCCTGAACCAGGAGATTGAGGCGGGCACGGACAGGGCGAATGGGCTGATGGGGGCCATCAGGGGAGCGGTGGCTGCCTATGCCACGCTCCATACCCTTTCGAACGCAATGGGCCTGTCTGACCAGTTGGTCTCCACCACGGCACGCCTGGACATGATGAACGATGGGCTACAGACCACGCAGGAGCTGCAGGACATGATATTCCTTTCCGCGGAACGGGCGAGGGGCAGCTATCAGGCAACGGCGGATGCGGTCTCGAAGCTGGGGCTCATGGCCGGGGACGCTTTCAGCAGCTCGGAAGAGACCATAGCATTCATGGAGCAGGTGAACAAGCAGTTCCGGATTGCCGGGACGGAGGCGGCGGGCATCGATGCGGCCATGCTGCAGCTTACTCAGGCCATGGGCTCCGGTGTCCTCCGCGGGGAGGAGTACAACAGCATCCTGGAGCAGGCACCGAATATCATACAGGCGATTGCGGACTACCTGGAAGTGCCGAAAGGGGAGCTGAAGGACATGGCGGCGGAAGGGATGATCACCGCCGACATCGTCAAGGCGGCCATGTTCGCCGCGGCAGATGAGACCAATGCGAAGTTCGAGAGCATGCCGATGACATTCGAGCAGATATGGACATCCTTTGAGAACCATGCCCTGATGGCCTTCCAGCCTGTGCTTGAACGGATGAACGAGATTGGGAACAGCGAGGCCTTTCAGGGCATCGTGGACAATGCCATCACGGCGCTGTCGGTGGTGGCGGGGCTGGCGCTGGAGGCCTTCGACCTGCTCGTCGCCGGGGCGCAGCTCCTGGCGGACAACTGGTCCTGGCTGTCGCCCATCATCTACGGCGTGGCGGGGGCCCTGGCGGTATACGGTGCCTATCTTGCCATCACGAAAGGCCTGGAGCTCGGCTCCGCAGCGGCCAAGGGCGTCATGGCGGTCTGGGAAGGCATCCATGCCGCTGCCATCTGGGCGACGACAGGAGCGACATGGGCAGAGGTGACGGCCCAGAACGGGCTCAATGCGGCTATGTATGCCTGCCCTATTGTTTGGATAATCGTCCTGATTATCGCCCTGATAGCGGCCATCTATTTCGTGGTGGCGGCATTCAATAAGCTTGCCGGAACCTCTGTGTCTGCAACGGGCATCATCTGCGGCGTGTTCATGGTGGCGGCTGCCTTCATCGGGAATCTTTTTGTCACACTGATTAATTTTGTGATTGACGTTTTCGTGGTGCTCTGGAACTTCATAGCTGCTTTCGCGAATTTTTTCGGGAACGTGTTCACGGATCCGGTGGGTTCCATTGCGCGGCTGTTCTTCGATTTGGTAGACTGCATCCTTGGTTTGTTGGAATCATTGGCATCCGCGATTGATACGATTTTTGGTTCGAACCTTGCTGGCGCGGTCTCCGGATGGCGCGACTCCCTTGGGGGATGGGTCGATGGGACCTTCGGCCAGGGCGATGAGATTATGGCGAAGATGGACGCTTCCAGCATGCACTTAGGTCGGTTCGAGTACAAGGATGCCTGGGACGCCGGGTACTCTTTCGGCCAAGGGATTGATGAAAGCATAGCGGGCTTCGACCCGGCCTCCCTGTTCGACACCAATATCCCAGATGCAGGCAGCTACGCGGATCTGAGCGGCTATGGCGCTGGGATGGAAGGAATCGGGAGCGGCGTCGAGGACATCGCGGGGAACACTGGTGCCATGGCTGATTCCATGGAGATAACCGGGGAGGAGCTGAAGTACCTCCGGGACATCGCGGAGCAGGAAGCTGTCAACCGGTTCACCACCGCCGAGGTCAAGATAGAGCAGACGAACCACAACACGATAAAGAACGGCATGGATCTGGACGGCGTCATGTCCGGCATGACCGACATGGTGAACGAAGCCATCGACATTTCAACGGAAGGGGTGCATAGCTGATGGCCCAGAACGGATATGATTTCTATTTGGGGAGGTGTCTGCTGCCCATAGCGCCCCCGAAGCTGACGGTGAAGATCAACAATGCGAACGAGACGGCCACCCTGATAAACGAGGGGGAGATAAACATCCTGAGGCAGGCGGGGCTGACCGACATCGAGTTCGAGTGCAGGATACCACAGGAAAAGTATCCCTTCGCCGTCTACAAGTCCGGATTCAAGGGGGCCGATTACTTCCTGGACTGCTTTGAGGCGCTGAAGACGGACAGGAAGCCTTTCCAGTTCATCGTATGCAGGAAGCGTCCAACCGGGAAGCAGCTTTTCGATACGAACATCAAGGTGTCCATGGAGGACTACAGGATCGAGGAGGATGCAGAGGAAGGGTTCGACGTGCTGGTGAAGATAAAGCTGAAGCAATGGCGTGACTACGGGACGAAGACGGTGAACATCGCCTTCAACATGCAGAAACCAAAGGCCAGCGTGGAGCCGCAGAGGGAGGCGTCCAACTCGCCCGCCCCGGCGACAGCCCAGACCTATACGGTCGTAAGCGGGGACTGCCTCTGGAACATCGCAAAGAAGTTCTATGGCAACGGCGGCAAGTACACGGTGATCTATAATGCCAACAGGAGCGTGATCGGGGGGAACCCGAACCTGATCTATCCGAAGCAGGTACTGACGATTCCGGCGGTTTAACAAGGAGGTGCATATGGGCATTGAACTGTTGATCGGGAACGAGCTTGGGACTAAGGCGTATCTTCCTGCAGTAGAGGAAGGGATTGAATGGACGACGGAAAGGAAGGGGGCTCCCGGAAAACTGTCTTTTAAGGTGTTATGGGATGATGTGCTGGACTTTTCGGAAGGGAGTGCGGTGAGGATGAAGGAGAATGGCGAAGAAGTGTTCTTCGGCTTTGTGTTCAAGCAGCAGAGGTCGAAGGAACAGCTCATCTCCGTCACCGCCTATGACCAGCTGCGGTATCTGAAGAACAAGGACACCATAGTGTATGAGAACAAGACCGCAGACCAGTTCCTGCGGATGCTGGCCGCCGATTATGGGCTGAACACGGGGGTATTGGAAAATACAGGGTACATAATCGAATCCAGGGTGGAGGAGAACGCGTCACTCTTTGACATGGTGCAGAACGCCCTTGACCTGACCCTGACGAATACCGGGGAGATGTTCGTGCTGTACGACGATTTCGGCAAGCTGGCCCTGAGGCATCTGTCCTCCATGGCGGTGGGGAGCCCGGGGGCCTATCTGATGGTGGACGAAGAGACGTGCGAGACGTTCGATTATGTCTCATCCATCGATGACAATACCTTCAACAAGGTGAAGCTGACCTATGACAATGAGGAGACCGGGTTCAGGGAGGTCTATATCGCGCAGGATTCCGGGAACATCAACAGATGGGGGATACTGCAGTATTTCGATACCCTGAAGAAGGGGGAGAACGGTCAGGCGAAGGTAGATGCCCTGCTGAAGCTGTACAACAAGAAGACCCGCAACCTGAAGCTCACCAATGTGCTGGGCGACAACCGGGTGAGGGCTGGCAGCATGATCGTAGTGAACCTCGATTTGGGGGACATGAAGCTGAAGAACTTCATGCTGGTGGAGAGCTGCAGGCATACATATAAGGAAAGCATGCACTGGATGGACCTGACGCTTAGGGGAGGTGAGTTCGTTGGCTGACGCGAACGGTTTGGTGGAGGCCATGAAGAGGGCGGCACGGGACGAAAGGGAATCGTCTAAGCCGGTAAACGTGTATTTCGGGGAGGTGGTCTCGAAGTCCCCGCTAAAGATAAATGTGGAGCAGAAGATGGTGCTGGGGGAGCAGCAGCTTGTCCTGGCAAGGAACGTGACAGACTATATGACGACGGTCACTGTGCAATGGACGACAGGGGAAGGGGTCCTTCCTTCTGACGGGGAGACCGCCGTCCCGCCCCCGCATGTCCATGGAATCGTGGGGACACAGAACTTCATGATGCATAATGCGCTTGAGGCCGGCGACCAGGTGATACTGCTCCGGCAGCAGGAGGGCCAGAAGTTCATCGTGGTCGATCGGATAGGAGGCAAGGGATGATTCCATCAACAGTCGGCTTTTTGGACAAGGACTTCGAGATTGAGGAGCAGCCGAGCCTCACTTATGGGATGCAGGTGGACGGGAACCGCATCCGCGGATATACGGACGGGCTGGAGGCGGTAAGGCAGGCAATCCTCAAGATTATCATGACGGAGCGCTACCAGTATGTCATGTATAGCTGGAACTATGGGATTGAGCTCATGGATCTCTTTGGCGAGCCGTTGACATATGTATGCCCGGAACTGAAGCGCCGTATTTCGGAAGCGCTGCTCTGGGACGACAGGATCCAGAGCGTGGACGGCTTTGCGTTCGACTTCCCCCGGAAGGGCATCGTGCATGTGGCGTTCACGGCGCATACCGTCTTTGGGGAGGTGCAGGCGGACAGGGAGGTGGATTTCTGATGTATGAGGATACTACATATGAAGCGATTCTACAGAGGATGCTGGCCCGCGTGCCGGATCGGTTCGATAAGCGGGAGGGCTCGGTAATCTGGGACACCCATTCGCCTACGGCCATAGAGCTGCAGATACTGTACATCGAGCTGGACTCTGTTCTAAGGGAGGCATACGGAGATACGGCCTCCAGGGAGTTCCTGATCCTGCGCTGTAGGGAAAGGGGGATACATCCCCGTGAAGCGACAAAGGCGGTACTGAAGGGCGTGTTCGTTCCAGGGTCCATTGATGTGGCCGGGCAGCGGTTCAACATTGGCGATATGAATTATGTCGTAAGAGGGAAGATTGCCGATGGGGAATACCAGGTCGAGTGTGAGACGGCCGGGAAGGCCGGGAACCAGTTTTTCGGCGCGATGATACCCATGGAATATATAAAAGGGCTGCAGAGCGCTGAACTGACAGGGATCCTGATTCCGGGCGAGGATGAAGAGGGGACGGAGGAGCTGCGGCAGAGGTATTTCTCTTCCTTCCGCGAGAATGCCTTTGGTGGGAACCGGGCCGACTATCTGGAAAAGACGAATGCCATCCCAGGAGTCGGCAGGACGAAGGTGACAAGGGTATGGAACAGCGATGTCTCTCCGGCCGACATGATTCCGAAAGAGGGAGTCGAGACATGGTACAACGGGATCAAGGGGACGCTGAGCGGGGATGTCCGGCATTGGCTGGATTCCGTTTTCCAGGCCGCAAAGCAGAAGAAGCTTACGATAGGAGGGACGGTGCTCCTGACGATCATCGATTCAGAATTCGGGCCTGCTTCTGAAACGCTTGTCGAGGCGGTCCAGGCTGCCATCGATCCGGAAGTGAATGCGGGGGAGGGGTTCGGGCTCGCGCCTATCGGCCATGTGGTGAGGGTGGAGAGCGCGGCTGCGAGAACAGTGGATATCAGGACGGACATCACTTTCGAGCCCGGCTATGGGTGGGGGAGCCTCCAGGCCCCGATTGAAGACGCCATCGCTGCCTATCTTCTGGAGCTCAGGAAAGGATGGGCGGAGGCTTCCAGCCTGGTTGTGAGGATAAGCCAGATCGACAACCGGATTCTGAACGTCCCCGGTATCATCGATGTCCAGGAGACTTTGGTCAACGGTGCAAGGGGTAACCTGGAATTGGGGGAATATGAAATCCCGGTGCTTGGAGGTGTAAGCGGATGATAAGGGAGGTCAATCTTGTTTCCTACCTTCCGCCATTCATAGCGGATTATAAGGAGATTAATATCGCCCTGACGGCGGAGAATCCGGAGTTTGCGCTTGTATGGCAGGCGGCGGACCGGGCCTTGAAGAACGAATTCATCGTCACGGCTGACGAATGGGGGATATCACGCTTCGAGGGTATGCTGGGCATCATGCCATATGAAAGGGACACGATTGAGATGCGCAGGACAAGGCTCCTGAGCAGATGGTACAATGAGTCCCCATATACCATAAGGATGCTTGCCGCGAAGCTGGAGCAGCTGCTCGGCGGAAGGCACAATTTCTCCTTGCATCCTGGCTTCGAGGATGGGTATGGCCTTCTGGTGGTGGTATACTCCACGGACGACAGCCAGGTAGAGGAGCTGAAGTACCTGTTGGGAACGATGGTGCCGATGAACATGGCAGTGGATATCGTGTATGAGCCTGTGACATCCGGTCTGACAGTATACGGAGGAGGGCTCATGGAACAGGCGGACATATTGGAGATGAAGCAGAGATAGGAGGGACGGAAAATGGCATGGAACGGATTGGCGCTGACCGTGGATGGGCAGAACGCTTTGAATGCGGCACAGCTTGCGAACAGCATGGAAATAAGATCGGTCGTGGTTGGTGATGGGCGGCCTCCCGCCAATTTCCGGACGCTGAAAGGGCTCGTACACCAGCTGTACGAGATTACGGATTTAAGGATAGATATGGCCGAAGATGGGAAGTGCACGATAACAGTGGACATACCAAAGGTAGGATATGATTACTATTTTCGTGAGATAGGGATTATCGTCATGACCAATGAGGGCGAGAAACTGTATGTATATGACAACTGCGGGGATGATGCGCAGTACATAGTCAGCACCACGGGAGTGGAGGCAACGAGGAAGAGAATCCGACTGACGCTCAACATTTCCGATGTGGCAGAGATAGCGGTCACGAATCCGAGTATCTTATATGTGGCGTATGATGACTTTGAGGAGACCAAGGAGCGACTGGAAAGAGGAATAAAGAGCAATGCGGAGAATCTGGATGGCCATATCGAAGATTATGATAATCCGCATAAGGTTACGCCAGAGCAGCTAGGCCTTGACTCCACATCCGACATGGATAAGCCGGTGTCCATAGCGCAGCAGGCGGCGCTGGATGAACTATATCAGCAACTGGCAGCTTACACCAACCAAAAGATTGCGGGCTTGATAAACGGAGCCCCAGAATCTTTGGACACGTTGAAGGAAGTGGCGGATGCGATTGCCGCGCATAAGACCATCATGGACGCGCTGGATGCGGCGATTGGCAAAAAGGCATCTGCGGCAGAGTTTGACAGCCATACAAAGGATACCACGAAGCACGTAACGCCTACTGAGAGGACAAATTGGAATGACGCAAATACCAAAAAGCATACCCATGGCAATAAATCCGTGCTGGATGGAATCACTAGTACCCTAATCAGTGAGTGGAGCGCCAAAATGGAAAAGACTGGGGACTCTGCAAATAATACTGTTACCTTTTCCAGCGGAGACGCCACAAATCCGACAGGATGGGCGGACATCGGAGTCGTGGCATCTGGGGAAAAGCATAGCAGCCTAATGCGGAAGTTCTCCCTCGCTGTAAAGAACTTGCGGTATCTGTGGAAGCTGCTGGGAGGCACAAGTCTTGCAGGGATTGGGGATGGGACTGTGACTGGAGCGATTAATGCGCTAAACACGGG
>OFFE01001154.1_pt1 | contig 20035 bp, 16 predicted proteins | sample 1521371 | NCBI WGS metagenome assembly OFFE01 (sample SAMEA3504131, study PRJEB24116) | mouse gut metagenome | biome: mouse gut; feature: mouse-associated habitat; material: faeces | place: Denmark | collected 2011 | reverse complement strand
GGATTCCGGGCGGCTGCAGGCCTGCCGCGGCGTCCTTTCACGGAACCGATTTGCAAAGGGAGTTATATGAAGACCTTGTCCTTGACTCACGACGACATACACACGGGCGTCCTGATTCTGGTGAATCAGTCCCATGCCCTCCATGAAAGCGCGGCGGCGGCCCTGGCCCCGGGGGCGGAATCCGCCCCCGCCGTCCTGCTCAGGCGCCCCGCCGCCGAAGCGCTGGCACGCCTGATGGACGAGATAGACGGCTGGCGGCATATCGCCTTTGTCAGCGCCTGGCGCTCCCGGAGGGAGCAGCAGGAAATCTGGGACGGCAGCCTCCGGGAGAACGGCCCGGAGTTCACCCGCACCTATGTGGCCCTGCCGGGGCACAGCGAGCACCAGACCGGCCTGGCCATCGACCTGGGGGCAAAGCGGGAGCAGATCGACTTCATCCGCCCGGACTTCCCCTATACCGGTCCCTGCGGGGACTTCCGCAAAGGCGCCGCGGGCCACGGCTTCATCCTGCGCTACCCGGAGGGGAAGGAAAGCATTACCGGCATCGGCCATGAGCCCTGGCACTTCCGCTATGTGGGAACGCCCCATGCCGCAATCATCCAGAGCCGGAATATGGCCCTGGAGGAATACATAGATTATCTGAGACAGTATCCTTACAGAGGAGAGGGCCTGGGCTTCACGGCGGATGACGGGCGGAAGGCCCGCATCTCCTATATCGAAGCAGGTCCGGAGCCGGTTACCCTACAGCTGCCGGAAGAGGCGTCCTGGTCTCTGTCCGGCAACAATGCGGACGGCTTTATTTTGACAGAATGGAGGTAGACAGATGCGGACGAAACCCAATTACGGCTGGCTGGACAGATTTCGGATCATTGCCGCCCTGGCAGTCATCGCTATCCATACCTCGCCCCTGGCCACATTCCATGAAGGGGCGGATTTTTTTCTCACCAGGGTGCTGGCGCGGATCGCCGTGCCTTTCTTCTTCATGGTGACAGGGCATTTCGTGGTGGCGGGCTTCCTGCCGTCGGGCAAGGCTGCGCCCTCCACGAAAAGCATGGTGCGGTTCCGAAAATTTCTTGCCAAGACTTCCATGCTCTATCTGTTCTGCATCATCCTGTACCTGCCGGTGGGCATCTATGCAGGGCATTATGAAGACATGTCTGTCGGCGCCTTGCTGCGCATGCTTTTCTTTGACGGCACCTTTTACCATCTGTGGTACTTCCCGGCCTGCATCATGGGAGTGGCGCTGGTGTACCTGCTGAGCAGGTTCCTGAGCCTGGGGGCCATGACGGCCGTATCCGCCGTGCTGTATGCGATCGGCCTGTTGGGCGACAGCTATTACGGGCTGGTGGAGAAGGTGCCCGCGCTGGAGGCCTTCTACGGGTTCCTGTTCCAGATTTCCTCCTACACCCGGAACGGGCTGTTCCTCGCGCCCCTGTTCCTGGTGCTGGGAGCCTGGATGGCAGGGGCGGCCCAGGGCCAGGGCGGCAGGGATCTCTCCGAAAAGCGGCTGTTCCTCTGCTCCCTCTTCGCCCTGTCCTTTGCCCTGATGACCGGGGAGGCGTTCCTGCTGCGGCATTTCCAGTTCCAGCGCCACGACAGCATGTACCTGCTGCTGGTTCCTGTCATGTTATTCCTGTACCGGTTCCTGCTGTGCATCCCGGTGAAATCCGACAGGGCCTTCCGGACAGCCTCCACCTGGATCTACGTGCTGCACCCGGCCTTCATCGTAGTGGTCAGAGGCATCGCGAAGCCCCTGGGCCTGACAGGGCTGCTGGTGGACAACAGCCTCGTCCATTACCTGGCGGTGTCTTTCCTGTCCGTGGCCGCCGCCTTCGCCATGGTCTGGCTCCAGAGCATGTTAAAAGCCCGCCAGTCCGCCGGGGAAACGGGCCCTGTGGCCCGCGGAGCAGCCCGCGGACAGAGCAGAAAGCGGCCTGAGGCTTCCAACGGCGCATGGACGGAGGAGAGCGCGGAGGACGATTGGGACAGCGATTGGGACAATATGGGAGATATGGAGGAAGGGGGATTCGATATGTCGCATGAAGATGAACTTAATTGCGATTACCATCAGGAAGCGGAGGAAGCCTATGGGGAGGCCTATATGGAGGAGGCCGGTCTCAGTGACGGGATCCCCCTGACGGACGGCCCGGAGGAGGGCGCTGCGGAAGATATGGAATCAGACAGCTATGCCACAGAGGAGGATTTCCCGGAGGAGCAATCCGAGAGCCATGCCGGTTATGGAGAGGCGGCAGATTCCCTGCACAGGGCTTCCCCCGCCTCCCGGGCCTGGATCGAGGTGGACACCCGGGCGCTGGCCCACAATGTGGACACGCTGCGCGCCCGGCTTCCCCAGGGCTGCCGCCTGATGCCCGCCGTCAAGGCCCAGGGGTATGGCCATGGGGCCGTCCTGATCTCCAGGGAGCTGAACGCTCTGGGCGTGGACGCGTTCTGCGTGGCCGGCATCGGCGAGGCCATAGAGCTGCGGGAGGCGGACATCCGGGGCGAAATCCTCATACTGGGCTATACGCCCCCCGAGGACTTCCCCCTGCTGGCCCAATATCAGCTAATCCAGACTGTCATAGACTACCCGTACGCCTGCCTGCTGAGCCAGGCGGAAGCGGACATCCATGTCCATATCGGCATCGATACCGGCATGCACCGCCTGGGCATACGCTGTGAGGAAATCGATGATATCCGGGCCGTATATGACCTGCCCCACATCGTCATCGACGGGCTCTTCACCCACCTGTGCGCCTCCGATTCGCCCCTGCCGGAGCACAGGGCCTTCACCGAGGCCCAGGTCAGGGCCTTCTATCAGGTGGTGGACTATCTGAAGGATGCGGGCTGTCCCTGCCCCAGTCTGCATCTGCTGGCCAGCTATGGCCTCCTGACCCTGCTACAGGGCCGCAGCGGCCTGCGGGAGGAGCAGTCCAGGCGCTTTGCGGAGCGGCGGATCGCCTCGGCAGAGCTGAAGCTGGCGGCAGACTATGTCCGCCCGGGCATCGCCCTCTACGGGGTCATGAGCACCGAGGCAGACACAGGCCCATGGAAAGGCATCCTGAAGCCTGTCCTGTCCCTGAAGGCAAAGGTGGTCTCCGTGAGGCCCCTCTATGCCGGTGAGGGCGCAGGCTATGGCATCGCCTTTACTGCCGAAGAGGACATGCGGATCGCCGCCGTCTCCATCGGCTACGCGGACGGCCTGCCCAGAGAGCTTTCCCACGGCAAGGGCAGCGTCCTGATCGGCGGCCACAGGGCCCCCATCATCGGCAGGATCTGTATGGACCAGACCATCGTGGACGTCAGCGGGATTCCCCGGATCCAGCCAGGAGACACGGCTGTAATCATCGGCGCCGACCGGGGGGAGGAGATCACGGCAGGCCAGATAGCCGAGCAGTGCGGCACCATCACCAACGAAATCCTGAGCCGCCTGGGAGCCCGCCTGGACCGGGTGACCGTATAGCACGGCTCCCGCCCCAAAACCACCGACAGAAAAGCCCCGGCCTTCGCTGCACCGGGGCTTCTGTATAAATACAGGATTTATATCTCTTGCGGTAATTCATCCTTGCGGAAATCAGCTATGTTGTATTCTATTATCTCTCTGCCAGTTGCCAACAATTCAGCCAGTTTCCTATATGATGTATTGCATATCAACATATTCGCCTTTACATATCGGTCATTATTTTTCCTCTGCATCTCCTCAATTTTATAGGTGTCTATTGCCCCTGATTCGCATCTTTTTCTGACGCAACATGGTTCTACCCAGCATTCTGTCATTGGTCTATCTATGCCTGCAGATGCAAAAATCCTGTTTAGAAGTTCCTTGGACAAGGACTCTATGGTTACACAAGACTCGAATTCAGTCTCGCCCATTTTCTTATAAGAGCCTTTTTTCCTCATATTCTTTCTTATTTTGTCATACATGCCGCTATAAATGTCCAGTCCTTTTGTATACAATGCCAATGCGCTCAAGTCATTATATTTCTTATATAGTTCCCTTATCTCAGAGACATATTTTCCATACTCAGACAAGTCGGCAAAATACTCTATCCCGTCTGTCATAAGCACTTCCAGCTCAAAAGAAATGGTATCCAGCATCCTGAATCTATCTTCTTTTCCGGATGCCTCCAAATAGCCAAAAGCTTCTTCAGCATGTCTCAATACCAGCGGATTCTCTTTGATGCCATCATAAACTATGATTGCATCATCCGTTGGTTTCAATTCCGCGCATAACTCTTCTATTTTACGTTTCAGGTTAACCATCCCATGAAAAGATTCGACACTGATAGCCTCTCCGTCAGGAGAGTATATTTCTGCTATAATCTTACATAATCTTAATCCGTCAGTTGAATCCTCAACGATAACTCGCCTCATGAATCAACCTCCAAACAAATACTTTATGGATATGTCATTGCCCTTAATGCTGGGCCTGGCTATGTCGCTTACTTTATGCACAAGTCTTGTATCGCGTCCGAGCAGTATATAATAGTTTCCTCTGGAATAATCCTCCAGGATGAACTCATATACTTCTTCGCTTCTCAATATATGATCCGCATTATCTATCACTACTACGCTGTCATTCGCATTCTTTAATTTGCCGATTACGCTTACCGGTTCCACATCATCCTCATTGTCCGCCTTCAGGAGCACAAAACCCTTTGCTCCTGTTATCATTTTATAATCCCTGATCAAATTATATATCAAGGTCTTGCCAGTGGCCGTGTAGCCCCAAATGGTCGTTATGCGCGTATTCAACTGAATGTCTATGCGGTATGTCCCCAGTGTAAACTGTATCCTCTTACTCATGCATCCCCTCACTTATCTCGAATAAATGGTGCGCCATATTGCCATTCAGCATGAACTCACACGCAAAATCATCCCGCAAATCCTCATGCCCTAAAAACAGGTTCAACTCGCTTTCGTTATAATGTGTCAATATATATTTTATAGCGTTGCTCCCGCAATCAGTTATGTCTATTATCCTGTTCTGCACCATGTCTATCTTAATCAGATAATAAATACATATGACCACTTTGCTTCCTGTTGACAGTTCGCTTATCCCCAATGTCTCACCGTTGAATTTGCTTCTGAACTGCTTTCCCGGCAGCGGTTCGCATCCCTCTACCTCGCGAATCACCCGCTCTATCTCCTCATATTCCCCTAGTTGGTTCAGCACCTTTGAGGCATTATAGAACAACTGCCAGGGAAATTCGATATATACCATGTTTCCATATTTATCTTTTATGTCTTCCACCCTGTCTTTAGATATTATATTTATCATGTCCCATTATCTCCTCAGAAAAAATCTGTATATATAAAAAATAACCAAACCCAAGTTTGATTATCCTCCTCAATAAAATATGTAACTGTAACAAAAAAGCGATAGACGGGACTCGAACCCGCGATTTCCACCTTGGCAAGGTGGCGCTCTACCAACTGAGCCACTATCGCATTGCTTACAGGCTACCATGACCGCCTGACTTGTATTAGTATAATGCATATCTTCCTGTCTGTCAAGTAGAATTTCAATTTTTTTCATTTTTCATTTTTTTCAATCTGGGATTATTCGAAGTCTTCCTGCTCTCTGCTCTCCCGTCTCTTGCAATTGCGCCCCGTATGGTATATGATGGAAAAAACGCAAAATGCCGCACACGGCAGAAAAGAGGAGCCTATGGACAGACAGAACCTCACCCTGATGACAGACCTGTACGAGCTTACCATGATGCAGGGATATTTCATGCACAAGGACCTGAACGAGACCGTGATCTTCGACGCCTTCTACCGCAGGAACCCCTGCGACGGCGGCTACGCCATCTCCGCCGGCCTGGAGCAGGTCATCCAGTACATCAAGGAACTGCATTTCGACCAGGAGGACATCGACTATCTGGCCTCCCTGGGCATGTTCCGGGCGGACTTTCTGGAGTACCTGAAGACCTTCCGGTTCTCCGGCGATATCTATGCCATTCCGGAGGGCACCGTCATGTTCCCCAGGGAGCCTGTGATCAAGGTCATCGCCCCCATCATGGAGGCCCAGCTGGTGGAGACCGCCATCCTGAACATCATCAACCATCAGAGCCTGATTGCCACCAAGGCGGCCCGGGTCTGCTATGCCGCCAGAGGGGACGGCATCATGGAATTCGGCCTGCGCAGGGCCCAGGGGCCGGACGCGGGCACCTACGGGGCCAGGGCCGCTGTCATCGGCGGCTGCATCGGCACCAGCAACGTGCTCTGCGGGCAGCTCTTCGGCGTGCCGGTGAAGGGCACCCATGCCCACAGCTGGATCATGAGCTTTCCGGACGAGTACACCGCCTTCAAGACCTACGCGGATATGTACCCTGATGCCTGCATCCTGCTGGTGGATACCTACGATACCCTGAAATCCGGGGTGCCCAACGCCATCCGGGTCTTCACGGAAATGCGGGAGGCGGGCGTCCCCCTGACCTTCTACGGCATCCGCCTGGACAGCGGCGACCTGGCCTATCTCTCCAAGCAGGCGAGAAAGATGCTGGACGCGGCAGGCTTCCCGGACGCGGTGATCTCCGCCTCCAACGACCTGGACGAGCACCTGATCGACAGCCTGAAGGTCCAGGGCGCAGCCATCACCTCCTGGGGCGTGGGCACCAACCTGATCACCTCCAAGGACAATCCCTCCTTCGGCGGCGTGTACAAGCTGGCGGCCATCCGGGATGAAAAGGGGGATTTCATCCCCAAGATCAAGCTCTCCGAGAACAGCGAGAAAGTCACGAATCCCGGGAACAAGAAGATATACCGGATCTATGAGAAAGAGAACGGCAAGATAAAGGCCGACCTGATCTGCCTGGCGGAGGAGGAATACCGGGAGGAGGATGACCTGGTGCTCTTCGACTCCCTGGAACCCTGGAAGAAGACGAAGCTCAGGGCCGGCACTTACAGCCTGCGCCCGCTGATGGAGCAGATCTTCCAAAACGGCCAGTGCCGCTATACCTCCCCCAGCGTCATGGACATCAGGGCCTATTGCCAGAGGGAGCTGGACACCCTGTGGGAGGAGACGAAGCGCCTGGTGAATCCCCACGAGGTGTATGTAGACCTGTCCCAGAAGCTGTATGATACGAAGATCCGGCTGCTGGAGGAGATGAGCGCGGACTGAAAGCCTGCCCACCCAAGGAAAGGGAAGCCATCGATCTATGAATTCAGGGAACGAGAACAAAAGACACAACTTCATGCCGGATGCCGTCTTTTACCTGCTGGTCTTCGCGGCAATCACCTGCTTTGCCATGGTGCAGTCCTATGGAGATCCCCCGGACGAAGTCAACCGCTTCAAGGTGGTGAGCTTTATCTGCAGACACGGCCGTCTTCCCCATGGGGCCGACCCGGAGGTGCTGCTGGACGGCTTCGGGGCTTCCTACGCGTTCCAGCCCATGCTGACCTATATCATACAGGGCTTTCTGCTGCGGTTCCTGAAGCTGTTCACCGCAGACGGCCAGGTGCTGCTGGTGGCGGCCAGGATGGTGAACGTGCTCTTCGGCGTGCTGATGGCCTATTTCGTGCGGCAGACGGCCAGGCTTTTGTGGGAGAACACATATCTGCAGTGGACTTTCACCGTCATGACCGTGTTCCTGCCCCAGAATATCTTCCTCCACTCCTATGTCAATACGGATTCCATGGCCATGCTGGCGGTGTCCGTGATTTGCTACGGGCTGCTGCGGGCCCGGAGGAGCGACTATGACAGGAAGGACTGCGTCCTGCTGGCCGCGGGCATCATCCTCTGCGCCATGTCCTATTACAATGCCTACGGCATCATCCTGGCGGCGATGGTGGTCTTTGCCCTGCGGTATGTGCACATCGGGGGGCAGAACGGCGGGGCGGAAAGTGCGGGAGCGATGCCCGGCGGCGTGCCCGGGGCGAAAAAGGCGGCGGGAAGCGCCATACCCGGAACACAAAAGGCGGCGGGAAACGGCATACCCGGAACACAAAAGGCTATGGGAAGCGCCATGCCCTCCTCAGACGGGACAGGGCCAGCAAGGACGGGCCTGTGGGTGGAGTGGCGGCCTCTGCTGCGCAAGGGGACCTTCATCTCCGCCATAGTGCTCCTGGGCATCGGCTGGTGGTTCCTGCGCAATGGCCTGTTGTACGGCGGCGACATCATCGCCATGGACGCAAGGCGGGAATGCGCCGTCCGGACGGCGGCGGAAGCCTTCAATCCCCTGACCCGGTTCACCTATCAGAGGGCCGGCATTCCCCTGGCAGACATGCTGTTCGAGACGGATTATATCCCCCTGGTGCTGGACAGCTTCATCGCCATGTTCGGGGCCATGGACCTGCCCACCCACGGGCTAATCTACCTGGGCTACCGTTATTTCTGGCTGGCGGCATGTGCGGCGGCCCTGTTGGTCCCCAGGCGCCTGTGGAACCGAACCGGCAGCGGCTCCTGGAGCAACCAAGGCAGCCTGCCGGAAAACGGCCGGAAGCAAAGGCTCCTGTTCAACGGCGGCATGGCACTGTTCTGCCTGATCACCGTCTGCCTCAGCATTTATTATTCCTACACATGGGATTTCCAGCCCCAGGGCAGATATATCCTGCCGGTGCTGATCCCCTTCATGTGCGTGGTGACCCTGGGCGTGCAGAAGCTGTGCGGCCTGCTGGAAAGCGGCCTGGGGCGGCCTTCACCCCTTCCGGGCGGAAAAAACAGCGCCCGGGAAAATCGCCGGACGGGCGGAAGTCCCGCGGACGGACGGGAACCGGCTCCCCGGCCTGTCGGGATGAGGCAGCGCATGAATCGGGCAAAAATCGGTACGATTCTGGGAAAGCTGCTCTGCATCGGCATCATGGCCTATGTGCTGGCAGCCTTCGCCTACAGCCTCTTCGGCTGCGTCCTGCCCCATTACGGCCAGAACCCCAGCCTCTTCACCTTGTTCGAGCTGAGCCTGTGACGGATTCCCGTCCTGCCCCGCGCCCATTACCGGCAGATTTTTGTCGTAATTGCGCCTACAGATAATCGGTCATGCGTTCCGCCAGTTTTTCCACCGCCTCCTGGTTCAGCTCCACCTGGGCATCATGGTAATGGGCCACTTCCGTATAGAGCTCATAGAAACGCCTTTTCGCCTCAAAATTATCGCTCAGGGGCATTTTCTCCCCATATCGCTCCAGCAGGCCGTAGCCCTTGCCGTTGGCATTGTCCAACTGGTACAGGTCGAACTCGCTGTCCGCCCAGCAGCAGTGGAACGGGTCTATCACGGCTACCGCCCGGCTCCTGCCCCTGTCCAGCATCACGTTCCATGTGTTGTAGTCCCCATGTATCAGCCGGGCCTCTGTAATGGGCCGGTCAAAAATATGGTCGAACCGCTCTATGGACTGCCGGAATACCGAAAGCACCCTGTCCGACAACTGCCCCTTCTCCCACATCCGCCCGGCCTTATCCACAATGCCCCGGGCAATCGGGTAGTAATACTCCTGCCAGGTGGGGCAGTATGTCCCGGAGGACAGGATGCCGAACCCCTCGGGATTCACGGCGCGATGGTATCCGATCAGATTGTCCACGATGCTCTCGCAGATAGAGTCCCTGGCCTCTGTCGGCAGCTCCGCAGGGTCAAAGTTGCCTGCGTTGACGCCCTCTATGTATTCCATGAAAAGCGCGTCCATGGGCAGGCCCGTCTGCTCCTTCTCCAGCACCCTGTAGATACGCGGCATCTTCAACAGGGCGTGCTCCGCCAGCAGCCCGGTCTGCCGGGCCTCCCTGGCTGCCAGCCCGGGGAAAAGGTACAGCTTCAAGACAACATAGTACGGCTCCGTCTCCAGCGAGACCAGAAAGACCCGCCCGTAGAAGCCCCCGCCCAGTCCCCGGATCTCCCCGGGCGAAGTCCCGTAACACTGCATCACTGCTTTCCGAATCGTATCCTGCATACATATCCCTCCGTCTGTGTTTTTGTAACCCGTTCCGGCACGGCCACTCCTCATGCAGATTCCGGTCGGCCGCGTCCATGGCTACATTATATCTCTTATCCCGGGAGACGGCAATAGGCTTCCGCAGGGCAACAGCATGCCGCCGCCCTGGAGGCCAGGGGCATACCGGCTGAGGCATCCGGAAATACGGTTTCGCGTTCCAGGGGAAGAAGGTACTGATAGGATAGGCGATTGGTCAAGGGTTCATGCATCGGGGCACTAACTCACCTCATGGGCCGCGAAAATCCTCCGGGAAAGGGCGTATCCCACGGCCAGGATCCCAGCGCTTACCGGCAGCGCCAGCACCGCGTAAGGCATCCCGCCCTCCAACTGCCCCAAGGACATCAATGCCTCAAACTGCATCTGATAGACCGGCAGCAGCGCCAAAAGCCTGAACAGCGGGCTGGACTCTGCCACAGGCAGCAGCGTGGGCACAATGTGGACCGCCGCGGAAGCCACCACGGCTATCATGGGGGTTCTGCAGGCCGCCGAGAGCACCAGCCCGGCTCCCGCCGTGCACACCGCCCCTGTCAGGCCAAGCAGCGCCTGGTATCCCAGCAGGGCACCGCAGGTGATGTTGAAGGGGATATAGCCCTCCGTCAAAGCCAGCGGCGCGAACAGGATGCTGCAGTCCAGGCCCTCTCTGCCATACAGCAGATATGCCGCCCCTACATTACAGGCCAGCATCCCGGCCGTGACCAGAACCGCCGCCAGAATCCCGGCCAGCGCTTTGGCACTGGCACATTTCGTCCTGCCGTATCTGCTGGCCAGGATGAGATTGTCCACGCCCCCGTATTCGCCGCTGTAGACCGGCGCAAGCATGATGAGGATCGCAAAGGACAGGAAGAGGAAAGACTTCTCCATATCCCTGCTGGCGGACAGCCATCCGTCCACATAGCCGATGCGTATCTCCTCCTCCCCGAACACCTGGGCCACCCGCAGCCCGTTCCAGTTCCCATACATATCCGAAAACCGGGCCGTCACCGCCGACTGCATGGCGTTCTGGTACAGGTAGATGGCGTTCAGCCCCTGGGGGCCGGATTTGGGCGCCAGCTCGTCCATCATCTGCCGCACCTTTTCATCCGTCAGCTCTCCCGCGTACCTGGCGGCGACCTCCTTGTCCAGGGCCACGGCCTCCCCTCCGGACGCCTGTCTGCCGCCATAGGAGGCGTACTTGTTCTGATAGGTGGAGACAGTGAACAATGCGGAAAAGAGAACCGCTGCCAACAGGGCCGCCTGTGTCAGCCTCCTCCCAAAGAGCTTGCGCAGCTCGTATCCCATCAGTTTCCTCATCTGATGTCCCCTCCTTTCCATTCCCCATCCCTGCCGCAGCCGGATGCCTCTCCCGACAGCCCCTCTGCCGCGGCTGCTCCATTGTCCCGGGAAGCCCTGCGCCCAGGGGCAGCGCCGGAAGCGGCCGCCAAAGGCCCTGACCCCCGCCTCCGCCCTCCTCCGGTGTCCTCCTCCCGGAAATAGTACAGATACAGGTCTTCCAGATTAGGCTCCGCTAACTTCGCGTTCGGCATGGGCTTATCCCGGGCAATCACCCGCAGCACCGTGCGGCCGTCCCTCTCATTGCGCAGATTGCTCACGTTCAGTTGCGCCACATACCTGTCCGCCTGCTCCACGGGGATTGCGCACTCCCACACCTGCCCCCGGATTTCCGAGGTAATCTCGCCGGGCCTACCGCAGTGGACGATCCGGCCGGACTTCATCACCAGAATCCGTTCCGCGATGGACTCCACATCCGACACGATGTGGGTGGAGAGAATAACGATCCGCCTTTTGGAGAAGGCGCTGATCAGGTTGCGGAAGCGCACCCGCTCCTTGGGGTCGAGCCCTGTGGTGGGCTCGTCCAGGATCAATATCCGCGGGTCGTTCAGCATGGCCTGGGCGATTCCCAGCCGCTGCTTCATGCCGCCGGAAAAGGTCCTGATCCTGTGCCTCGCCTCCCGGGACAACCCCACCTCCTCCAGGAGCCCCCAGGCCTTCCTTTCCGCCGCCTTTCCCTCCAGGCCCTTCAGCGCGGCGATGTAGAGCAGGAAATCAATGGCGCGGAAGTCTGGATAGTACCCGAATCCCTGGGGCAGATATCCCAACAGGTCCCGGTACTCCTCCCCCAGCCTGCCTATGCCCTGTCCGTCCAGCAGGATGCGGCCCCCGGTGGGCCGCTGGAGGGCGCACAGCAGGCGCATCAGCGTGGTCTTCCCCGCGCCGTTGGCCCCCAGCAGCCCATAGATGCCCTCTGTCAGGGTGATGTTCATGCAATCCACGGCTTTCTTTTTTCCGTATTGCTTCGTCAGCTCCACAGTCTTTAGTTCCATGATAAAAATCTCCTTTCTCGTTTTCAGGCGATAAGGAGATTGTAAGACGGAAATTCCAAGATTCTATCTATTTTCCGGCGGATTTTTGGGGAACCCGATTTTCTTCTCTTTTGAATCCTCTGTTCTGAAAAAAGCCGTCACCTTTGCGCCGGAGGGCTGTCCGTTCTCCACCTTCAGCCATCCCCCGTGATGCTCGCAGAGCAGCCTGCAGATGTAGAGCCCAAGGCCGTAATGCTCCTCCCGCCCCTCCCCTGTGACAAAGGGGTTCTGGGCCTCCCGGAGCATCCTGGCATCGAAGCCGGGCCCGTCGTCGCTCACCTCCAGCGCCAAACCCTCCTCCCCCTCCCGCAGGACAAGGGTGACGCAGACAGCGGCATATCGGGCGGCATTCGCCACAAGATTGCCAACCACCTGGGACAGGAAAGAGCCGTCCAGGCAGAGGAGCCCGGATACCGTCCGGTTCTCCATGCACAGCCTTTTCCCCCTCTCCCGGCAGAGCATGTCCGCGCTCTCGTGCAGTGCAGACGAAAGCTCCGTCAGGGAAAGCGGCCGGGCTTCCGGCTGCCTGTCCTCCAGCCGCTGGAGCTGGCCCATGCTTTCCACATAGCGCTCCAGACGGCGGATATGCTTCCCCATGGTGGCGGCCGTGGCCCTGACCTCCTCGTCCTCTTTTGCCTGGAGCAGCTCGTCGTAGCCCCGGAGCACTGTCAGGGGCGTGCGCAGGTCGTGGGCGAAGGCGGCGTTCAGGCGTTTCCGCTCCTCCATCTGCCGCCACATCCGCGAGAAGCTGTCCGCCAGCGCAGACCGCATGGCCTCGAAGGACGCACAGAGCTCCCCCAGCTCGTCCTGCCGCTCATAGGTCAGGCGGAAGTCCAGGTCATTGGCGGAAATCTTCTCCGATGCCATCTTCAGCTCCTGCAGCGGCTTCCGGAGCCGATTCCTGTAGAACAGGAAAGCGGCACCCAGGATGCAGAGCGCAGAATACACAGGGGCCGCCGCTATGGGCAGGATGTCCAGCAGAACGATCAGCTTTTCATCCCTGGGGGCAAAGGGGCGGGAATCCTTTTCGATATAAGTGCCCTCCCCCAGTCTCTCGCCCTTCTCGTTGGTCAGGTAGTACCTTTCCCCTACAGAAGGATAGGAGGCATAAATCGCCTGTTGCGCCATGCTGCAGAAGCCGGCCGTGCCCTGGCACAGTACAAGGGCCATGAGGGTAAAGCAGATTACATACAGCACGAGGCTTTTTCGCAGGGAAAGGTTCCGGAATCCTGTCTTCATCCTATCCATTTGTAGCCGCACCCCCAGACTGTCCCGATGTATGTCCTGTCCGCATGCTCCGCAATCTTCGCCCGTATCCGGCGGATGTGCTCTGACACCACGGAGCTGTCCCCCTCGCTGTCATATCCCCATATCCGCTCGTAGATGCGTTCTCTGTCAAAAATCTGCCCCGGATTCTGGGCCAGCAGGGCAATAATGTCGAATTCCTTCTTCGTCAGGGCAATGGAACTGCCCTGGCAGGACAGGCGCCTTCCGGCGAAATCGATGGTCAGGTCGCCGGAGAACTTCACGGCAGTCTCTCCGCGGTGGCGCTCCTCCCGCCGCAGATGGGCCTGCACCCTGGCCTCCAGCTCCGCCAGGGAGAAGGGCTTCACGATGTAGTCGTCCCCGCCTGCCGCGAAGCCCTGCACCTTGTCCGTGTCCTCGATTCGGGCCGTGAGGAACAGGATGGGGCAGGGCACCTGGTCCCGAATCCGCCTGCTGACCTCCAGGCCGTCCATGCCAGGCATGTTGATGTCCAGCAGGATGATGTCCGGCACGCGCTCCGCCTGTTTCAGGGCGCTTTCGCCGTCGGAGGCCGCAGAGACCTGGTAGCCTTTTCCGGTGAAGAAGCTGGTGAGCATTGCTGTTATGTCTGGTTCGTCGTCTGCTATGAGGATTCGGTATGCCATGGTTTGTCGCTCCTTGCTTTGGTGGTTTTCTTTTTAGTATAGCACTTGAAATGCTATTTTTTATCTACTTTTCATATTTATCCCAGACTTTTTCTCCTTTGAATTACAAGCAGACATAAAGGTGAACACTTTAATCAAAAAAGGACTCCTTGGGAAAGGAGTCCGCCTATCAAATTATGTATAACCTACCTCTACTAATGCGTTGTTAATTATCGCTTGGTTATACAAGCTTTCAATTATAATTGCATCTCACAACTGAACCCTGTTTTAGCCCTGCAAGTCCATAATCTGCTAGAGTATAATCATACCCTGTTCTTGCCGAGTGTGTAGTGACTTTTAATATAATCACTCTTGTACTGTTATCATCAAAATCTATAACGACTGCTGTACGCTTTTTCCGTTTGCTGCTGTCATCGCCAAAAATGTAGTCTATATAAATCACAGAACCCTTATTGAAAATTCCTATTAGTAATTTCAATTTTGCATAATGCACCCTCCCTATATTTGCTATTCATCATAGCCATCTTCGTGCATCTGTCTGTCCCCTATTAAAATACCATCACTATTATAAATACCTATGTCCATCCTTTTCCAGGCTTGTTCTTTCTGTTGTTGAGTCGGCTTCACAAGCGACTCGTTTATTTTTATTATTTCCTCTAATGTCATTTCTGAGAGCTGCTGAGCTGTATAAAACGCCATGATTTTACCTCCTGTAATTCATCTTTTATACTTATAATACAGCATAATGAAGCAAAAGAAAAAACCAATCTCGAACTTAACCTGAGCTTTTTTGCTGCCATCAGGAAACTTGACACAAACGAACTGCTGTAACCTGATTGACGACATCATCCTTACGATGAAAAGACATAGGCTCATTGAACACCTTGCACAGGTTCTGCCAGACAAGCGCAGGAACAACAGCCATATCCCTTTCGACATCCTGCTGTACCTTGCCATCGCAGCCAAGCTCAAACGCAAGACCAGCCTTATGGATGTCCCTTTTGCAGTGACCGAAGCAGAGTTCCTGACGAAGTACAGCAGCGGGAATGGATCTCTTTCTATAATGGTTATGTCCAGGAACATGTGATGAAGGAGAGGGCTCCAGGCGGCTGTTCTTCAGCACCATCTTCCCGCACCAGATACAGATGTACTGTGCCTGGCAAGAAAAAGCACCATTGAACCAGGCGGGAGCAGCCAGATGCCGTACAGCCCCATGCTGTGCTGCTATCTGCGCTGGAACATCGAGGTCAGCTACTATGAGCAGAAGGCCTTCTAGGTCATTGTGCAGCTACATGATCCGCAGCCGGAAAGGAATCAAGATGCTGGTGAACCTGGTCAATGTCGCCTACTGCACGATGAAGATGCTGCCATACCAGGAAGAGGCCTTTTCAAAGTACCGTGCCGAGAGCGTGCAGGATTTCCGTTTTGCAAGATACGGATTGGCTAACTAACAGAATCTATCCAGATAGATTAACCCTAGATAAATTTAGAATTATTCATCTCCTAACTTTACTACCATGACTTCTCCTATCATTCTCGTGCATCCAGCAGTTGGCCAGACAGGCATATTCTGGAATTCCAAGGACTCTTGTATTTCGCTCATTCGTTGCGCATTATTCAACACCTCATAGTTGCCGCCAATATAGATGTTAATAAAATAAGTATATGGGATGTTTGCATATGGGATTATTTTATTGCCATTTACCGATTTATTTTGAAACCTGACATCTTCATATTTTTCTATTTCAACATCACCATAAAAATAAACATATTCCATATTCTCATACCCTTCTGTCTGTTCCATCCTATCTACTATCCGTTCGGATAGTGCATACGATTTTTCATACGCTATGGAAGATGCTAAATACGATATATTATCAACAATCACATAATTCCACAAATTAACCAAATAACAGATTACCATTGCGGCTAATACCGCTTTATTCCGTCTTCCCTTCCGGCTAACGCTTATGCTTTCATCTAAAATCATTATCGGTAGAATCCAAACAAAGGCAATGCTTTCAACCATCAGACCATAATAATTCACCCCATCGCTAAGCAATCTCAGGCAATATACTGCCATTGGAATCAGCAATATTGCCAAACCTCCCCAAATGGCACAGGTCACCATTTTATTCCTCAGTAAACTCACCATCCGGCAAATAACGGACAATATTATGACACTCCAAATTATCGTAATCGCTATTAATGCATATTTGTTTTCATAAGCATCCGTCACAAATAAATGAATAATATCCTTAAATGAATCAAAGAAACGCTTAAAGTACCAGTGTAATGGATGTATAAGAGTAGAGTCAGATATTCCCTGATAGGATGTAAGCTCTCTACCATCAAGCCTATACTCCAGCCCGATTACATATACACCGGCTGCAGATAGCAACCCCATTATTATCCCACCAATGTACTTAGTAATGCTTTCACGCCTTAACAACGTCCGCTTTATTGTCCACAATAATAATAGGACCAATGTAACAGAAAGGTAGGCCTGGTAAATTCCCATTGAGAATCCGAGCAGTATTCCTCCCAATAATTTGAAGTTCCATTTATCCTTGCACATCAGCCATGCAGCAACAACTGCCAATAATATGGCTAAAAAATACGCGTCTGCTGCATACATGAAATTAAAGGTCCTGGCTACTGTCGGATATATCGCCAGTACAACCCCAGCCAAAATTCCCAGATATCTATTATGTATCTCTAGATATCTACATACAATAACCGCAGACAAAGATACATATAAAAGGCTTAATGCCCCATTTAACCATTGAAGATGAAAATAAGAACTTATTCCACCCGCATATTTTAGGAACCACCTTCCTGAAGTGACTACATCCTGGCTACTATAAAAAAACCACATCGAATCGTAATTAGCCAAATTGTTTGTTAGAACAAAAATATGTACTAAGAGCGCTACCATAAAAACTGATTTAAAAATATATCCGTCTTTTCTTGTTATCTGATTTAGATACTTCTTAATCCATAATTCAGGCGAATAGATTACTTCTACAAACAAATCTCTTTTACTTTTCCAGAATTCAAGTATACCTTTCTTTAGACAAGAAAATATCGGAATTCCATTACCCCCCCATATCTCCCCTACCGTCCGCTTTTTCCTGATAGTCATCTCAGCAACTGGTTCTATAATAGCAAGAAATGTTGAAAGTACAAAATATTTGATTGCGTAATTACTATATTGTGTTAGTTTTAAAAACACATTGCCCTTACTCCCGAAAATGTATTGCACAATTAGTGCTACTGCTAAATTGAGCGCCACTATTGAAAAGCCATAGCCCAAAATCCTCCACAAACTCTTATCATATCTTTTTATCAATTTTTCTCGTAGATATCCCATAATAATTGGCGGCATTAATATGCTAATAATCGCTATCATCTTACCTTTCCTCTCTATCTCTGTTATTACCTGTTACCTTGCTGATAATGTACTTAGGACGAGCTTTCACTTCCTCATAAATTCTGGCAATATAATGCCCTATAACTCCCAGGCTCAACATCAGCAATCCACCAACAATCAAAATCAGTAAAATCACTGTAGTAAATCCCTCTACTGCCATCCCCATCAAATATCTTATTATAGTTTGGACAAAAAGAATCAGACTAAGCAAAATCGAAACCATTCCCATAACTGTCACCATCTGTAGCGGCAAAGTACTGAAAGACGTTACATTTGTAATGGCATATTTCATCAGACTGAAAAAAGACCATTTACTCTCACCAAACTGCCTTTCCTGTACTTCATAATAGACCTTTTCCTGACGAAATCCTGTCCAAAAGCTCAAAGCCCGAAAAAAAGTATTTCTCTCCGGCAAAATCAATAGTACCTCCACAACCTTTCGATCCAAAAGCTTGAAGTCCGAGGAAGCACTCATATCCATCTTTATTAATTTGCTCATGATTTTATAGAATAAACCTGCAGAAAGTTTATATCCCAGTTTCTCCTTTCCTCGATTTCGTTTTACGCCTTCTACTACTTGGGCCCCTTCCTGCCACAGCTCCCACATTTCCAATACACTTTCCGGAGGATGCTGCAAATCACAATCCATTACTACCACCGCATCTCCAGATGCCATTTCCAGCCCTGCGAAAATTGCAGACTCTTTCCCAAAATTCCTAGAGAATTCCGCGCCATGAATTCTGGCGTTATCTGCTGCCACTTTTTGGATTTCAGAAAAAGTTCCATCCTGGGAACCGTCACTTACGAAAATTAGTTCGTATTCTATTTCTGCTACCTCCAACATCTCTGACAAAACTTTTGTTGTGTTGGCTATGTTCTGTTCCTCGTTATATGATGGCAAAACGATAGACAAAAGCGCCATGTCTATACCTCCCTCTTATCTCTAAAGAGTTAATACTTATAAAAGCACTGTTATCTACCTTTCATAAAATATATAATTTTTTGTTTTAATATATTTTTTGCGCTTATCAAGAACTTATTTTTACATTTCAACAAAATATAAAAGTAAACAGCTACTCCCATCAAAACAGAAGCAAATACACTTAAAAAAATAGAATTAATGTGCTTTTTGCAGAGAACTACAACAAAAATCATTCCGCTTAGCCCTATCAAAATGGACTTATAATACTCCTTATCCCAATAAATATGTATGAACTTATTTGAGAAGAATAAATGTATAATTAATACACTAATTTCAGCAGCTAATGATGCTATAGCGGCACCATTCATGCCATAATTTGGAATAAATAGGCTATTTAACGCAATATTTATGAGTCCTCCTGTAAATGTTGCATACAACAAACACTTCTCATTATTTGTTGACGTAAGCACTACCGAGCCGACCAAATAAGACACGCTTATTATCAATATAATCGGCGCTAGTACTAAAATAACATCAGACGTGGGATAAAAGTTTCTTCCATATAGAATGGCTACTATTTCATTTGATATAAGCATAATTCCAAGACTTGAAGGTACTGCGATCAAAATAATAATTTCAAGCGTTTTGGAAAACAACTTATTAAATCTAATGATATCCCCCTTTTCATACATAAGCGACATCCTTGGCAAAATAGTTGAACTGATTGCCATAGTTATTGAATTAATCACCCTAATCAATTTTACACCACTCGAATAATATGCCACTTCCACTTCTGTGTAATATATGCCTAACATTGTTACATCAATTTGATTATATAAATCTGTTGCCAGCATAGTAATAAACAGTATAAACACAGGCTTTAAGTGTTGCTTTAAATCTATCTCTTTAAAGCATAGGGCAACTTTCCTTTTCAAGTTTAGAATATTCAAAAAATAATTTCCTGTAGTAGCTACACTGGTAATAAGGGCATAAACGATATAATCTTTCTGATTTCTAACAAATATAAAAATTGCTAAAATTGATAATCCCTTAATAATAGCACTTCGAATTGTAATATATACATACTCTTCAATACCTGCGTAAAACCAATCCACATTAAAAACATTTATATAAAGACTTAGTCCGACACATATGTACAAAGCAATATTCGCTCTACTATAATTCCAAAGATTTATTAGAATCGAAAAAGCAATGCTACATATGACTGTAAAAATAGTATTTAAACAAAACAGTTCTGTGAATACTTTTGACTTACTGGCATTATCAGAAGCAACTTTCGCTATTTCTCTAATGCCATATGTGGGAATCCCAAATGAAGCAAAAACCAGAAAATACGATAATACATTTTGGGCATAGGTTACCTTTCCAAGATATATCGGGCCTAATACACGAGTTAAATACACAGATGTAATCATTGGAAAGAGCATATTCAGTAATTTGTATGTCACATTAAAAACAGTATTTTGCGCAA
>OFFE01001152.1_pt1 | contig 20070 bp, 16 predicted proteins | sample 1521371 | NCBI WGS metagenome assembly OFFE01 (sample SAMEA3504131, study PRJEB24116) | mouse gut metagenome | biome: mouse gut; feature: mouse-associated habitat; material: faeces | place: Denmark | collected 2011 | reverse complement strand
AGCGTTGCTGATACATCATTTCATGGAAAGCCATGATGTCATCAAAGAAAAGGGCAGTCACGTCAAATATCCTGCTCCATACGATTTGCTTCAACACTTCCTCGCGGATAAAGTGAGCCGTACAGCTTCCCGTATTGCTCTTGTACTTTGCACAGCGGTAATGGTCTTGTGAACCGTTAAAACTTTTACAAGTAGCGAAATGTAGCTTACTCCCACAGTCCGCACAATATACCAAGCCGGAAAACAATCCCTGTCTGTCCGCTTTTGTGGGGCGGCGTTTGTTCGCTCTTAGTTCCTGTATCCGTTCAAAAACAGCGTCCTCTACAATCGCTTCATGGGTATTATAGAAAATTGCCTGCTGTTCTTTTGTGGTTGGAATCCGCTTCTTTAATTTGTGGGATTTGGAATAGCTTTTGAAATTTACGGTATGTCCGCAATAGTCCATACGTTCCAAAATGCCGACAATCGTGCTGTCTTTCCAGTTGTACGGATTTTCGGGAAGTGCTTTCCACTTTTTCTCGGCATAGTAGGCTTTGGCAGTCGGTACTTTATCTTCCTTGAGGATTTTTGCTATCTGCATAGGGCCTTTCCCACCGATACATAAATCAAAAATCCGTTTCACCACAGCGGCGGCTTCCTCGTCTACAATCCATTGCTTTTTGTCCGTAGGGCTTACTATGTAGCCATAGGGCGGCTTTGTCAGATGTTCCCCCGCCTGTCCCTGCGCCCTCTTGATTGCCCGTACCTTTTTGCTTGTATCTTTGGCGTAAAAATCGTTGAACAGGTTACGGAACGGGGTAAAATCGTTGTCGCCTTTTGCGCTGTCTACTCCATCATTGATTGCGATATATCTAACATCACGCTCTACAAAAAAGATTTCCGTATAGTAGCCGACTTTCAGATAATCGCGCCCTAACCTTGACATATCCTTGACAATGACCGTTGCTACGTTTCCGGCTTCAATCTCTGCAATCATGCGGTTAAAATTTGGTCTGTCGAACGTCACACCCGATACACCGTCGTCAATGAAGAAAACGGGATTGGAAAAGCCGTTGTCCGCCGCATATTTGGAGAGGACTGCTTTCTGAGAAGCGATTTGTCAAGGATAATTTCACCGTTATTATATTTTCAGCTAAGCGTATACACTACGATTACTCAAATTGTGAAGTCAATCGCTATCCACACTCTCATAATTACCGTAGTTGACTATACCAGATACTTTAGGCGAAAAGTCCTAAATCAAAAGGAAATATCCCTAAAGGGACAGTATGTGCGATAGGGGCAATCAGGATAGAAAAGCAAGGGCCTGCGAAAAAATTGAGATATTTTCGCAGGCCCTTGCTTTTCTTATAAGCTGTGGTTCATCCATAGCATCAGATATTGATCCCCGCATACCGCCCTTTTAAAAGCGCCACCAGCTCTGCGTATTTTTCCCGGCTGAGCAGGATCTCCCCCTCATACTCCTTGAAGCGGATCGCATAATTTTTCGCCTCATTGTCCGCCCGGACCGCCGCCACCTGGGATAGATTGACGATGAAAGATTGATAACAGCGATAGAATCCGCAGCCCTCCAGCATTTCCTCCAGCTGGTTCATAGTGTACCCCAGCAGCGCGATCTCCTGGCCATCTATAGTGACGATGCGGTTTTTCCGGTTACTGCGCTCAATGAAAAGAATATCACTGATGCGGGTAAGCTGATAGCCGCTGCGGGTCTTGATCATGATGCTGCGGTTGGATATCTCCCGCTTGGCTTGCTGAAGGTCGAAAATGTACCGCAGGCGGTTGACCAGCGATTGAAGCGCCAGCGGATCAAAGGGCGTCAGCAGATACCCGGCGCACTGGCAGCGGAAAGCGTTGAAGGCCCACTCCTCCGAGTTGGAATAGACCACCACCTGGATATGGGGATGGCTCTGTCCCAGAACGGCGGACAAATACTCCCCGACTCCTGTGATACGGGGGTCCGCTGGCTGGTGGTTGGCAAATATAATATCCACCTCATTGGACTGCACATATTCAATGGCCTCCGTCGAGGTCTGCGCCGTTCCGACCACCCGAAAGCACTGGAAAGCGTGCAGCATGACGACCAATTCCTCGCGCAGCTGCTGATCGCTGTCCACCAGCAGTACTTTCATCTCCATCATCGTTTTCTACCCCGCTTTTATTCCGTCTGTCCTACAGCCTTGAACGCCTGCTCCAGCGCCTTGGCGTCCCCCTCGTAGAGGTCCAACCACAGCGCAAAGGGACCGTTGTGAACGCAGCTGGTAATGTGTCCGGAGCCATAGAGGTTGATAATCCCATCTGCCTTCAGACTCTTGTAGGAGGTTTCCTCCATGCTGCCCTCCTTCAGGTTGTCCAGATCCCACCAATAAAATTCCGCGCCACTGACCTGGCGTGCCTCGGTGCAAAGGCCGTCGCTGGACATGGAAATTGCAGTGGATGGGTCATCAATCAGCCCCTGGGCGGCGATTTCAGCGATGAGTTCCTCTATCGTCATGTTCCAAATGGGGGCATCCGCGTCCTCACCCTCGCCAATCAGCGCTGTAGGCGGAACAAACTCCGGCGACGAGGCCACATAAGCCAGCACACCTGCAAAGCCCAGCGCCAGCAGGATGGAAAAAAGGATCGTAAAGCGCTTCATCTTCCGGCCTCCTCTCCCGCCAGGCCGCACCCCTGAAGTTCCAGGTATGCGCGGTATGTGGAGCTGGTTTTCAGCAGCTCCTCGTGGGTTCCCGCAGCCTCCAGGGACCCGCTGTTGAGAACGATGATGTGATCTGCCTCCATAACTGTGCGCATATCGTGGGCCACCACCACGATGGTCCGTCCCTTCATGTGCTCCCGGATGGTGCGGTAGATGGTCATATCACTCTTGTGGTCCAGGCTGGCCCCGGCCTCATCCATGAGCAGATAGTCCGGATCGGACAGCAGTGTCCGGGCAATGGCCACCCGCTGGCGCTGTCCGCCGGAGAGCAGAGCCCCGCCCATGCCCACATCGGAGCCATACTCCTGGGGCAGCTGGCGGATGAACCCGTCCGCATCCGCCAGCTTTGCGGCCTGGACTACAGCCTCGTCCGATACCTCGCCGGTCTCGCCGTAGGCTATGTTATCACGGACGGTACCGGAAAACAAGGGGTTGTGCTGGAGGACACAGCCGAACCGCCGGCGCAGCTGGGCCAGCTTCACCTCGTCCACGGCGGACTTCCCCAGCCATATCCGTCCGCTGTCCGGTGGGTAAATCCCTTGAAGCAGCTTGAGCAGAGTGGACTTGCCGGAGCCATTGTTGCCGATGATGGCGGTGGTCTTTCCGGCGGGAATGGTGAGGCTCAGGTCGTGGAGTACCGGCTGCTGGGGGACATAGCCGAAGCTCACCCGGTCTAGCACGATGTCCCGCTCCGGCAGGTTCCCTGGCAGATCGTACCCGGCATTCGGGTCCTCTTCCGGACCGTCCAGAAGGACGCCCACGTACTGCATAGCACCCTGTGTACCCTTGAGGGTCTGGTAATGGGTCAGGACCTCCGCCTGGTACTGGTCCACCCGGTCCTTGTAGGTGCTGAAATCGTTGATGCCAGTGTCCGGCATCCGGCCCTTGCGGATCATGTCGGACCCAAACAGGGCAATGGCGACTTTTCCGATGGAGGTGTACAGCGTATTGGAAAACACCTGTAAAACCTCCATAAAGGCGTAGTAAATATCCGCCTTATACCGCTCATCAATAGCCCGCAGGCCCTCTTCTATCTCCAGGCCCTCCATAGCCTGGGCCTTGACATGCTTGGCGGCGGAGATATGCTCAGAGAAAAATTCCGTCATAGTGTTCAGGCTCTCATACCGCCGTAGCATCATGTGGTATTGCAGCTGCCCTACCAGTGCGAACACCCCAACGGCCAGGGGAACAAGCAACAGCATGTAGGCGGAGAGGACGGCGTTGAACCGGGCCATCTCCACGCAGCAGCGGATGAAGCCATAGATGGAGGCCACAGTGGAGAAGATCATGTAGATGACGCTGCTGGCCTGGGTGATGTCGTTGACCACGCCGGAGATAAGGGACGAGGGCTGGCGGCGCTCCACCTCCCGCATGGGCAGGTGGAGGATCTTGTCCCACAGCAGCTTTCTGGCCCGAAGCGTGACCTTTTGGATGCCGTACTCGCCGCAGAGGTTGCTGAGCATGGCGATCACAGCGTTGAGTACAGTCAGCAGAGAGTAGCCGATGATGACGTCGTTGTAAAGCTCGCCCTTGTTGATCTGGATGACATATTTGGAGATAGCCAGAAAAACCTCGGTATTGATGAGACTGAACACTAGGGAGCCGATAAAGAGCCACCAGGGGATGGGAAAGCGGGTATAAAACGTGATATAGGACCGGAAAGAAAACTTCTCTTTCTGCTGCGTTCTGTCTCTGCCGTTCTGCTTCATATCAGCGTCCCTCCTCTCCGTTTTCCATCATTTCCCGGCAGTAGGGATCGGAGGACAGAATGTCCTCCCGCTCCCCGGCGGCCTCCACTCTGCCGTCCCGGAGGACAATCAGGTAGTCCGCGTTGCGGATGGTCTGGGCGTCGTGGGCCACATAGACCACGGTCTTTCCTGCCATGACCTGCCGGATGCTGGCCCAGACGCCTGCCTTGCCGCCGATATCCATGGCGGCGGTGGCCTCGTCCAGCAGCAGGCAGTCCGGCTTTTTCAGCAGCGCACGGGCCACGGAAAACCGCTGCCGCTGCCCGCCGGAGAGGCTGGCTCCGCTCTCGCCCACCGGGGCATCGTAGCCCAAGGGCTGACGGCGTACATACTCCAGGATGCCCACAGCGGCGCAGACATCGTCCAATTCCTTATCCGGCGGCTTCCGATCCAGGCCGTGGAGCAGGTTGTCCCGAATCGTCCCGGCGTACATGACGCTCTCCTGGGTCACATATCCCAGGGTCCGGCGGAAGCTCGCCAGGGAGTAGTCCGAGGTATCCTTTCCTCCGATCCGGATCGCTCCTCCGTCCAGGGGGTAGAGGCGGTCGATCAGGTTCAGAAGGGTGGTCTTGCCCGAGCCGGACGGCCCCACTACGGCGGTGATCCGCCCGGCGGGAATGTCCAGGTCCAGACCCTGGAACAGCGGCTCCGCGCCAAAGGAGAAGGCCACCTTCTCAAAATGGATGCCGCCAGTGGGAGAGTCCATAGCATCTCCCGCATCCAGGTCCTCAGACCGTTCGTCCATGATCTCGCTCACCCGGTCTACCGCGCCCTGAGCGCTTTTGAAGGAGGTCCAATAGCCGCAGTAGGCGCTGAGGATATTGGTCAGCTGAACGGCAAAGCCATAATAAGCGATCCACTCCGTAAGGCTCAGCGCGCCGGAGGCGTAGAAGCCCCGGCCCACCAGAATGATGACGATGGTTTGCAGGACACTGGCAATGGCCCGGATGGGGAGTGCCATGCCAGTGACCCAGATGTTCATTCCGGCGGCGCGGTAGCTGGCCTTCATCCGCTCCCCGCCGGTACCGGCCTCTTTCGCCTCAGTACCCATGGATTTGATGAGCATGAGGTTGTTGGTCCGCTCCGCCACGGAGGCGGTCAGCTCGGCGTTGCGGCGGTTGATGAGGTCCTGCACGCCGAATTGCAGGCGGCCCAGGATAAAGCTGATGAGGATGTTCACCGGCAGCGCCGCCAGCAGGGACCACATCAGCGAACCGTCATAGCTGGAGACCTTCCGGAGGATGACAAAGCTGGAGTAGGCGGTGGTGAAGATGGGAAGGAATACCTTCATAACCAGACTGCTGATGCTGGAAATGTCAGTGGTGATACGGCTGAGCAGCTCCTTGGGGTTGTTGTTTTCATAGAACCGCAGCGGGAGGCTCACCGTCTTGCGCCAGACCATCCGCCGCAGGTTCCGGTCCATGCGGGCAGTGCAGAGGTTGTTGATGAGGCCAGAGACAGAGCTCAGGATCAGGGAGAGGACCTGATAGAACAGATAGGGCAGCACCACGGCGGTCAGGCCCACGTTCCCGGCGAAAAGGGCGGCGCTGTACTCGGTGGAACTGACTCCCACATTGGCGATGACAGCGCTGGCCGCCAGATAGCCGATGATCCACAGGTAGGGCAAATCCGCCTTGCCCAGCATGGAGAAGAAGCGGCGGAAGCTGCCGTAATTTTTTCGGAAAATTGCGTTCGTTTCCATTGATTTCTCCTTCCTCTTATGTGCTTTCAGAGAAACGCCTCTGCCCTATCCCATACAGGATAGGGTAGGGCGTCTCTATGTCCTTATTTCTGGGAAAGCGCCTGGAAGTCAGCAATGACAGCGTCCTTCTGGGCATAGTTCTCCGCAAAGACGATTGCGAAGCTGCCACTGTAGGCAGCGGTCTCCAGCACAGCCGCTCCGCCCATATAGACCACCGTACCGCCGTTCATAGCAAGATTCTGGAAACAGCTGGTGTACGCCTCAGAGGGCGTCTCGGAATCCCACCACATCAGCCACAGTCCGTCGTAATCCATGGCCTTGTCCGCAAAGGGGGCGAAGGGGATCTCCCCGCCGGTGTTGTCGGTGAGGTATCCCATGGTGGTGAGCATATCCACTGGGACGGCATCCTTGGAGATGTAGCCCTTGGCAGTGAGATAGTCCACCATCTCGTCATATGTACATGTTTTCGGATCAACGGTTTTTGAGCCGCCGCAGGCGGCAAGACCAAGCGTGAGCAGAATCGCCAGAAGGGTACAGAGGGTTCGTTTCGCGGCTTTTTTCATGAAATGAGACCTCCTTTTGTTGATAGCCGTATCATAGCATACCCGGAACAGGCGGAAAAGAGTGCATGTCGATTTTGTCCGAAAGACCGCCTGATCTGTCCGGCTTTATGTATACATATATTGGGCAATGACATCCTTCACCGCCTGGGGCTGCATGACGCCCACATGGCTGTCCACCAGCTGTCCGTCCTTGTAGAAATGGATGGTGGGTACGGCAGTGATGCCGTACTCCTCCGCGATCTCAGGATTCTCGGTGGTATTGAGCTTGACGATATTCAGAAAGGGAATTTCTGCCGCAATGTCCTCTAAAATTCTGGAGAACAGCTTGCAGGGAACGCAGGTGGCGCCATAAAAATCGGCGATCACGAAGTCCTCTCTGATCAGATCCTTGAAATTGTTCTTGTCCGCAGTTTGAATTGCCATGGTACGTCCTCCTCAATAAAATTCTCTGATGTATTTTTTCAACACCGTGTAGGTGTGTCCGGCGTATTCATTGAAAATAAAGGTTTCATAGGGATTGGCTTCCCGGGCGTTTTCCACGGAGACATGCCAAGTTTTAGCATAGTCTGCAATAAATGCCTCATAATCCGCTTCGCCGGCCTGGAAGCCATCGGTTTGAGCGTACCAGCAGCCCAGCAGATAGCGGCAAAGGCTGTCCCAGCCGTCGTATTGGAGCATGGCGACCAGCTCGTGGTAGCTCTTCACTGGAATGCGTCCGCGGAACTGCTCCGGGGTCATCTCCTCCAAAACCATACCCTCCTGACGGCACAGCGTCCGGCAGCGGTCCAGCTCCCGATTCACCACGACGGCCCAGTCCTCCTTGCAGAGGACAAACTCTGATCCAGCGATTACCTCCGCCATAAGCTGTTTCTGGGGCTCATAGAGGGCATCCTGGAAAGCGGAATCCTTCTGCTGCGCCAGCAGATAGGCTCTGTAGTCCGCCACAGTGTCCACACCCTCCAGGCCCAGCTTCTCCACCATCTCATCACTGAGTTCTGGGACCACGCGGTTCATCACGCCCGTCAGTGTGAGGGATACCCTGCCCTCCGACAGGTCCGCTTCCCTGGCCTCTCCCACTGTCATGCCAATAACCAGCGCCTCCAGCTCCTTATGGAACATACCGCTGCCAGCTACGAACCGGACTTTCTCCTTGTTGAACCTGGGACAGTCCGAGACCAGACGGCATACCACCTGATCCCCAGCGGAAGCAGTCTCTCCCGTTTCCCAGCGGACATACGGATTGGTCAGCCGCCGCAGCTCTGTCTCCAGCGCTGCCTCATCCGGCACGAAAGGCTTCAGCAGGGGCGTTATATCCACCTCCCGATAGTCCTTTATCTGCAATACTCGTGATTTCATGCTACACCACCGCCTTTTTTATATATTCTACCGCACTGTGCAGGGCCACGTTGCCCTCGCCCACCGCTTTGGCATACTGATAGGGCCGCCCGGTACAATCCCCGGCGGCAAAGCAGCCTGGAAGGTTGGTCCGCTGCTGCCGGTCTACCTGAATGTGTCCGCCCTCCGCCGCCAGTCCCGGCAGCAAAGCCGCCGGCGCCACGCAGGAGCGCAGACAGAATACGCCGTCTGCATCCACCGTCTCCCCATTGCAGACGATGCCGGAAGCCCGGCTCTCCCCCAGGATTTCCATAGGATAGCCCACTGTGTGCCGCACATTGTCCCGGCGGATGCCGCAATCCTTATAGCTGGTACAGAGAAATACCTCCGAAGCCAGGTCCGCCAGGAATTCGATCTCCTCCTCCAGAGAAGAGTCTGTGCAGACCACCGCGATCCGTTTGCCCCGGTACAGTCCCCCGTCGCAGGTGGCGCAATAGCTGACGCCTCTGCCCAGCAGACGGCTCTCACCGGGGATTTCCCGGCAGCTGGATACGCCGGTGGCGAGGATGACGGCTTTGGCATCGTACATTTTTTCGTTGACCACGGAGGTATAATATCCGCCCATGTCGTAAACGGCGTTCACCCGTTCCTCCAGAATAGAAATGCCCAGACTGCCGGTCTGACGCAGGAAGGCATCGCGCATCTCTGTGCCGGTGATCGATGGAAGTCCCGGGTAATTTATGACACGTTCGGCTTTCGTGATTTTAGGACTCAACGCTCTGGAACCGAACCAGAGGAAGTCCAAGTTCCGCGCCTTCGCACTCAGCGCGGCGGAAACGCCGGCAGGTCCGCTGCCGATAATGAGCAGATCGTACATTCGCTGCATCCCTCCTGGTGTTTTTCTGCCTTAACAATACAGGTTTTCCGGGCAAAATCAATATCAGCTGCCGATTCTGCCCTGAAAATGGTTTATTCTGTACCAATGGCGTATACCCGTCACCGCTTCTGTTTTGGGGGAAGCCAGAGACAATTCCGGACCGGCTGACACCGGCAGACCATGGGCAGGACAATTTAGCCCGGAATTAGACAGAATAAGCACACCTGCTTGCGCCAGCGCAGAAAATATTTATAATAGTGGGCATCTAAACAGAAAAAAGAAATTTCTCATATGAGGGGAGGCCCATTATGGAAAAGAATGATATCCTTTCAGGCTTTATCGTTCTCGACCGTCAAAGTGTAGATGAGCTGGATGCGGTCCTCTGGCAGATGGAACACCAGAAGTCCGGGGCCCGGCTGGTCTGGCTGGAGCGGGCGGAGGAAAATAAAACCTTCGGCATCGCTTTCCAAACCCAGCCTTGGGACGACACAGGCATATTTCATATCTTGGAACACTCGGTCCTGTGCGGCTCAGAACGTTACCCGGTAAAGGAGCCTTTTGTGGAGCTGATGAAAAGCTCTCTCAATACGTTCCTGAACGCCATGACATTCCCAGATAGGACCTTTTATCCGGTATCCAGCCGGAATGACCAGGATTTTGTCAATCTCCTGCGGGTCTATATGGACGCAGTGCTGCACCCGCTGCTCCACTCCAGGCCGGAGATATTCGGCCAGGAAGGGTGGCATTATGAACTGGAGGAGGACGGCACCCCCTTCTGCAAGGGCGTGGTGTTCAATGAGATGAAGGGGGCCTTTGCATCGCCGGACGCTCTCCTGGAGCGCGAGATGACCCGCCGTCTGTTCCCGGATACCTGCTACCGATTTGTCTCCGGCGGCGACCCGGAGCATATCCCGGAGCTGACCTATGAGGCGTTCACCGCCGCCCACAGCCGTCTCTACCACCCCTCCAATTCCTACATATTCCTGGATGGCCGTTTGAACATTGGGGAAATTCTCGCAATCCTTGACAGCGAATATCTCTCCGGCTATCAGCGCCGCCCCGCGCCGGGGGCAATTCCGCTGCAAAAGCCTGTAGATGGCGGCTTGTCTATTGTCCGCTATGAGCTGTCCCATCAGGAAGCCCTGGAGGGCCGCGCCAGACTGGCGGACGGATTTGTGGCCTGTACCTGCCGGGACCGGGAGGTGCTGACGGCGCTGCAGGCGCTGTCGGACGCGCTCTGCGGAGACAACCAGGCTCCGCTGAAGCGGCGGCTCCTGGAAGGCAGACTGGCGCGGGATGTCCGGCTGGAGCTTCACGATGGCATCCAGCAGCCATGGGTCACGCTGGAGGCGCGGGATATAGATGAGGGCAGGATGGACGAGGTGTCTGCCGCCATCCAAGAAGAATTGAAACGGCTGGTTCGGGAGGGGTTGGATCACCGGCGTATCCTCGCCACACTGGACAAGCTGGAGTTTGAGGCCCGGCAGCGTGATTACGGGCAGACGCCACAGGGGCTTGTGCTGGGTTTTCAGGTGCTGGAGAGCTGGCTCTACGGCGGAGATCCGGCAGCAAATCTCAGCGTAGGGACGCTTTTTGGCGATCTGCGCCAAAAGTGCGGAGATGGATATTTTGAAAAGCTGATGGAGCGTATTCTGCTGAAAAATCCCCACCATTGCCGGGTGCTGATGTGTCCCTCTCACACAGCCGGTCAGGAGCGTCAGGCCCGGGAGACAGCCCGCCTCAGCGCGGTCCAGTCAGGATGGAGCTCTGCGGAGGCCGCCGGTATCCGCCGGTATCAGGAGGCCATCGCCGCGTGGCAGGCCGCGCCGGATACGCCGGAGCAGTTGGCATCCATCCCCAGGCTGCGCCTGGAGCAGGTCCCGGCAGAACCGGAGAAGCTGCCTTTCGCAGAAGAACGAACGGCGGGCATTACACTTCTGTGCCACGAACTGCATACGAACGGGATCACCTATTTGAATTTCTATTTTGCGCTGGATGATCTTGCCCCGGATGAACTGACCAAAGCGTCCTTTATGGCCCGGCTGTTCGGCTATTTGGATACGTCAGCCTACGCTCTGGCGGACCTCCACCGGGAGATGCGCTCCCTGTTCGGGAGTATCCAATTCGCGGTAGAGGCATATGGGCAGCAAAACATTCCCACCCGCTGCCGGACGTTCCTGTGTGTCACATGCAGCGTCCTGGACGCGAAGCTGGAAAAAGCCCTGTCATTCCTGACAGAGCTTTTGATGGGGCAGCGATGGGATGATCCCGAACGGGTACTCGTGTTCCTGCGCCAGCATCGGTCAGCTATGGCGGAGCAGGCTGTGATGGCGGGACACAACGCCGCCATGTCCAGAGTTCTCGCCTGTTCCACCGCTGAGGGCGCTGTGCAGGAGCAGGCTGGCGGCATCACCTTCCTCCGGTGGCTGACGGAGCTGGAGCGGGATTTCCCGGTCCGCTTTCCCATTCTGGCAGAGGAGTTGAAGGCTCTGTCACAGCGTATCTTCTGCCGCGCGCGTATGACGGCCAGTATTACCGCCGGGAACGAGACGGCTGTGGGGATAACTGCCCGCATACTGTCCGGCAACCTGCCGGAAGGTGCCTTTGTTCTTCCGGGCACTGCGGCTATTCGTCCCTGGGGCCCCAGACGGGAGGGGATCGTGATTCCAACGGACATTTCTTTTTCAGCTGCGGGCGGCATTTTCCAGGGTGCAGGAAGCGGAACGGCAAAGGTCATGGGCCGCACGATCTCTCTGGGCCACTTGTGGAACACCGTGCGGGTCCAGGGTGGGGCCTACGGTACAGGGATGATCCTGCGGGATACCGGCTTTGCGGGATTTTTCTCCTATCGGGACCCCAGTGCCGCCCGAACCTTGGATTGCTATCGCGCCTCCGCCGGCTTTCTGCGGGGTATCGCAGATATAGACCTTGCCGGCATGATCATTGGAGCGGCGGCGGAGTCCGACCCGCTCTTAACAGCCCGTATGAAGGGGAAAACCGCTGACGCCCGCTATTGGCGGCAGATCACCCACGGAGACCTGTGCCGCGTCCGGCGCGAGATGCTCTCCACGGTACCGGATGATCTGGCTGTTCTGGCGGATCCTGTGGAGAAGCTGACAGCACAAGGTGCGGTCTGTATCCTTGGCTCTCAACAGCAGATAGACGTATGCGCTGAGCTGCTGGACTGCGTGACGGTGCTTTGACATGGTAAAGGAGCATAACGCAATGAGACACCTCAAAAAAGCGGCAGGGGTTTGCTCCGCAATTTTGGCCGGGAATATACTGCTGGGATTTGCGGTGGCGGCGTTCATTCTTCCCAGCGGCGTGATTATGGGCGGCGCTACCGGCGTTGGCATCGTTCTGGCAAGATTTATTCCGCTGGACACTGCAACGATTGTTTTGTGCGTAAATCTTATGGCTCTGGCGCTGGGGTGGGCGGTGTTGGGGTGGCGTTTTGTTGTGGCCACCATTGCCAGTTCGCTGCTCTATCCTATCTTCCTGGGCGCGGCGCAGCGGATACCAGGTATTGACCAGCTGACAGCTGATCCACTGCTGGCGGCCCTGCTGGGCGGCGGACTGGTGGGTATCGCTGTGGGTCTGGTTATGCGAGTGGGTTCCTCCACCGGTGGAACCGATGTGGTCAATCTTGTGCTGCATAAATGGACGCATATCCCGGTTTCTGCAGCGGTCTACCTGACGGATATCGTCATCATGGGCGCACAAGCTCTGTTTTCCGATCCGGAACAAATATTATACGGCGTTGTACTGCTGGTCGTGGAGACAATTGCATTGGATCGGGTGATGCTTCTGGGGCAATCCCAGACACAGCTTTTTGTAGTCTCCAGTCAATATGAGAAGCTCCGTCAAAAATGCCTGACAGAGCTGCAGGCCGGGACCACTATGGTCTACATTGAAACAGGCCGGACAAGAACGCTCCAGCGAGGTGTGCTGTGCGTAATTCCGCCCCGGAAGCTGTATGCCGCGCAGGCGCTGATCCAATCCGTTGATCCCCATGCGTTTCTGACCATCACGCAGATCAAGGAGGTCCGAGGTCAGGGGTTCTCCAGTGAAAGGATCTATGTGGAATCACCTGAAGGTCCCATCAAGTAAAAGGAGAAAAATTATGCTGACTGCTGAAAAGAAAATGGCATATCTGTCCATTTTAAGGGAAGAATTAGTCCCCGCCACGGGCTGTACAGAGCCGATTGCCCTGGCCTATGCCTCCGCCCGGCTCCGTGACATCCTTGGTACCAATCCGGAGCGGATACGAGCTGAGGTTTCCGGCAATATTATCAAAAATGTGAAAAGCGTTGTGGTTCCCAATTCCGGGGGACTGAAAGGCATCTGTGCGGCCATAGCCGCAGGTATTATAGCTGGTGCAGCGGAGAGAGCCTTACAGGTCATCTCGTCTGTTCCGGCGGAGCTGCACGAGACTATCGCGGCCTATTCTCAGGATACCCCTATCGAAATCGCCTGCGCGGATACCACCCGGATGCTGGATATCCGATTGACCGGCTGGGCTGGGGAACACTTCGCTTCCGTACACATCGCAAACAGCCACAGCAACATCGTTCGGGAGGAAAGGGACGGCGAGGTCCTGCTGGAAAAGCCGGTCACAGATTCCACCGAAGACAGTCTGACGGACAAGAGTGTCCTGAATGTAGCGGACATTCTGGACTTTGCGAATACGGCAGAACTGGAGGAGATCGCGCCGCTGCTGCGCCGGCAGATCGACTGCAACACAGCTATTGCGGAGGAAGGGCTGCAAAATGACTGGGGAGCCAATATTGGCTCTGTGATGCTGGCAGAGTACCCCAGTGACATCAAGACGGAAGCCAGGGCGTGGGCCGCCGCCGGAAGCGATGCCCGGATGAGCGGGTGTGAGCTGCCGGTGGTGATCCTCTCAGGTTCCGGCAACCAGGGCATCACCGCTTCTGTACCGGTGGTACGGTACGCCAGACATTTGGGCACCGGTCAGGAGAAACTGTACCGGGCGCTGCTGGTCAGCGACCTGGTAACGATCCACCAGAAAAGCGGCATAGGCCGACTCTCCGCCTACTGCGGCGCAGTCAGCGCGGGGGTCGGGGCAGGGGCCGGGATTGCCTATCTGCTGGACGGCAGCTATGAAGCCATTGCACACACCATCGTCAACGCTGTGGCTATGATCAGCGGCACCATCTGCGACGGGGCAAAGCCCTCCTGCGCCGCCAAGATCGCTGCCAGTGTGGACGCAGGGCTCCTGGGCTATTCTATGTACAAGAATCACCAGGAATTCAAGAGCGGTGACGGCATTGTTACCAAGGGCGTGGATAACACCATCGCTAATATTGGTATCTTGGCACAGCAGGGAATGCGGCAGACAGATCAGACAATATTGTCCATAATGACTGAGCGGTGTAAATGATATTAGATGCTGTGGCTGTAGCAATCAATATAGCTCATAAAACTCACCGCTCCTGGATGTACCCTTTCTCATAATTTTGCTTATTCTGCTGTCCCTGTAACTGTTGTATCGTCCGGCGGATAGATACCGGTTCTGATGATTTATCCAACATTTCGACAACATCCCTTCGGCTCTGCGCCAACGTTCTGGAATCAAATTTCACTCCAAAGGCGGCTTGCAGCCGCTGGACAGTTTTGTGCTCCATATTAGGCCGGATACTGTGACAGGCGGTATCCAGTTCTATGGCATCCATATCCGCCGCCTGTTGCTGCAGCTCGGTATACTGAGCCAATGCCGCTTCCAATTCAGCGACATACTTTTTCCCTTGCTGGTCCAGCTTGTTCAAAGAGTTCTCCATAGATGTGATGCGCTGCTTAATCTCCGCAATACCATGATCGTATGCACAATTAAGCTGATTGAGCAGCAGGGCCTTCTCGCTTTTCAATTCCTCAATATCTTCTGTCAAACCGGAGATTTTCTGTGCTAATTCCCGATGCCGGAACACCTGAATTGCTGAGGTAGCTTTCTTTTCCTCCAACAGTGCCCGGCGCTCCCGAACCTTTACTTTGATCTGTTTGACTATATCCTCATACCGTTTGATGTCTGATTGAACGACTTGGAGCGTATCCGAAAAATGCTTTTTCCCGGCTCCAATATGCAAAAGCTGATACCAGAAGATAATCATTTTCTGGCGTACAGTTTCCATCGCCTCTGCAATGGCAGGAACAGTATTCTTTACCGCATCCATCAACTTCTTAACCAGCGATTTCAACTCCCGCAGCAGAACATTGTCCGCCTTAATCTGCCGGTTTAGTTCACAGCGATCAGAAATAATGCCCTTCTGTTCCAGCGCACGGGCGGCTACTCCCTCATGGATAGTGGGCTGCTCGTCCAGACCGCGCTCGGCGTGACTTCGGTGATCGACGCGCTCATCGTGTCCGAAACGTTCCAGACACCGGTTCACCTCATCAGCCCATGCTGTCCGCCAGAGGACAAGCTGATCTTCGCTGTTCCAACGCGCAGAGATCGGATTTTGTCTGCCGTATTTGGTGCTTTTTGGATACTTGGATACCCGCTCATAGCCCTGTGTCTGCGCTGCTGATGGGGCCATATACATCTTCTTTTTGCCAACCTTATACTGATACTGTTTCTCCCATCCATTGGCCTGCGCCTGTTTGAACTCGGATGCAGTAAAACCACGTTCTTCACCGCCTTTGACACAGAGATATTCCTTCTCCGTCTTATGCTGCCATTTGCCCTCCATCGTCAGCGGTCGAACGGTCAGCATGATATGAGCATGGGGATTGTGTCCATCTGTGTCGTGGATGCACACATCAGCACACATCCCCTCTGCTACAAAATTGGTCTGGATAAATTCAGTAAGTAGGGTAATCCACTCGTCCTTGTTCAGTTCAACCGGTAACGCCACTACAAACTCACGAGCGAGACGGCTGTCCTTTGTTTTCTCCGTTTCCTCCACAGCGTTCCAAAGAACTTCCCGATCTGCCCACTCTGCTGGTGCCATATCTGGCAGAAAGACTTGCTGCCAGACAAGTCCCTGCTTGCGGGTGTAGTCATGCTGAACCCCGTCATAGTCGTTATACATTCTGGAACAGCTCATGTAGGCCACTGCCGCAACAGCGGAACGCCCTATACCTCGGCTGATAACCTTTGCCTCCAAATGATAAATTGCCAGTTTTTTTACCTCCGTCTTTCGTCTCCCGTCCCTCGTCCTACGTCCCCCGTAAACAGCAAAAACCTGCCAGTGGCAGGTTTTCGCTGGCGTATGGAACAGGGCGGCGCGCCGGTCTGTTCCATACGCACCGGGAATGACCGCAGTCATTCCCGGCAGGCCCCCGCAGGGGCCGCATCCGCCTCGCAGAGCGCACGATGGCCGAAGGCCATACCACCGCCCACGCAGTGGGTGGTGAGTAAGTGCGCCCTTCGGGCCGGGAAAAGCGGAGCGCCCCGGCGAACCGGGACGCTCCTGCTTTGCGTACTTAATTTGTAAGTTCGTGCAGATATGTTTCCAACTCGTTCAAGCTCATGCTTACCGTCTGCGGCAGAGCCTTTTCCAAAACAGCCCCCTCCTGGATTAACCGCCGTGTCCGGGCTTTGCGCTGCTTCACACGGTCACGGGCCTGGGCTTCTTCCAAACGGTGTCGGGCCTGGATCAGTTTCTTTTCATTATCCGTCATAGTAACTCCTTCCCGGCCTTAACTGGCCTGTTAGCACTGGAAACGCCTGATTTTGACACCAAAATTCTGCAAGTTGGTATCATAAAGAGCAAAAAACAGCACCAGATACAAATTCCCTGTGTAAATACAAGAAATTTGGTATCTGGTGCTTATATTTTTGGTGTTAATTCAATTCGTTATGGCATCAAAATGGCCCGCTGTGGTATCAAAAACTGTCCACGAAATCCAATGCTGTATCGTCCGCTTCCTGCTGGTCCTCTTGGGTTGCGTTCTCAGTAGAAGCCGGTTGCGGTGGGATATTCTGCAACAGGTTGAGCAGCGTAGCCGCTGAACTGACAGGAGCGGCGTGATCGAACCCGGCCCGGATAGTTTCCAGCACCCGCTGGAGGAAAGCGTCCTCCTTCTCACGGGTTTCCAGATACGGGTCAGAGAACAGCCGCCCCCGGCGCTCAAAATAGTCGTTGACGGCGGCAATCACCGCCCTGCTGTAAGAGCGGTGCTGTCTCTTGTCTCTCTGCTGAAGGTACTCCCAGGCCGTCCGATCCGACTCTTTCTCCAGATTGAACCGAATATTGGTACTGACGATTTGTCCACTCATACCGTGCCGCCCTTCCTGGCGCGGAGCCGAGCCAGATATTCATACCCTTTGGCGGTGGCGCAGATGTCCTCGTTGATAACCACCCGGTCAGCGTCAAACTCACCAAAGTTTTTAATCAGACAGCCACCGCCGCCAACCACATACAGCTTCATCAACTCCGGGTTATACTCATGCTCCCGCAGGCGGCGGAAGATGCCCGCAACATAGTCCCTGGCGGTCATCTGGATCGAGGACAGGTAGCGTTTACTGATACTCGCAGCCCCATGGCGGAGTACCTGGTCGATGATCGTCTCGTCAGCGGCAGAACCATAGAGCTTCAACAGATTCTCCCTGACAGCCAGCATACATTGGTGTGTCCCATATTTCTCGGTGAAGCATTTCTTCTCCTGGGGGCGGCGGTCGTTGATGTACATGACATTCATAGTGCCGTTGCCGATGTCGGCCAGCATATTCACCCCTCGGAAGTCTCGCAGATGGTCAGCAACGGCGGCAAAGCCCTGGGGAAAAATGTCGGCTCCAATGAAATCAATGTGATAGTCCACGCCTCGGAATGTGAAGTCCGCGCTGTCCTTTTGCAGTAGATATTTTTTGAAAGCGTCCTTCTGCTCACTGACCCAGGTGAGGGGCAGGCCCGCCGCCAGATGGACACGGGCTGAAATCTGTTTGCGGATGTTCAGCTCCCGCCCAATAGCAGCGAGAGTCAGAATGTAGTAGTCACTGTCAGCCATCTTGTCGGCAGTGAATTCCTTGTGTTCCTCTCCGATCAGATAGTAGCGTCCCTCATAGACCAGCAGATTGCTCTTGAAGGTCGGTTCCTTGTCGAAGGAGGCCACGCCGGTTTTGAAACAGCAGTTGGCAGTCTTGATGTTGCCATAGCCGTGGTCGATGCCGATGATGATCGGCGTATTGTGATTCAAAATGTTCATAAAATTCCTTTCTGCTGTATAACAGCAAAGGGCAGTCCGCAGACCGCCCAACCTAAAACATTTCTTCTTGTAACCATTTCCGTTACGGATATGTAAAGTGGGAAAAGTTCCTATTTTAGATATCCGCAACGCTATGCGGGGTTAATTTGTTACAGATAAATCAAGTGGTCAAAGTTACCACTTGATTTATCTGTAACGCGGCTGCATCTGCGTTACGAATAATCGTAGGGGAATTTATTTCCACTATGTCCAACCATAACACCTTAAATCGTGTTCCGTTACGATTCGAGCAAGTGGTCATCATGACCACTTGTTTTATCCGTAACACTCTGACGATACGCCCGCTGGCGGCAGGCATTGCTGCAATAGAGCGCGTCTGACCGCTTGGGCGTGAATGTGTTCCCGCACACTTTGCAGACCTGAGTACGGGGCGGCTGCGCCAAACGCCGCTGTATCAACTGCTTTTTATAGCCGGTATTGCCGCATTTCTTGTAATAGCAATATTTTTTGGACCAGATTCGCGTATAGAAAACACACCCGCATCCCTCGCAAATAATCTTACGGACGGGGTCATTTTTCCCATAGGGTCTGCCAGCCATCTTGCGCTCGTAGCAATTCTTCAAAACATCCTGGTGCTGGTACTCCCAATCGCAGTTCCACATGGACTTTCAACCTCCTTTGTGATGGAAAAGAGCGGCCCGCGACATTTGCGAACCGCTCCATGATTTTGTCAAATACTTGCCGCCGTTGTGGGCTTTGTGCCTACCTGTATGGAACTCGTCACTCTCTTTGTAGCATTACGTTCCCGCTGCATTCTTCGGTTAGCTTCCACCCTGCAATTGTCAGAGCAGTATTTGACATCCATTCTTGTGGTCGAGAATACCTTCCCGCAATTCGCACAGGTGCAATCATGCCGCCTGCTTTCCGCCGCTTGGCGGCAGTAAAATTTAGCCCGACAGTTAGGATGGCAGAATTTGGCGTTCGGAATGCCCGACATGAAGGTTTTCCCACACTGCTCACAGATTCTCTCAAACGGTGGACTCAGGTTTTCTCCCGCTTTCAGCCTGCGATATCGCTCCCGGCTTCGGATACGCTCCTTCTGCAATCGCTCCTGCTCCGCGATCTCCTCCGGAGTAGGTTCCGGCATAGGGGCATCAAACTTGCCGATGAACTTCAGATAAATGTCCACCTCCTGCACCCGGTCGCCCGTGGACTTGTCCGGGGCGTGGACAACGATCTTCTCAACGAACTCATTAATCATTGGCGTAGTCAGCTCTGAGAAGTTTGTGTACTTCCTCGCAAGATTGAGAAAATGTTCTACATTGGCGCTGTCCTGCTCAAAACTGCCTAACGCAGATTCACCTTCCGCGATGGACTGCCGGAGCGTTGCCTGCTCCTGTTCGTATCCGGCAAGAAGGGTGTCAAAGCGTTCCTCCCCAATACGTCCTACTGCATAGGATTCATATAGCTTCTTGATGATAGTGTCCAGCTCGTCAAAACGCCGCTTGTCCTTGTTCAGCTTACGCTTCAAGTCCTTCGCCGCCTGTGCCTGCTGGACCTCGGATGCCGCCCGAACCTTTTGAATAAACTCAGCCTCATTAGAGATAGCGTAGGTGCTGGTGACCTTGATGGTTTCCAAAATCAACGCCCGCAGGGCTTTTGTGGAGATGTGATGATTGCTGCAAACAGCCGTCCTTCTTTGCCCTGCGAGCTTATATGAGGAACACTCATAGGCGTCGGATGGATACGGCTTTGTATCGCTGCCCCGTGTCCGCTGGTTGTACATCTTTGCCCCGCAGTCCGCGCAGAATACCAGCCCGGTCAAGGGATTCGCCTCGCCCAGCGTATCAATACGGCGTGGAGTTCCCCGCAGTTTCTGAACAAGTTCCCAGGTGCCCTTGTCCACGATAGCCTCATGGGTATCCTCGAAAATCAGCCAGTCCTCCGGGGCATGATAAACCGGCTGCTTATCTTTATAGGAT
>OFFE01001145.1_pt1 | contig 20166 bp, 17 predicted proteins | sample 1521371 | NCBI WGS metagenome assembly OFFE01 (sample SAMEA3504131, study PRJEB24116) | mouse gut metagenome | biome: mouse gut; feature: mouse-associated habitat; material: faeces | place: Denmark | collected 2011 | reverse complement strand
CCGGCGCTTTTTACAGGTCAGGTTCCCAGCTGAACCCACAGCTCGTTATACAGGGCCCGGGTGGCGGGGGGGAGGACCAGGTACATCTCGCACCGCTCCAGCACCTCGGCGGGGGCGGCCATGATCTCGTAGAGCCCGGGGTCAAGCTCCTCGCCGTACAGCTCTTCGTAGTAGGCGGGGTACTGCTCCAATGCCTCGGTGTTGGGGGAGGCGTACCAGATATAGTCCATGTTGGCCAGGTTGGCCTCGGTGGAGGCGATGAAGTTGATCCACGCCATAGCCTCGTCGTAGTGGGGGGCGTCCTTGAGCACGCACATGGCGTCCACAAACCAGTTGGCCCCCTCCACGGGGATCACGTAGCGCAGATCCACGCCGTCCGCCTGGTTGTCCAGCATGGACAGGTAGTCCCCGGCGTAGTAGGTGGCGATGGCGGCGTTGCCCCCCTCCATCTTCTGGAACACCTGATCCATTACCTTGCCCTGGAACACCCCCCGGCGGCTGGCCCCGGCAATCAGCCCGAACGCCTCCCGGATCTGGCCGGCGTCGGTGGTGTTCACCGAATAGCCCAGGTGGAGCAGGGCCGCGCCCAAGGCGTCCCGGGAGTTGTTGATGAGCAGCACGCCCCCGGCGTACTGGTCGTCATACAAAGCGCCCCAGCTGTCCGGCTCCTCATCCACCATATTGGCGTTGTAGATCAGCCCCAGGGTGCCCCAGGAGTAGGGGACGGTGTACCTGTTTTCCGGGTCGTAGGGCAGGTTGCGGAAGCGCCGGTCGATTTTTTCAAAATTGGGGATCTGGCTGTAGTCCAGCTCCTCCAGCATCCCCTCCTCCATGAGCTGGGAGATCATGTAGTCGGAGGGGACGATGACGTCGTAGTCCGCGCCGCCGCTCTTCAGCAGGGAGTAGAGGGCCTCGTTGCTCTCGGCGGTCTGGTAGTTCACCCGGATGCCGGTGGCGTCCTCAAACTGGCCGATGAGCTCCTCGTCGATATACTCCCCCCAGGAGCACACGTTGACGACAGGCTGGGAGGAGGTGGCCCCGGTGAGGAACACCACCGCCGCCAGAAAGGCGCAGGCCATGGCCCCGGCCAGCCCCCGGCGGGCCCACCGGTAGGCGGGCTGGTTGAACCTCATGGACAGCTTTTCGAAGAAGGAGGGCTCCCGGATCTCCTGCCGGGCCTCCCGCCGCTCCTGGCGGATCTCCCGCACGTTGTTGAGCACCAGCAGGGCCAGCACCGACAAAAACAGCAGGGTGGACACCGCGTTGACCTCCGGGGTGATGCGCTTTTTGGTCATGGAGTAGATGCGCATGGCCAGGGTGGAGGTGGACGAGCCTGCGGTGAAGTAGGAGATGACAAAGTCGTCGATGGACATGGTGAAGGCGATGAGCGCCCCGGAGACGATGCCCGGCTTGATTTCGGGCAGGATCACCTTCCAGAAGGCCTGCATCCAGGTGCAGCCCAGGTCCTGGGCCGCGTCCACCAGGTTTTTGTCCATTTGGCGCAGCTTGGGAGCCACGTTGAGGATGACATAGGGGATGTTGAAGGCCACATGGGCCAGCAGCATGGTGGTGAAGCCCAGGGTGAGGCGGACGGGCAGCTCCACCGCCCCCTGCACGCCGTTGAACCACTGGGCGAAGGCCCCCCAGCCCTGGAAGAAGGCCACGAAGAACAGGCACAGGGATACGCCGGTGACGATATCCGCGTTCATCATGGGGATGTCGTTCACCACCAGCAGGGCGTCCCGCCGGCGCTTGGACAGGGAGTAGAGGCCGATGGCGGCGAATGTGCCCGCCGCGGTGGCGATGGCGGTGGCCAGCAGGGAGACCAGCAGGGTGGTGTACAGGCTCTCCATGATGAGCCGGTTTTGGAACAGGGCGGAGTACCACTCCAGGGAGAAGCCCTTCCATACGGCGCTGGAGTCCCCGGCGTTGAAGGAGAACACGATGAGCAGGAAAATGGGCAGATACAAAAACAGGAAGGTCAGGCCGATAAAGAGGCGGCCGCCGATACGGTTTTTCTGCTTCACAGGAACGCGCCCCCCTTCGTGGCCGTGGGGCCGCTTTGGATAAAGTAAGCAAAACGAAGCGGATCAAAGTTCTTTTTGCTTACTTTTTCTTTCAAGAAAAAGTAAGTCATCAGAGCATCACCGCCTGTTCCTCGCCCTCGCCGAAGTGGTTCATGACCACCATGCACACCACCACGATGACCATCATCACCATGGAGATGGCGGCGCCCAGGTGGGGGTTGTAGGCCCCGCCCAGAAATTGCAGCTCAATCAAATCGCCCAGCATCATCTGGTTGCCGCCCCCCAGGAGGTTGGAGATGGCAAACGTGGACACGGACGGCACAAACACCATAGTCACCCCGGACAGGATGCCGGGCAGGGACAGGGGGAAGATGACCTTGCGGAATACCCGCACCCCGTCCGCCCCCAGGTCCCGGGCAGCCTCGACAAGGGAGCCGTCCAGCTTGACGATGACGGAATAGATGGGCAGGATCATGAAGGGCAGGTAGTTATACACCATGCCCAGCACCACCGCGCCGGGGGTGCCGATCATCTGGAGGTGATCCACCCCCAGCAGATCCAGCAGGCCGGCGGCCCGGAACAGCTGGTTGAGCAGGCCGTTGTTTTCCAGGATGGACATCCAGGAGTAGGTACGCAGCAGGAAGTTCATCCACATGGGCAGCATGATGAGGGCCATGGCCAGACGCTGGAACCGGGGGCCCTCCTTGGCCATCCAGTAGGACACGGGGTAGCCGATAAGCAGGCACACCAGGGTGGCCAGCACCGCCAGCCAGAAGGAGCGCAGGAACACGCTCAGGTACAGCCCCATGCCGGTGAAATTACCCAGGGTTGCCTGGGCGGCGCCGGTGGCGGGGTCGGCGGCGGTGAAGGCGTATACCGCCATGATGATAATGGGGACAACCACAAACAGGGCCATCCAGATCACGTAGGGGAAGGCAAACCAGCCGCGCTTACTCCTCATGGCCGCCCTCCCGGGAGCCGCTCTCCTCCCCGTCGCCGGACTCGTCCTCCACCACGTCCAGCTCCTCGTACTCCTCGGAGTAGGAGGAGTAGTCCCCGAACAGGCCGGAGTACTGGCTCTTTTTCATCACGTGGATGCCGTCCGGGTCGATCTTGATGCCGATGCGGCTGTCCACCGGGCAGTAATCGGTGGTCTGGATGAGCCACTTAAAGCCGTAGAAGTCCACGATGGTGTCGTAGTGGACGCCCTTGAAGGTGACGGAGGTGACGGTGCCCTTGAGCTGGCCAGCCGCCTCGTCCACAATGTCCACGTCCTCGGGGCGGATGACCACGTCCACCGGCTCATCCTTGGCGAAGCCCTTGTCCAGGCACTGGAACTTGCGGTTGAAGATCTCCACCACACCGTCGGAGCGCATGATGCCGTCGATGATGTTGGACTCGCCGATGAAGTCGGCCACGAAGGCGTTTTGGGGCTCGTTATAAATGTCCTCGGGGGTGCCGATCTGCTGGATGCGCCCGCCGTCCATCACCACCACGGTGTCGGACATGGCCAGCGCCTCCTCCTGGTCGTGGGTCACATAGATGAAGGTGATCTCCATCTCCTGCTGAATCCGCTTCAGCTCGTTCTGCATATCCTTGCGCAGGCGCATGTCAAGCGCCCCCAGCGGCTCGTCCAGCAGCAGCACCCGGGGGCGGTTCACCAGGGCCCGGGCGATGGCCACCCGCTGCTGCTGCCCGCCGGACAGGGCGGACACCGGGCGCTTCTCAAAGCCCTTGAGGTTCACCGTCTCCAGCATCTCCATCACCCGGTCGTGGATCACCCGTTCGGGGAGCTTCGCCTTGCGTCCGCTGCTGTCCGCTTTGGGGATGCGCAGGCCGAAGGCCACATTCTCAAACACGTTGAGGTGCGGAAACAGGGCGTACCGCTGGAATACGGTGTTCACCGTCCGCTGGTGGGGCGGGACGTCATTGATCCTCACGCCGTCAAACAAAACGTCCCCGGCGGTCGGCAACAGAAACCCGCCTATAATCCTAAGCGTGGTTGTCTTGCCGCACCCGCTGGGGCCCAGCAGCGTGAGGAACTCCTTATCGTTGATATACAGATTGATGTGGTCGAGCACGACCTCGTCGCCGTAGGACATCACGCAGTCCCGCAGGCGGATCAGCTCCTTGGACATGTATCCTCCCCCATTTCTAAATGATGAGTGTTTTGTCAGCTCCCTTTTTTTATTCCCTGATGGACGCTTTCGCTGTCACGCTCGGCTTGGGCGCATGGCTGGGCCGCTTTCCCTACGACTCGGCCTGGCCGCAGGCCCGCTCGCGGGCCTGCGCTCGGCTTCGCTTCAGTCCAAGCTGCCCTATGCGCCTATCCTCGCGCTTCTCAGGTTTTCACGGATAGCGAGATACATAATAGCGGCTTGACCACCATTTGTCAATCATTTTCAGGGGATTTTCCTGGTATTTTGTCGCGAGTTTTTTGGAGGGGCCGGCGGGCGCTTTCCAGCCCGGAACGGGGTGGAACCTTTGGGAATAGGGTTTGACAACATCCGGCCCGGCTGATATAATGAGATTTGGCAAAAGAGCGCCGAAAAGGTGCCTTTTCCACCCCATATAAAGGAGAGGAGGGGATGGCTACGGTGAAATTGAGAACTTCCTTCTAACCGATAGAAGGAAATAAAATTTGATCCTTCTATCGCGTATTGCAATAGGAGGTCCAAATGAAAAAATATGAACGGCAGAACCGCCCCTGGCTGATAGGGGCATTGGGTAGTGTACTCGCCGCCAGTCTCTTCGGGGTGGCGCTGCAATTCTTCAAGGGCGAGGTGCTGGACAGCGCCATCGCGGGCCAGGGGGCGCGGACGCTGAGGTACGGCCTGGCCCTGGCGGGCTTTATTTTGGGCGAGATACTGTTTTTCCACCTCTACAGGCGGCTGGGGGATCGGTTCGCTGCGGGCTGCGTCACGGCCCTGAAGCAGGATGTGTTCGAGAGTGTCCTGCGGCGGGACTACGTGGTCTTCAAGGGGCGCACGCAGGGGGAGTACGCGGCGAAGTACACCGGCGAGGCAGACGCCATCCGTGCCCGGCGGTTCTGTATGCTACCGCTGTTCTGGGAGATCGCCTTTAAGATTGTGCTGGTCAGCGGGGCGCTGTTTTTGCTGGACTGGCGGGTGGCGCTGCTTACCATCGCGCTGCTGACCACGCCGCTGTATATCCCCAAGCTCATCGAAAAGCGCTCCCAGCGGGCGCAGACGGCCTTCCTCCAGGCGGCGGAAGAGGCGCTGTCCGGGGTGACAGACTGGCTCCACGGCTTCGAACTCATCAAAAATTTCGCCGTGGAGGACAAAATTCTGGCCCGCTTCCGGCGGCTCAACCAGAACGCCGGGGAAAAGCTGCTGGACGATTTGAAGCTGGGGGCGGCGGCGCAGCTCATCACCACGCTGATGTCCTACCTGTCCTATTTCATTGTGCTGGCCTGCTCGGCATGGCTGGTACTCCGGGGGGATTTTTCCGCCGGGGACTTCTTTGTGGCCATCGGGATGATCGACCAGCTTTCCTACCCCATCATTTCGCTGGCGGGGATTGTGCGGCAGCTGTCCGCCATCCGGCCCGCCTGCCGGAAGATGGAAGAGTTTATTGCCGAGCCGCCCCAGAGCGGCCGGCGGGGCGCGGCCCCCAGGCTGCGCCAGGATATCCGTTTTCGCGAGGTCTGTTTCGGCTACGAGGGCCGGGGAACAGTGCTGGAGGGGTTCAGCCTCACCATCAAGAAGGGCGGGCGGTATCTGCTGAAGGGACCCAGCGGCTGCGGCAAGACCACAGTGGTGAACCTGTTGCTGCGCTACTACCAGCCGGACGCGGGGGAGATCATTGTGGACGGCTTGCCGCTGGGCGAGTCGGGCGACCCCTACACCAGGGCGACGGTGGTGCGTCAGGAGGCGGTGCTGTTTCGCGGCACCCTGCGGGATAACCTGAGCATGTACCGGGACATCCCGGAGGAGCGGCTTCTGGAGGCGCTGGCCGGCGTGGGGCTGGGGCGCTTTGCCCGGCCCGATGCCCTGGAGGCCATGGTGGAGGAGGGCGGAGCCAACCTCTCCGGCGGGGAGAAAAAGCGGGTCTGCCTGGCCCGCGCCCTGCTGCGGGACACGGAACTGCTGATTTTGGACGAGCCGCTGGCCAACCTGGACAAGGGGACGGCGGGGCGCATTGAGGATTTGCTGCTGTCCATCCGGGACAGGACGCTGCTGGTGGTGTCCCACCAGTTCAGCCCCGAAAAGCTGACGGGGTTTGACCGGGTGGTGGACATGGCGGCGGACGGCTGACGGAGACAGGGGGGAGAAGCGTGAAAACCGCCTACCTGGGCATCGACCTGCTAAAGCCTGTGCTGGACGCCCTGCTGGGGGAGGGGTGCCGGGTTTTGAAGCTGTTCACCTGCCCGGTGGACAACGTGACGGAGACCAACACCGCCGTCATCGGAACCGCCCGGGAACGGGGCATCCCCTGTACCCAGGCGCGGATTACCGCCGCCGACCTGGATTGGCTGGCCTCCCAGGGCTGCGGGCTGCTGGTGTGCGCGGGATACTATTACCGCGTCCCGGTGACGGACGCCTTCCCTATGGTAAATTTCCACCCCACCCCCCTGCCTGTGGGCCGGGGGTCGTGGCCTATGCCCCGGCTGATCCTGGAGGGGGCGGGACTTGGCGGCGTCACCGCCCACAAAATGGCGGCGGAATTCGACACGGGGGATATTCTGCTTCAGGAGCGTTTTCCCCTGGACGGGCGGGAGGACCACCAGACCTATATGAAAAAGGTATACGCCAAAATCCCCGCCATGGTTCATGCGCTGGTGGGCGGACTGCCCCAGGTGCTGGCGGGGGCGTCTCCCCAGGGGGCGGGGGAGTACTGGCCCCTGCCCACGGAACAGGACTGGACCGTTACGCCGGACATGGACGCTGGCCAGGCGGACCGCATCCTGCGGGCCTTTTATGGCTACGAGTGCGTCTACCGGGACGGGCCAGTCAGGACGGAGCTCACCGGGGGCCGCCTTGTCCCCGGTGAGGCGGCGGGACAGCCCTTCCCCGTGAGGGGCGGGCATATTGAGGCGGACAGGGCCAGACGGCTGAACTGAGCAAAAGCAGGGAAGGGCCCCGGGCGCATTCAGCGCCCGGGGCCCTTTTTGTCGGAAATGCCAGGATGGGAATCGCTGAGCGCGGCGCCGATCAAGCTGCCCGTGCCCTCCGCCCGAATTTTTCGGTCAATATACGGGGTTATCCACATTCACCTTGTCCGTCTCCTGATAGGGCGCCAGGGTGGACACCATTTTCACCGGCTCATCGTAGGCGTTTTTCACGTAATGCACCTCGCCTGGCTCAATGTGGATCAGGTCGCCCACGCCCAGCACGTGCCTGACCCCGTCCACCACGATGTCCACCTTGCCCTCCAGAATGAAGAAGTCTTCCTCCATGATGTTGTGGTAGTGGGCCTGGAAGTCCTCGCCGGGGCGGAAGCGGACCAGGGCAAAGTTCATCCGGGGGCCCTTCATGAGATATTTGGGGCCGCTCTCGCCGAAGCGGTATTCCCGCTCATTTTCGTTGATGATAAACATACTATTCTCCTCCAATCCAAAAGTCGGCCAAGGGCTCACAGGCCGGGGGCGATCCACATGTTCCGGGTTATGCCCTGACCGCACAGCGCCAGCTGGGCGGGGTAGAGCTTCTTCCAATTGCCGTACAGCTCATCGTACACCGGCTTGACGGACGGGTCGGGCTGGAACTGCCGGTCCCACCTGACAGTGCGCGCCACGGCGTCCTCCACACCGTCGTACAGCCCCACGCCCACGCCCGCCAGGATGGCGGCCCCCAGGGCGGTGGCCTCCTTCACCACGGGCACCTTTACCGGCTTGCCGGTGACGTCGGCCACGATCTGGCTCCACAGGGGGCTTTTGGCCGCGCCGCCGGCAAAAATCAGCTCGTCGGGCTCATGGCCGGTGGCCTCCTTCACCAGCTCGATGTGGCTGCGCACCAGCAGGGCGGTGTTCTCCAGGATGGCCCGGTAGAAGGTGTATTTGTTGAACTTTTCCGGCTCCAGCAGGAAGTTGGTAAAGGTGGGGCTGGCGTGCTTCCAGTCGATGAAGTTCATGGTGTCGCTGAAGCAGCACTGCATCCCGTAGCACCCGGCGGGGATGTCTTTGGCCTTTTCGTTCATCAGGTCGTAGGCGTCCCGGCCGGTGCGGCGGGCCTCCTCCGCCTCGGCCTGGCAGAAGCCGTCCCGGAACCAGCGCATCACCAGGCCGGGCTTGAAGGCCAGGGCCTCGTACTGCCACAGGCCGGGCAGGGCGGCGCAGTTCACCCGCACCCGGCAGCCGGGATCGGTCTTGCCGGAGTCGGTGTTGAATTCGTACTGCCAGAAGCTGCCGCCGAACACGGCGGCCTGGTTGGCCTTATACGCGCCCACGCCGATGGCGCCCAGCTGGCAGTCGCCGCCGCCCACCACCACGGGGGTGCCCTCCAGCAGCCCGGTGTCGGCGGCGCCCTGGGCGCTGACTACGGCAAAATTGGTGCCGCACTCCACGACAGGGGGGAAAATGTCGGCGCGCAGGCCGCACTTGGCGGCGATCTCCGGCAGCCAGTCCCGGCTTTGCAGGTCCATGATGCCGGTGGTGCTGCCGTTGCTGGGCTCCACCGCCAGCTTCCCCGTGAGCTTGTAGATGAGCCAGTCGTTGAACATGCCCACGGCGGCGGCCTTTTCATAGACCTCGGGCAGGTTGTCCCGCACCCACAGGATGCGGGGCAGGGCCCCCAGGGCGTAGGTCTGGCCGGATTTTAAGTACGCTTCCTTCTCCAAAGCCGGATCCAGCTCCTTGAGCTGGCCCACCTGGGCATCGCTCCGGGCGTCCACGTTGGCGCAGGCCCAGATCTCGTTGCCGTCCTTGTCATAGAGCAGGATGCCCTCCCGCATACAGGTGGTGGACACGGCGGCGATGTCGCGGGGGTCGATGCCGCTCTCCCCCAGCACGCCCCGGACGCAGCCCCGGGCCAGCTCCCAGTTGTGGACCCAGTCGAAGTCCATGCTGCCCGGCCAGCGGGGATCCTCCCGGTGGGACCACTCCCGCTGGACGCAGCCCACCTGCTCCCCGTCCAGGGAAAAGACCACGGCCCGGACGCTGCCGGTGCCCGCGTCCACCGCCATCAAGTATTTCGCCATGGGGATAACCTCCTAACAATAGATTAAAATTGATTTGTCATGGTATTCATCACGTTTCCGCCTCCAGCAACAGCTGGGCGGTGTCCTCATCGGTGATGAGCATATCCAGGTAGCCCCCCCGGAGGACGGCCAGGATGGCCTCCGCCTTGTCCGCCCCGCCCGCCGCGCCGATGACATTGTCCAGCGTCCTGAGCTGGTCCATGGGGGTGCTCATCAGCCGGCCCTCCAGATCGTGGGACACCACCCGGCCGTTTTTGTCCAGGAAGTGGCTGAGCACATCGCCCACCGCCCCCTGCATCTTGAGGAAGGTGAAATCGTTGTTGTTGAGAATCCCGTTTTTTACAATGGTGGCCCGGTCGTTGAGGCAGCCGATGCCCACCACGCTCATGCTGGACAGGGGGATCATGCGGAAAATTTCCTCCACGTCCGGCTCCCGCCGCAGGGAATCCCGCAGGCTGGCGCTGGACAGCAGAAGGGGGGAGGGGATGAGGTACAGCCGGGCGTTGAACACGTTGGAGTTGGTGTTGGGCAGGTAGTAGTTCACCCCTCCCGCCATGCTGACCACGTTCAGGGGGACCTGGGCGGCGGTGGCCAGGTGGTTGAGGATGCGGCTGGTGGTGTCGCCGTAGCCCATGTTGATGAAGGCGTTGTCCGCCGCCCGGCGCAGGATGTACATGGCGGCGGCCTGGGCGATGCTCTCGTTGGGGCTGGGCAGGGTGGACGCGCCGGGGACGATAAAGGCATCCCGCAGGCCGTAGCGGGCAAGCAGCTCCCGCTCCATCTCCATCCGATGGCCGCTGTCCTGCTGGACGTTGAACTGGATGACGCCCGCCTGCCTGGCCCGTTCCAGCAGGGCGATGACCTTGGAGCGGCTCACGCCCAGCAGGTGGGAGATGTTCTGCTGGGTATAGTTTTCTATGTAGTAGTACCACACCGCCTTAATCATCAGCCGGTGCTCGTACTCGGCCTTATTGAGCCTGTCAATCTTTTCGTCCATTGCACCGCCTCAAAATTCGACAAAAGTTTTTTGAACTGGCAAATGTCTTATGCCAATAGTATAGCACCCGCCTGCGCCAACTGTCAAATGATTGCGGGAGAATTCCGCCATTTTCCGCAAAATCGTGGAAAACACCAAAAAACGCCAATTATTATTGTGCAGATACGACAAAAAGACCTGCTTTTCGTCTGAGGACTGAGGATTTTTCGCCGAAAATTGCCAAAAAATTCACGGAGGAATCAGTTGCGCACAGTTGACAAACGCCGAAAAATTCTCTATGATAGGGTCAAGAGCAAAAGCTGTTTTCTAAGGACATTTGTGCATTGCGACAAGAGGAATGGGGGAGTTTAAATGGAAGCCAACCAAAACGCGGGGAGCGGTGTTCCCCTGCTTTCGGTGCGGGGTATCTATAAGTCCTTCGGCCTGAACGCCGTGCTCAAGGGCATCGACCTGGACGTGATGCCCGGCGAGGTGCTGGCCCTGATCGGCGGCAACGGCGCAGGCAAGTCTACGCTGATGAAGATCATCATGGGCATCTACAGCCATGACAGCGGCCGGCTTGCCATGAACGGCGAGGCGGTGGCCCTGAACCGGCCCTCCGACGCCCTGGCCCGGGGCATTTATATGGTGCCCCAGGAGCCGCTTCTCTTCCCCAACATGAACGTGGAGGAGAATATCACCATCGGCTTTGACCGGGGCAAGGCGGAGCTGCACAAGGAGCTGGCGGACACCATGGCGGACATTGGCTGGAACCTGGATCTGGGCCGGAAGGCCAGCAGCCTGTCCATCGCCGAGCAGCAGCTGGTGGAGATCCTCCGGGGCATCCTGCGCCACGCCAGGCTGCTCATCCTGGATGAGCCCACCTCCGCCCTCACCTTCGACGAGGTGAAGAGCTTGTTTAAAGTGGTGCGGGACTTGCGGGAGAAGGGCATCGGCATCATTTACATCACCCACCGCCTGGCGGAGGTGTTCGATATTGCCACCCATGTGGCCATCATGCGGGACGGGGCCATCACCATCCAGGGCCCGGTGGCCGGCTTTACCCGCGAGGATCTGGTGAAGGGCCTGCTTCCCCCCGATGCCGAGGGGGGCGTACAGGCCCGGGCGGCGGTGGAGTCCTCGGTGGACTACGGGGCGGACCCAGTGCTGGAGCTGGAGAGCTTCAGCGGCTACGGCTTTTCCGATGTGAGCCTGAAGGTGTGGCCGGGCGAGATCCTGGGCGTGGCCGGCGTGGTGGGCGCGGGGCGCACGGAGATGGCCACCACCATCTTTGGCATGGATAAGGTCCTGGGGGGCAGGGTGCTGCTCAACGGGAAAGATATCACCGGGAAAAGGACCCGGCAGGTTATCGCCGCGGGGCTCAATTATGTGCCGGAGGACCGGCACCTCAACGGCCTGTTCAAGATCTGCGATGTGGCGGCCAACACCACCAGCGCCAGCCTCTTCGGCGGCGCGCTGGGCAAGGTGCTACTCAACCGCAGGGCGGAGTATGACATCACGGAGAAATATGTGAAAAACTTCCGCACCAAGGTCACCGGCCACGACCAGCTGACGGGCAGCCTGTCCGGCGGCAACCAGCAGAAGATCGTTATTGGGCGCTCACTGGCCACCAATCCGGGCATCGTCATCCTGGATGAGCCCACCCGCGGCATCGACGCCGCCGCCCGGGGCGATGTATATAACATCATCCACCAGCTGCGGGAGCAGGGTCTGTCTATCCTGCTCATCTCCAGCGACATGGAGGAGCTGGTGGAGCTGGCCGACCGGGTGGTGACCATGTACCAGGGCCGGATCAACGCGGAGTTCCAAAAAGCGGACATCAACCAGGACAATCTCACGTCGGCCGCCTTTGGCATCGTGGAACAGGAGGCGAAAGGGGCATGAACGCGGTAAAAAAAGTTCTGAAAGCCCGGGAGATGACCGCCCTTCTCTTCCTGGCGGCTCTCTTTGTGGTGGTGGGGATCATCAACCCCGCCTTCCTGGCCGACAGCAAGAACGTGGCCAACTGCTTTAACGATTCGGTGGTCTACATACTCATCGCCGTGGCCATGGCCTTCGCCATCTTTATCGGCGAGATCGATGTGTCGGTGGGCTCTAACCTGGGCCTGGTGGCCGCAGTGGTGGGCACCATGCTCCAGGACGGGAAAAACTGGTTTTTAGCGTTTTTCATCGGCATTCTCATGGGCACCGTGGTGGGGCTCATCAACGGCTGGGGCGTGGCGGTGATGAAAATTCCGTCCCTCATCTTCACCCTGGGCACTAATGGCATCCTCCGGGGGCTGATGTACCTCCAGGTGGGCACCAAGCAGGTCACCGACCTGCCTATCGGGTTCAAGGGAGCCTCCTCCTATGCCCTGTTCGGCCTGCCGCTGACGGTGTGCTTCTTCTGTGTGCTGCTGGCTGCGGCGGCCATCCACGGGGTGCTGACCCGCACCAAGCGGGGGCGCTATTTCATCGCCGTGGGCGACAACGCCGGCGGCGCGGAGCTGGTGGGCATCCCCGCCATCCGCACCAAGGTGCTGGCTTATGTGATCTGCGGCGTGCTGTGCGCCGTGGCGGGCATCCTCTTCGCCAGCCGGGCCGGCCAGGTCACTTCCCAGTCGGGCAACGGCTATGAGATGAAGGCGGTGGCAGCCTGTGTGCTGGGCGGCATCAGCCTGTCCGGCGGCGTGGGCAGCGTGGTGGGCGCGGGCATCGGCGCGGTCATCATGGCCTCCATCAGCGCCCTGCTGGTGTTCATGGGCTTCTCCTCCAACTTCGACAGCGCCATCACCGGCGTTATCCTCATCACCATTGTGGTGGTGGACGCCCTGGTGCAGCGCCGGGCCGCCGTGCGCAACCGGCACGCCCGTCTGGCTGCCCGGACCACCGCCCGCACCGGCGGAAAGGAGGCTGCGGAGCAATGAGCGGTATTTTCCCCAAACTGGATTCCCAAAACGGACTGCGCCGTTTGTGGGGCGGCCCCAATTTCCGCTGGAACCTGTTCCTGCTGGCGTTGCTGCTGGCGGAGTGCGTGGTGTTCGGCGCGGCCAATGCGAAATTCCTCTCCCTCAACCGCGTCTTTATCGCAGCGGTGGGCGACCTGCCCATCTGGTTCATCTCCATTTTTGTCACCTTCGTTATGATTACCGGCGGCATCGACATTCAGTCCTGCGCCATTGTGGGCTTTACCTCCATCGTCATCGGGGTGGGCTGGCAGGCGTTCGGCATGAACATCTGGACCGCCGCCGCGCTGGGCGTGGTGGTGGCCACCCTGTGCGGGGCGCTGTCCGGCTTCTTCGTGGCCTACTGCGGCGTGCAGGCCATGGTGGTTACCCTGGGCGGTTCGTTCCTCTACGGCGGGCTGGCGCTGCTGGTGTCCACCCTGTCGGGCACCGCCGCCTACAACGGCATCAGCGGCTTCCCGGATGGCTTCAAGGCCCTGGCCAAGACCACCCTGTTCGGCGTTGTGCCCCTGCCCATTGTCATCTTCCTGCTGCTGCTGCTGTGTGCCTACCTGCTGCTCCACAGGAGCAAGTATGGCCGCAAGGTGTTCCTGGTGGGGGTGAACCCCCAGGCGGCGGAGTACTCCGGCGTCAACGCCCGGGCGGTGGTGATGAGCACCTATGTGCTGTCCGGGCTAGCCGCCGGGATCACCGGCGTGGTGATGACCTCCCAGCTGGGCATCGCCAAGTCCGACCTGGGCGGCAATTTCACCATGATGATTATCACCGCCTGTGTGCTGGGCGGCACCCTGTCCACCGGCGGCAAGGGCTCCGTCATCGGCACTGCCCTGGCGGCTGTGGCCATCACGTTGCTGCGCTTTGGCATGCCGCTGTGCTTCGGCATCAATAAGCAGTATCTGGATATCCCCATCGGCGTGCTGCTGGTAGTGGTGGTGGTGGGCCGGGCCGTGGCCGGGAACCCGGCGGTGGCCGCATGGCTGGGCAGGCTGCGCCCGAAAAAAAAGAGCAAGGCGGGCGCGTGAAAAATTTATTCCAAGGCTTCGCTTTTGGAATAAGAGAACGGTATATTCCGGGGCTTCGCCCCTGAATATAAAATATCTATGGAGGTATGAAAACATGAAAGTGAAAAGACTCGTAGCGCTGCTTCTGTCCCTGTGCATGATCTTCGCCCTGGCCGCCTGCGGCGAAAAGACCGGCGAAGAGTCCAAGGCTCCCGAGAGCTCCGCCCCTGTGGAGGAGAGCAAGGCGCCCGGGAACGAGGGCAATAATGACCCCGCGCCTGCGGGCGGCTCCGTCGAGGGCAAGACCGTGGCCTTCATCCCCAAAGTCAGCGGCAACGCCTTCTTTGAGGTGGCCAACACCGGCGCCCAGGAGTTCGCCAAGGACTGGGGCATCACTGTGGACTACATCGGCTCCCCCAACGCCACCGTGGCCGACCAGGTGCAGTGCATCAACGACGCCATCTCCAAGGGCGTGGACGCCATCTGCATCTCCACCGTTGACGCCGCCGGCGTGGCCGACGCCCTCCAGGCCGCCAAGGCCGCGGGCATCGCCGTTTCCACCTGGGACTCCGACTCCAAGCCCGGCGACCGCGCCCTGATGGTCTCCCAGGGCACCCCCGAGGTGCTGGGCCAGATGCTGGTGGACCTGTCCGTCGAGGGCCTGAAGGCCCGCGGCGTGGACCCCGACAAGGACCCCGTGAAGTACTGCTGGCACTACTCCCAGGCCACCGTCACCGACCAGAACTCCTGGCAGGTGGAGGGCGAGAAGATCATCAAGGAGAAGTACCCCAACTGGGAGAACGTCCAGCCCGACAACTACTACTCCGAGCAGGACGCTGAGAAGTCCGTCACCATCGGCAAGGCCGTGCTGGCCGCCCACGCCGACATCGACCTGATTATCTGCAACGACTCCACCGCCCTTCCCGGCCAGCTGGAGGCCGCGCAGCAGGCCGGCCTGACCAAGGACGACGTGACCATCACCGGCTTCGCCACCCCCAACGCCATCAAGCCCTACTGCACCGCCAACATCCTGCATAACTGGGGCCTGTGGGACTGCAAGGTCCAGGGCGCCCTGGGCTGCTACGTGGCCGCTTACATCGCCGCCGGCAACGACGTGAAGGTGGGCGACACCATCGACGTGCCCGGCATCGGCGCGGTTGAGGTCATGCCCAACAACTGCCTGAATCCCGACGACACCACCGCCGACACCAACAACGGCGTGGTGCTGCTCCCCGAGCGCGCCATCTTCAACGCCGAGACCATGAACAACTACGACTTCTAAGAAGCCGTCCGCTGTTATGATCTGAAAACCACGGCGGAGCGGGGCCCGGCCCCGCTCCGCTCCCAAAGGGGCGCCGGTTTCGCGGCGCTCTTTTGGGAGCGGGAGCGGTTTTCCCGCCGTTGACAATTTACCAATACAAGGAGGATATATTTATGGCTGATTTGGAAGGTTTGAAGGTGTCCAAGGACTACCACGTGGACGTCCCCTTCGCCAATCAGAAGGGCTTCTTCCTCAAGGGCATCAACAGCCTGGACTGGGGCATGAAGAAGCACATGGCCAACATTTTCAACCCCGAGAGCGGCAACACCGTCATGTTCGCCTTTGACCACGGCTATTTCATGGGCTCCACCGCAGGGCTGGAGCGCCTTGACCTGCTGCTGCCCCAGCTGGCCCCCTATGTGGACTGCTTCATGGGCACCCGGGGCGCGCTGCGCACCTGCGTTCCCCCGGAGATCGTGAAGAGCGTGGCCCTGCGGGTCACCTCCGGCTCCTCCATGCTCCAGGACGACCTGAGCCACGAGGTGGTGGCGGTGGACATTGAGGACGCCATCCGCATGAACGCCGACTGCATGGCGGTGCAGACCTTCATCGGCGCGGACGGCCAGCTGTCCAGCCTGGACAACCTGAACCGAGTCATCAGCGCCGGTATGCGCTACTCCATTCCCACCATGGGCGTGTGCGCCGTGGGCAAGGACATGGCCCGCACCGACCGCTTCTTTAAGCTGGCCACCCGCATCATCGCCGAGATGGGCGTCCAGGTGGTCAAGACCTACGACTGCGAGAACTTTGAGGAGGTTGTGGCCGCCTGCCCGGTGCCCATCGTGGTGGCCGGGGGCAAGAAGCTGTCCGAGCCGGACGCCCTCAAGCTGGCCTACGGCGTGATCCAGAAGGGCGCCCACGGCGTGGATATGGGCCGGAACATCTTCCAGAGCACCCATCCCGTGGCCATGGCCCAGGCGGTGTCCATGATCGTCCACAAGGGGGCCACCGACAAGGAGGCCCTGGAGTTCTTCCAGGACGAGATCCACAAGTAAGAGGCTGCGCTGAGAATGGGGGAGGGGAAAGACAGATGCCTTTCCCCTCCCCTTTGTGGTTGGCGCGGAGCATCAATTGATTGAGAAATGAGGAATGTTTATGGCGTTGCAGGTGCTTCAAATGGTGCTGCCCATCGTGGCGCTGCTGGCGCTGGGCATGGTGTGCCGCCGGAAAAATATCTTCGACATGAAGGGCTTGGCGGGGCTCAAGGCGGTGGTGGGGGACATCTGCCTGCCGGTGGTGCTGTTCAACGCCTTTTTCACCGCCAAATACTCCCTGTCGGTGGCGCTGATTTTCGTGCTGGTGTACGCCGGATTTGCCCTGGCCCTGGGGCTGGGCTTCGCGCTGCGGAAGCTGGCCGCCCCCCATGGGAAGTTTTTCCCCTTTCTGCTGGCCAGTGCCGAGGGCGGCATGCTGGGCTACGCCCTGTACGGCGTGCTGATGGGGGAGCAGTCCGGCTTTGCCGCCGTGGATCTGGGGCAGACGGTGTTTGCCTACACGGCGTTTCTGGGCTTCCTCTCCCTCACCGACGGGCGCAGGCCCACGGTGGGTGGCCTGGTAAAGAACATGGTGATCAACAAGTGCTGCATCGGTATGGCCCTGGGCATCCTCCTGGGGGTGCTGGGTGTGGGGGAGTGGGTGCTGTCCGGCCCCGCCGCCGGGGTGGTGACGGGGACTATCTCCATGCTCACCGCGCCCACCAGCGCCCTGGTGCTGCTGGTGGTGGGCTATGAGCTGGACCTGGACAAATCCCTCCTGCGGCCTGTGGCGGTGACAGTGGCGTGCCGTCTGGCCGTTATGGGGGGGCTGCTGGCGCTGGTGAGCTTCATCCTGTTCCGCATCGTGCCCTATGACGAGGGGCTGCAGATCGCACTGATGATCCTCTATGCCCTGCCGGCCCCCTTTATCATCCCCCTGTTTGCCGATGTAGGGGAGGAGGGGAAGTACATTTCCACCGCCCTGTCGGTGCACACCATCTGCACCATCGCGCTCTTTGCGGCTATCGCGGCGTTCAGCCTGCGGTGAGACGAAAAGGGTCTCCGTATCAATTTGATACGGAGACCCCTTTTTTTCGGAAATTAAAACGCGCGGCCGATGTCGCGGCGGAAGTGCATCCCCTGGAAAGAGATGGGCGCGGCAGCGGCGTAGGCGCCGGCGATGGCCTGGCTCAGGGTGCCCCCCAGGGCGGTGACGCCCAGCACCCGGCCCCCGTTGGTGAGGTATTCGCCGTGTTCCCCCAGCTTGGTGCCCGCGTGGAACACCACGGCGGACTTTCCCGCCTCCTCCAGCCCGGAGATGGGATAGCCCTTCTGATAGTCCAGCGGATAACCGCCGGAGGCCAGCACCAGGCAGCAGGCGGCCTGATCCTTCCAACGGATGTCCGTTCGGTCCAGCGTGCCTTCCCGGCAGGCGGCGAAGATGTCCAAGAGGTCGCTGTCCAGCAGGGACAGCACCGCCTGGCACTCCGGGTCGCCGAAGCGGGCGTTGTACTCCACCACGCGAGGGCCTTCGGGAGTGAGCATCAGCCCGAAGTAAATGACCCCATGGAAGGGCCGGCCCTCTGCCTTCAGTGCCCGGATGGTGGGCAGGAAAATCTCGTCCATGCATCGCCGGGCGGTTTCCGGCGTGTACTGGGGCGGGGGGGAGATGGCCCCCATGCCGCCGGTGTTGGGGCCGCGGTTGCCGTCAAAGGCCCGCTTGTGATCCTGGCTGGCGGGCATGGTGCGCACATGCTCGCCGTCGGCAAAGGCCAGCACCGTCACCTCCGGCCCGGTCATGCACTCCTCAATGACCACGGTGGAGCCGGATTCGCCGAATTTCTTGTCCGCCATCATCGCCCGGGCGGCGGCCTTGGCCTCGTCTACGGTGGCGGCCACCACCACCCCCTTGCCCAGGGCCAGCCCGTCCGCCTTGACCACGATGGGCGCGCCCTGTTCCTCAATATAGGCCAGCGCCTTGTCCAGTTCGGTAAAGGTTTCATGCCGGGCGGTAGGGATGTGATATTTCTTCATCAATTCCTTGGAAAACGCCTTGCTGGCCTCGACGATGGCGGCGTTGGCCCGGGGGCCGAAGGCGGGTATGCCCGCCCCCTCCAGGGCGTCCACCATCCCCAGGGCCAGGGGGTCGTCCGGGGCCACCACCACAAAGTCCATGGCGTTGTCCTTCGCCCACTTCACCATGCCGTCCACGTCGGTGGCTTTCACATCCACGCACTTGGCGGTTTGGGCAATGCCCCCATTGCCCGGGGCGCAGAACAATTCGGTGACCTTGGGCGACTGCTTCAATTTCCAGCAGATGGCGTGTTCCCTGCCGCCCGACCCAACAACCAAAACTCTCATAGGTGATTCTCCTCGTTTTCCTGGGCCGCGTTGTCAATCAGCCCGTATTGCCGGTACATGGACAGCATGTATTGGCAGGTCATTTTGTTGCTCCAATACTGCCGGAAGGTGGCGGATTTCTCCTTCTTTTCCGCCTTGAGCCTGTCCATCCGGGCCACAAGCTCGGCATAATTTGTCTGCACGTCCGCCAGCATTTTTTCAAAGGAGGCCAGCCGCGCCTGGTCGTCCGTCCTCAATGGTGGAACAAACGGGTCCCGGTGAAGGCCATCACCATGCCGTGCTTGTCGGCGGTGGAGATCACATGGTCGTCCCGGATGGAGCCGCCGGGCTGGACGATGTACTTCACGCCGGATTTGAAGGCCCGCTCCACGTTGTCGCCAAAGGGGAAGAAGGCGTCGGAGCCCACGGTGACGCCGGACTGCTTGGCGATCCACTCCTTCTTTTCCGCCCTGGTGAGAACATCGGGGCGGGCCTTAAAGGTGTTCTGCCACACCCCCTCGGCCAGCACGTCATCGTGCTCGTCGGAGATGTAAATGTCGATGGCGTTGTCCCGGTCGGGGCGGCGGATGCCGTCCACAAAGGGGAGGCCCAGCACCTTGGGATGCTGGCGCAGCCACCAGGTGTCCGCCTTGTTGCCCGCCAGCCGGGTGCAGTGGATGCGGCTCTGCTGGCCCGCGCCCACGCCGAGGGTCTGTCCGTCCTTCACATAGCACACCGAGTTGGACTGGGTGTATTTCAGGGTGATAAGGGAGAGCAGCATGTCGTGCCTGGCCTGCTGGGGTAGGTTCTTGTTCTGGGTGACGATGTTCTCCAGCATGGCCTCGCTGATGCTCAGGTCGTTGTAGCCCTGCTCAAAGGTGATGCCAAAGATATTGCGGCGCTCAATGGGGGCGGGGGTGTAGTCCGGGTCGATTTTCACCACGTTGTAGCCGCCCTTGCGCTTGGCTTTCAAAATTTCCAGGGCCTCGGCGGTGTAATCCGGGGCGATCACGCCATCGGATACCTCCAGGGCCAGATACCGGGCGGTATCCCCGTCGCAGGGGTCGGACAGCGCCGCCCAGTCGCCGTAGGAGCACAGCCGATCGGCCCCACGGGCCCGGATATAGGCGCAGGCGATGGGGGAAAGCTCCCCCTCGGGAGCGAAGTAGATCTGTCGCTCCACGCCGGACAGGGGCAGGCCCAGGGCTGCCCCTGCGGGAGAGACGTGCTTGAAGGAGGCGGCGGCGGGCAGGCCGGTGGCGGCTTTCAGGGCCTTTACCAGCTGCCAGGAGTTCAGCGCGTCCATAAAATTGATGTACCCCGGCTTGCCGTTGAGGACGGTGAGGGGCAGCTCACCGCGTTCCATGAAGATGCGGGCGGGCTTCTGGTTGGGATTGCAGCCG
>OFFE01001144.1_pt1 | contig 20182 bp, 23 predicted proteins | sample 1521371 | NCBI WGS metagenome assembly OFFE01 (sample SAMEA3504131, study PRJEB24116) | mouse gut metagenome | biome: mouse gut; feature: mouse-associated habitat; material: faeces | place: Denmark | collected 2011 | reverse complement strand
CCGCCCGTCGTCAATCCCGATGCGGCGGCGGTCACAATGGTATGGGGATATATCGGGGAGCTTGTGTTCAATATGCTCGTCCTTGTCGGTGCGGTCAAGATGGCAGACCGTGTCGTGCGTGAAATGATGGGCTTGTAATGGAGGAAGCGGATGAAACGTGTTTATATCTTTAAGGACGGGGTGCAGCAGGCAAGCACAGCCACAAAAGAAAGTGCGGTTGACCTTATCCGTCAGTACCAGAAACTGGAAACACACCCAATACTTCGGGCGGAGTTCAGCATCATTGTGGGCGAGGAAGAATTTATCCCCTATCCGTCACAGAAAAAGCCGCCTAAGAGAAAATCTGAAATGGAGCGATAGGAGGTGCTGCTTTGTACGATTTTGAAATGGAATACCGCAGGATATTTGAAACGCCGCTGGAAGAAATCAAAGAGGATATATTCTTTCGGGCGGATAATTTTAAAAATGAAACGTGGTACGGGGATTTGCAGATGTATCTGGCAATCGGCGTCTGCAAGCCAGAGAAAGATTGCGTGCCAGATTTGCAGAAAGCCTTGAAAGTCTTAGGCTGTCCCACCCAAACAAGGGAAATCGACGGGGAGCTGTTTTTAATCCCCCAGAGGGAAAGGCAGAAGCAGACCCCGACCCGCCATAAACAGGAAATGGAACGATAGGAGGTGTTTATGATTGGAAGTAAAGATAAATAAGGAAATCCGCAACTATACGGAGAGTATGTTTTTCGGGCTGTCTATGCGGCAGTTCCTTTTTTCTGTCCTTGCCTGCGGCGTGGCGGTGGGCTTGTTTTTCCTGCTCCGTGGCAGGTTCGGGACGGAAACCGTGAGCTGGATGTGCGTTCTGGGTGCTTCGCCCTTTGCGGTGATGGGATTTGTCAAATACAACGGCATGACTGCAGAGCAGTTCGTGTGGGCATGGATAAAATCGGAGTTCATTTTGCCGAAGAAGTTCCTGTTTGTGCCAGAGAATTTATATTACGAAGCAATGAAAAACGCCATTGAAGCCCATGAAAAGGGAACGCCCGCCGTGCAGAAAAAGCGGAGGAAACGGAAACGCAGGGCGAAAAGGCGTAAGGAAGCAAGAAAGCGAAGAAAGCAGGCGGAAAAAGCAAGAAAGAAGAATGAAAAAGTAAGAAAGCGTAAGGAGGCAGACTATGATTAAGACGCTCAGGAATCTGTTCAAGCAGGATAAGGAGAAATTTGCCGTGCCGAAATCGGTGCAGGCGGTCATCCCGTTAAAGACCATGTGGGAGGACGGCATTTCCCTTGTGGGCAAGAATAAATATGCAAAGACATTCAAGTTTGAGGACATCAACTATGCCGTGGCGAGCCGTGAGGACAAGGAAGCCATGTTCCTCGAATACTCGGAGCTTTTAAATGCCCTCGACAGCGGGGCGACCACGAAAATCACCATCAATAACCGCAGGCTCAACAAGGCGGATTTTGAGCAGACCATCCTTATCCCGATGGCGGCAAAGGACGGCAAAGCCACCGATGACGGCTTAGATAAATACCGTAAAGAGTATAACAAGATGCTTCTGGATAAGGCGACGGGGGCGAACTCCATCGTGCAGGACAAATATGTGACAATCTCCGTCTGCAAGAAGAACATCGAGGAAGCGAGGAATTATTTTGCCCGTGTGGGTGCTGACCTTATCGGGCATTTCAACCGTTTAGGTTCAAAGTGTACGGAACTGGATGCGAATGATAAGCTGCGTATCTTCCATGATTTTTACCGCACAGGCGAGGAAACGGCGTTTTCCTTTGATATGGCACAGACCATGCGGAAAGGTCACGACTTCAAGGACTATATCTGCCCCGACTCCTTTGAGTTTGAGAAAGACTATTTCCGCATCGGCAACCGCTACGGGCGTGTGATTTTCCTGCGTGAGTATGCGGCATATATCAAGGACAGCATGGTGGCGGAGCTTTGCGAGCTGAACCGTAACATGATGCTCTCCGTTGACGTTGTCCCTGTCCCTACGGATGAAGCCGTGAAGGAAGTTGAGAACCGTCTTTTAGGTGTGGAAACCAACATCACGAACTGGCAGAGGAAGCAGAACCAGAACAATAACTTTTCCGCTGTCATCCCCTACGACTTGGAGCAGCAGAGAAAGGAAAGCAAGGAGTTCCTTGACGATTTGACGACCCGTGACCAGAGGATGATGTTTGCTGTGCTTACGATGGTGCATACCGCAGACACCAAAGAGCAGCTTGACAATGACACAGAAGCCCTCTTGACGACTGCAAGAAAGCATCTCTGCCAGTTTGCCGTACTGAAGTATCAGCAGATGGACGGTCTGAATACAGCCCTGCCGTTCGGCGTGAGGAAGATTGATGCCCTGCGTACCCTCACCACGGAGAGCCTTGCGGTGTTTATCCCGTTCCGTGTGCAGGAAATCTACCACAAGGACGGCGTGTATTACGGTCAGAATGTAATCTCAAAGAACATGATTATTGCCAACCGCCGCCACCTGCTGAACGGTAATTCCTTTATCCTCGGCGTGTCTGGTGCAGGAAAATCCTTTACGGCAAAAGAGGAAATGACGAACATCATTCTGACCGACCCTAACGCAGATGTAATTGTTATAGACCCCGAACGTGAGTACTCCCCGCTTGTGAAAGCCATGCAGGGCGAGGTCGTTCACATTTCTGCTACAAGCGAAAATCACATTAACGCTATGGATATGAACTCTGATTATGGCGACGGTGCAAACCCCGTCATCTTAAAATCAGAGTTCATTTTGTCTTTATGCGAGCAGCTTATCGGCGGTGCAAGCCTTGGGGCAAAGCAGAAATCCATCATTGACCGCTGCACGGCAAGCGTGTACCGCTATTATCAGCAGGGGAACTATATGGGGACGCCGCCGACTTTGCAGGACTTCCGTGAGGAACTGTTAAAGCAAGATGAGCCAGAAGCACAGGAAATCGCCCTTGCGATTGAGCTTTTCACGGACGGTTCCCTCAATACCTTTGCCAAGCATACCAACGTGGACACCCACAGCCGCCTTATCTGCTATGACATCCTTGATTTAGGCAAGCAGTTACAGCCTATCGGTATGCTCGTGGTGCTTGACAGTATTTTGAACCGCATCACGATGAACAGGGCGAAAGGCAGAAACACCTTTATTTTCATTGATGAAATCTATCTGCTGTTTCAGCATGAGTATTCCGCCAACTTCCTCTTTACCCTCTGGAAGCGTGTGCGTAAGTACGGGGCGTACTGTACTGGAATCACGCAGAACGTGGACGACCTGTTGCAGAGCCATACGGCGAGGACGATGCTTGCCAATTCCGAATTTATTATCATGCTGAATCAGGCATCCACAGACCGTATCGAGCTTGCGAAGCTCCTTAACATCTCCGATTTGCAGATGAGCTATATCACGAATGTCGGTGCGGGGCAGGGGCTTTTGAAAGTGGGCAGCTCCCTTGTGCCGTTCGTCAACAAGTTCCCACGGAATACGGAGCTGTATAGGTTGATGACGACCAAGTTTGGGGAGGTCTAAAGGAGGGTTTTTTGGAGAAAAATCGTGTTTACCATGCTGATTGTACGGATGTGCTGCGGGAGCTGCCAGACAGGAGCGTGGATTTGGTGATTGCCGACCCGCCGTACTACCGCATGAAAGGGGATTTTGATTTTGTGTTCCAGACGGTTTCGGAATATCTGGAATGGTGTCTGGCATGGGCAGGGGAATGTTACAGGATTTTAAAGCCGACCGGTGCGTTTTACTGTTGGGGGAGCTGCCAGATGATAGATAAGCTCTCCACCCAAGTTTTAGACAGGTTTGACTGGATAAAGAGGAATCTGATTGTCTGGAATTATAGGACGGGGCGACCTGCGAAAGCGACTTATCGGAACGAAGCGGAATTTTTGTGGTTTTACAGCAACCCTATGCACGAAATCAATATTGATGCCGTCCGCATCCCGTATGATGAGGGCGGCGAAAAAGACAAAAGGAAAAATCCAAAGGGGAAATCCTGCGGGAACGTATGGGAGTTTCCGAGGATTATGCCTAACTACAAGGAAGCAACAGGGCATCCCACGCAGAAGCCAGAAAAACTGGCGGAACGGATGCTGCTTGCAAGCAGCAGGACTGGCGATTTAGTGGTAATTCCCTTTGCGGGTTCAGGGAGTGAGATAGTCCAGTGTATCAAAAACGGGCGTGACTTCATTGCTTCTGAAATCAATGAATCCTATGTAGAGAATACTATTTTGCCAAGACTGAAAAAAGAAACGGAACAGGACTTTATTGTATCGGCACAGGAGAAAGGAGGATTTCTATGTCAGAGATAAGATTCCGCAATGCAGCCCACCGTGATTTCTTTCTGGATAACATGATGAAATGCAAGGTCAACGATTGTTACCACAGGGCATTTTTTTATGTGATGGGGATTGCGGAGGAAACAAGGAAAAATATCAATTCCATGTTTGATTTTAAGACAGACTGCATTGAGCCAGAGGGGATGCACGCAGGGTGGCAGACAAGCGGCACGGTCAAGGTCTGCCACCTTGCCTTTAACCTCTGGAACGGTTACGCAGAGGAGGGGTGTGAGAGGCTTTTCACGCCAGAGGAATTGTTCTGCTGCGAGTTTGCCCCGTATTTCATGGAGGGCATCAAGGTAAGGTATCCCGAATATTGCAGGGATTTACCTGCCCCTAAAAAGCAGACGGAGCATACACGGTAAACAAATATCAGTAAGGAAAGGATATGCCTATGAATTTGAAAAACTATAAAACCATTATCTGTACTGCCGCCGCTGTCGCTCTCTTGGGAGCAGCGGTTTTTTGCGGCTTCAAGATTTACAGCCATTATCAGCAGATAGACGAGCAGACCGAAGCATTTGCGGAGATTGCAGAGGTTGTGGAGAACGCCGAACCAGAGGAAGAACCGCCAAAAGATAAAGATATGCCTGTCAGCGAGGGCGAGGATATTCTTGCGAAGTACAAAGAGCTGTATTTGCAGAATGAGGATATGGTCGGTTGGATTTCCATTGACGGAACAAGCATCAATTACCCTGTCATGCAGAGCAGGAATAGCCCGAATTTCTATCTGAAGCACAACTTTGAAAAGCAATACAGCGATTTGGGAGTGCCATATATCCAAGAGGACTGCGACATCCTCACAAGCGACAATCTGATTATTTACGGACACCACATCAAGGGCGGCAGGATGTTCGGGGCGTTGGAAGATTACAAATCCAAGAGCTTTTATGAGAAGCATAAGACTATCCAGTTTGACACCCTCACGGAGCAGGCAGAGTATGAAATCATTGCCGTATTTAAGACCGTAGCGTACAGCTCACAGGGCTACCGCTATTATGATTTTGTCAATGCGGAGAATGAAAAAGAATTTGCTGCTTATGTCGGGAAGTGTAAGGAGCTTGCTTTGTATGATACGGGCGTGACCGCTGAATACGGCGATAAACTCATAACCCTATCTACCTGCGAATACTCCGTACCAAACGGCAGGCTCGTAGTCGTGGCAAAAAAGGTAAACTGATATGACCGCAAATCCTCTGGGAAAGGAGGTCGATGTTTATGGCTGATATAAAGACCAGAGATGCGGTTAAAGGCACGATAAAGACCCTTGATAAAGCCGCCATTGCAGGGGAACGCATGAAGTCTGCCTATGCAAAGACAAAGAATAAGGCGGAGCAGGGATATTATGCAGAAGAAAATTCCCCCACGGAATATGCTTCTGATAAGGTTTCCCGTGCTTCGGGGCGTATTAAGGACGAGGGCATCCATCAATTAAATAAGCAGGGGCAGAAAAACGCCCAGACCACAAAAGAAAATATCGGCAGAGCAAAGGATAAAATCGCTGAATTTAAGACCAAGCGTGCGGTAAAAGCCGTAGAGCAGAAAAAAGCAAAGGCGGTTGCAGAACAGAACGGCTCGCTGATCCGAAACGGGGCAGCGAGCCGTTCTCCTGTCCCCGATGTTCCCAGGCAGGGCGAAATGCCCCAGACCCAGACATGGGCAAGCCAGTTGATAAAGACAAGGCAGCAGGGGAAAAAGACCATCAAGACCACAGCCAAAGGGACGGTCAAGGCGACGGAAAAAGGCGTGAAAACCGCAGGGGCGACATCCAAGACAGCGATTAAGACTACGGAGCAGACCGCAAAGGCGGCACAGAAAACGGCGAAAGCATCTGTCAAAGCCGCACAGAAAACAGCACAGACAGCGAAAGCCACGGCAAAGGCGACAGCCGAAGCAACGAAAACGACGGTCAGAGCCACCATAGCGGCGGTCAAGGCGATTATCGCAGGGACTAAGGCGTTAATTTCTGCCCTTATCGCAGGCGGTTGGGTTGCCATTGTGATAATCCTTATCGTTGTCCTGCTTGGGTGTGCCGTTTCCCTGTTCGGGGGCGGCAGCGAAAGCACTTCCTATACCCCTGTCAGTGCGGAGGTGGAAGCCTACACGCCGCTGATACAGAAGTATGCGAAGCAGTACGGCATCCCCGAATATGTGGAACTGATAAAAGCGGTGATGATGCAGGAATCTGGGGGAAAGGGCAGCGACCCGATGCAGGCGGCGGAGGGGAGCTTTAACAAAAAGTACCCGCATGAGCCGAACGGCATCAAAGACCCCGAATATTCCATTGAGTGCGGCGTGCAGGAGCTAAAGGCGGCTTTTATCTCCGCTGAGGTGGAAAATCCCATTGACATGGAGCGTATCAAGCTTGCCTTGCAGGGCTACAACTTCGGCAATGGGTATATCTCATGGGCAAAGACCAATTACGGCGGCTATTCCTATGCAAATGCGGTGGAATTTTCCGCTATGCAGGCACAGAGGTTAGGTTGGGAAAAATACGGCGACACGCAGTACCCCGCCCATGTGTTACGCTATTATCCATACGGACGGGTATTTACAAGCGGCGGCAACCAAGCCATTGTAGAGGTAGCGTTGACACAGCTCGGCAATGAGGGCGGACAGCCTTATTGGAGTTGGTACGGCTTTGACGGGCGTGTGGAATGGTGTGCCTGCTTCGCTTCTTGGTGTGCTGACCAGTGCGGCTATCTGGAGAGCGGCATCATCCCGAAATTCTCCCTCTGCTCGGACGGCGTAGACTGGTTCAAAGGCAGGGGGCAATGGCAGGATAAGAACTATGAGCCACAGGCAGGCGACCTTATTTTCTTTGATTGGGGAAATGACGGCTCTATCGACCATGTGGGAATCGTGGAGAAATGCGAGAATGGTACGGTCTACACCGTGGAGGGCAACTCTGGCGATGCTTGCAGGCAACAGAGCTATCCAATCGGGAGCAGCTCAATATACGGTTACGGTTTACCTGCTTATTAGGAAAAAGGCGAAAGAATACCAGAGGTTTATTCCTCTGGCTCTTTTGCTTTACATATTCCTTGTGCTGTTCCTGCTATGATAGTCAGCTCTGCATCATCGAAAGTATCAAAGAGTGCATCTAACTGTCGGCGTAGGGTTGTTTTTTCTGTCGGACTGTCAGAATGTATGTATTGGTCTACGGATATGTGGAACATTGTCACAAGCTGAATGAATAACTGAAAGCTCGGATATTGCCCCTCTTTTTCAATAGACTGCAAATGTCTTGCCGAAATACCAAGCTCCTCTGCTAATTCCTCTCTGGTAATCCTCTGTTGTTCACGGGCTTTCATAATCGCCTGCCCTAATTCGATAAAGTCAAAATGTCCTGCAACTTCACTCATTTTTTCACCACCTGTACTGATAATTTTTACTCTATATATTTTACTGAAATGAGAGTTCTGCTTAAACGATGTGAAATCTCTTAAAACATGAGATTTGATTTCTGTATGATGGCGATAAAAATTCGTATTTGCACATTTGATTAGAGCAAAGAGATTTTTTATAATGAGTAAAACAGAAAGATGTTAAAATTCATACTCCATACACACGGAGATGCTAAGATAAACTTGGAGGTGGTCTTTATGGCAAAAATATTGATAGTTGAAGATAATGTAGATACAAATGAAGCACTCTCTGAATATTTGCAGGAAGCAGGACATGAAATCATATCTGCATATGACGGAACGGAAGCATTAGAACTTTTTTCAAATAACACAGTGGATTTGATTGTCCTTGATATTATGCTGCCGACAATGTCTGGGCTTGCTGTATTAAATGCTGTCCGAAAGACAAGCCAGATACCTGTTATCATGCTCACGGCGTTAGAGGACGAATATACGCAGGTATCGAGCTTTGATTGTCTGGCAGACGATTATATGACAAAGCCGTTTTCAATGGTTGTGCTTGGGAAACGTATCACAGCATTGCTGCGTCGGGCAAGGGTAAAGGATGAGCCAAACATATGGAAATATGGTGATTTGACCATAGATTTTTCTGGGTATTCGGCTTGTAATCAGAATGGGAAAGTTGATGTAACACCCAAAGAGCTTGAATTACTGAAGCTGCTGCTTGAGCATAAAGGACTGGTGCTGTCACGGTCACAGATATTAAATGCGGTATGGGGAGATGATTCTTTCGTTATAGACCGTATTGTTGATAGCTATATCAGAAATCTCCGTAAAAAATTGGAGCTTGACTGCATTGTTACAGTAAAGGGGATTGGATATAAATTAGAGGTGGATGCATGAAAAAACTAAAATTATTTCCCAAAACCTTTTTATACACATTTAGCCTAATGATGGTGATTGTTGCCGTGTCACATCTGCTTATATATATTTTACTTCCCACGGTTTATAATCATCGTCAAAAAAAAGAGTTGGAAGCTGATATTGAAAGGTTGTGTGAAAATATTGAAAATACGGGGGATGCCGACAGGCTCTCTTTAGTAACTGAATTTGCAGGAAAATGGAACGCTGATATTCTGGTGCAATATGAGGGGTACGCATATGAAATGAATCTGCTGAACGTAAATGAAAATGAGCCTTCGGAGATTCATGGCAATATGGAAAATGTAAACATCATTGCAGAACAGACGGACGGCAGGATAAAAATATCCCTTACCCAAAACCCAAAAGGTAATACAGACTTTTTTTATGCCGAAAGGATATTTCCAGACCAAAATGGATATGTGAAAACTACCGTATCGAGAGAACAGATTGAAGATGCAGTCAGCACGGTTATTATTATTTTGCCTGTTACAGCGTTTGTCTGTACGCTTGTTTCGGTATTGTTTGCACTATGGTATTCCCACATGATTACAAAACCAATCAAACAGATTTCAAGCGTTACAAAGCAGATGCAGGAATTATCGTCTGGAGCTTATTGTGAAGTGCATACCCATGATGAAATTGAAACATTGGCAGACAATATAAACAGTATGTATGACAGCCTGCTAAAGACAATCCACGACTTGGAACTGGAAATCCATAAGGTAGAGGAAATGGAGGTTCAGAAAACGAATCTGTTACGTTCCGCATCCCATGAATTGAAAACACCTGTTACTGCCGTAAATGCGATGTTGGAAAATATGATTCTGAATGTAGGGAAATATAAAGACCACAGCGTATATCTGCCAAAGTGTAAAATGCTGATGGAACAACTGGCGGTGATGATTAAAGAAATTTTAGATGCTTCAAAAGCTGAAAAAACAGATATGCAAGATGATAAGGAAATTGATTTGTCAGAACTGGTGGAACAGATAGCCGAGCCATATCAGATGATTGCAAAGTCAAAGGGGATTTGCATAAAAATAGACATTCCACAGAAATCTCTTATTTTTTATCCTGTATCCATGATAAAGAAAGTGATTTCTAATTTGCTGTCAAATACAGTTTCTTATACATCGAAAGGTGGAATGATAAGAGTTTATCTTGAAGGACAGAATCTGATTTTTGAAAATGAATGTGTCCCTATTCCGAGGGAGTATTTAACACACATATTTGAGCCGTTTTACCGACCCGATGACAGCCGTGACAGAAATACGGGCGGGAATGGTCTGGGCTTGTATATTGTTGATACGATACTGAAAACCCTGCAAATCCCATATAGATTTACTGCTATGGAGGACAATATGGGGATGCGTTTTACCATTGAATTTTAAAAAGTCTGATAAAAACCGTCTGTACGATAACAGGCGGTTTTCTTATGCCCCAATTTTCAAATAATCTTTAATGATTTTCATACGCCATTCATATTAGAATGATACTCCACTCACATGGGAGATATAGAATGTCAATACGAGCATACGAAAGGAGGAACGGATTTGAACAGCTATAAGAGGGCATTTTTTTATGTAGCAAGAAAGAAAGGAAAAAGTCTGACAATTTTTTTATTGCTGCTCTTGGTAACGGTGTCTGTCATGACAGGCATTTCTATCCGAAACGGGACAGAAAAAGCCGCCCAAACTTTGAGGGAAACAATAGGGGCATCTTTTACCATGAGCGGCAATATCGACAGTCTGAAATTTGATAGGGATGAAACAGGGTATAACGCAGAAAAAATCCCTGTCCCCTCTCAGACGGTTATGCAGATTTTAAGCATGGATGGCATAAAAGCGTACAATGCAGAACAGCATTCTCTTATTCAAGCGGAGGGGATAGATTATCTTTCTGGGATGCCAGACGGTAATCTTTCTGCAAATACGGACACTGCCTGTCAGATGGACTTTGTGAATGGAATTTTGGAGCTGTCGGACGGTAAGCATATCACCGCCGAGGACAAGAGAGCAGCGATTATCAGCGATAGACTGGCAGAGGAAAACCATTTAGGGATTGGCAGTGAGATTATCTTGAAATCAGCTTCCCAAAGCGGACAGGGGCAGATGAAAGTTCGGATTGTAGGAATCTATACCAGTGACAGCAAAATGGAATATGACGATGACACCATCTTTTCAAGCCATGATGTGTTTTGGAAATTATCTGGGCAGGAAACATCTGCTTATGCGGGAAACGTGACTTTTTATGTGAATGACCCAAAAGAATTGAACCATATTGTCATGCAGGTAAAACAGATAAGCTCCATTCAATGGGATGATTATTTTATCCAAATAAACGAATCGGAATATCGGGCAGTTTCGTATCAGCTTCAGACATTGGAAAGGCTTACGGGGATGTTGATTTTTGCAATAATGATTGTGAGCGTGATAGTAATTGCCCTTGTGCTTACGATGCGGATAAGGAATAGGATACACGAAGCAGGGATATTGCTTTCCATTGGAACATCTTCCACCGAGATTACCATGCAGTTTATTTGTGAAGTGTTGATGATTGTTCTATTGGTATTTATAGTTTCGCCTATATTGGGAAATTTTGTCGTAGGACTGGTGGAAACGGCACTTAGAAATATGGGAAATGCAATCAGTATGTCAATTTCACCTAAAGTAACACTGGTGCAGTTCCTTTTAGAAGCATTCATTATCGTAATTGTGGTGATTGCAGCAGCTTTGCCAGTTACCCGAATGAAACCAAAAGATATTTTATCAAAAATGAGCTGACAGGAGGATAAAAACTATGAGTATATGGAAAAGAGCCTTTTTATACGTCATACGGAAAAAGGTAAAAACCGTTCTTTTATTTTGTGTTTTGCTTGCAATGTCTACTTTTATTCTGACAGGATTGTCTATCTATAAAGCAACGGATGATTCTGCTTTGAGCCTGCGTCAATCCGTGGGTGGGAGCATCCGATTGGAATTAGATGAAAGTAATGGTGCAAATTGGCAGTATCAACAGGCAGCAGGGGGAATGATGGTCGAATATGTTGGAACTCCCATTACTGACAAGGATATTCAAAAGATTATGTCAATAGACGGGGTGAAAGCATATAACGGCATAGGTGATGGAAGTGTCTATGCAAAAGACTTTGATTTCATATCTGGGTTTAGTTTTGGTGAGGGAAGCGATTACAGCAGGCTTCCATCTGTCACAAATTCAGAGTATTTTAATTTCTTTACCCGAAAGGCGTTCCAGTTGATAGAAGGACGGCATATTAAGGAGGATGACGACCATGCCGTTTTAATCAGTTCGGCGATTGCAGAAAAAAACAATTTAAAGCTCGGCGATACCATTACCGTACAGTGTAGCTATGATATAGGCGATTATCCAGATGTGAAACTGACAGTTATTGGTATTTACGAGTATAAGGGGGATACTGATTCATTCCAGACTACATCAACGGACAAGCGTAACCGTCTGATTATTGACCATAAGGCAATGCAGGAAATCATGCAGAGGGATGAAATACAGTATGACAATGGCATTGATTTTTATGTGGACGACCCCAGAGAAATTGACAGGATTGCAAAAGAAATAAAGAATCTCGATTTGGACTGGGATTGTTTCTCGCTTACGGTAGATAACTCTGCCTATGAAGCGGTCGCTGCATCTTTAACGTCCATGCAGAGCTTGATTGTCTGGCTGATTGTCGGTTGTATTGTAGTGAGCGTCTGCATCTTGATATTGATTTTGTCCATGTGGATAAAGCAGCGGAGATATGAAACAGGAATACTGCTTTCGATTGGAATCACAAAAGGCAACATTGTTTTTCAGTATATAGTGGAAGTGTTGGTGATAGCGGTCGTGGCTTTTGGGGTCTCTTATTTTACAAGCGGTTTGATTTCGCAGGGCGTGAGTGATTTGATTTTTAATCAAGTAGCTGAATCACAGCCTATGCCCGAAATGGAACTGCCTGATGATGGCTCGGAGTACCTTGATATAACAGGGCAGTATATTCCTTATGACACTTCAAACATGGAAATGGTGGAAAGCGTGGAGGTGAAAGTCATTCCAAATCATTTGCTTTATATTTATGTTTTTGGAGTTTTACTTGTTGTTCTTTCCGTTTCAGCAGCATCCATAACAGTGATACAGATGAAGCCTAAAAAGATACTTGCACAAATGGATTAAGGAGGAATCTATTATGAGCATTATAGAAATTCAGAAAGTCCGCTATTCTTACGATAATAAGCGGAATGTATTAAATTGTATAAGCACGGCACTGGATGAGGGGAAAATGTATGCTATCCTTGGACAGTCTGGGTGTGGCAAGACTACGCTCTTGTCACTTCTGGGAGGTCTGGACAGTCCGATAGACGGACAGATTTTGTATGACGGACAAGATATTGAGAAAATAGGGCTTGCCAACCATAGAAAGAAGAATGTGGCATTTATCTTCCAGAGCTACAATCTGATTGATTATCTGACACCGAAAGAAAATGTAGCTTTAACAGCAAAACTTTCTCCACAGCCGATTTTAGAACGTGTCGGGCTGACCGAGGAAGAAAGTAAACGGAATGTCCTAAAACTCTCTGGCGGTCAGCAGCAGCGTGTGGCGATTGCCCGTGCGTTGGCATCTGATGCAAAAGTGATTCTTGCTGATGAACCGACGGGAAATCTGGACGAGGATACGGCGGCAGAGATTATCTCTATATTGAAAGAGTGTGCCCATCAAATGAAGAAATGTGTGGTTATTGTAACGCACTCGAATGAGCTTGCAAAGCAGGCGGATACTGTTTTCTGCTTGAAGAAAGGCAGGCTACAACAGTTATGAGAACAGAATGGATACACTGCCCTGTTTGCGGTGGTAAAACCCGTAACAAAATCAGAGAGGATACCGTATTGAAAAACTATCCTCTCTACTGTCCGAAGTGTAAGCGGCAAACCTTGATTGAAGCAAAGAACTTGCAAATAATAGTTACCACAGAGCCAGACGCATAAGACGCAGAGCCGATGAACTTGTAAGAAATAATAGTTTGTCGGCTTTTGCATATTTGTGAATACAGAGAAATTCTGATAGAATAAACCTTCCACTACAACACCATACTTTTACAGTATGGTAAGATTGGCATATGGGAGGTGGATTTTAGTGAATACATATAAGACTTCGGAAGTGGCAAAAATCATTGGCATACATCCGAATACAGTACGGATGTATGAGGAATGGGGACTGATACCAGAAGCGAAACGGAAGCCGAACGGCTACCGAGTGTTTACAGATTTCCATATTGAACAACTTCGGCTTGCCCGCATTGCTTTTCAAATAGAGGTGCTTCAGAATGGACTAAGGAAAAAGATTGTAGAAACTGTCAAGATTTCTGCCAAAGGCGACTTTGATAAGGCTCTTTGTTTTGCGGAGGAATACCGAAACCAAATACAGAAAGAGCAAATCAACGCCGAGGAAGCGATTCAGATTGCAAGGCAGATTTTATCTGGCAGGTCGGCGGAACAATCCCTTTGTTTAAAACGAAAGGAAGCCTCAGACTATCTGGATATTTCTATGGATACACTTCGGAATTGGGAATTGAACGGTTTGCTTCGGGTAAAACGGAAACAGAACGGATACCGCTTCTATACAGGCGAGGATATTGAGCGGCTAAAGATAATACGGTCACTCCGTTGTGCCAATTACTCATTAGAAGCAATCCTGCGGATGCTGAATGCCCTTGAGCATAATCCGCAGGCAAATATTGAACAGGTGCTGAACACGCCGAAAGAGGACACCGATATTATTTCCGTTTGCGACAGGCTGATTGTATCATTGCAGGCAGCCGAAAAAAATGCAGAAAAGATAATAGAGATTCTTACCGATATGAAAAAGAAATTTTCTTAACCCTACATTTTAACACCAACCTTTTTTTCGCTGTTAAGATAAGAGCCACAACAGCAAAAGGAGGATAAGACAGATGAATGAAATCATCAGCGTAAAGCAGCTTTCAAAATCATATGGCGGACTGACTGCCGTGCAGGGGCTGGATTTGTCAGTCACGCAGGGGACGGTTTTCGGGCTTCTTGGAGCGAACGGTGCAGGAAAAAGCACTACGATTGAATGTATGTTAGGCACAAGGAAATTCGATGCAGGCACGGTTTCTATTTTAGGGATGAATCCGCTCCTGCAAAGGAAACGGCTTTTTGAAAATGTCGGCGTCCAATTACAAGAAGCGAATTACCAAGACAAAGTGACGGTTGCTGAATTATGCGAGGTAACGCAGTCACTCTATCGGAACGCCGCAGACTATGGGGAGCTTTTGAAACAATTTGGTATTTTTGATAAAGCAAAAAGCATGGTAGGGGAGCTTTCTGGAGGACAGCGGCAAAAACTGTTTATTGTTTTAGCTCTGATACCACAGCCTAAAGTTGTTTTTCTGGATGAGTTGACGACAGGGCTTGATGCAAAAGCCAGACGGGAGGTATGGAAAATCTTATCTGACCTCAAAGAAAAAGGATTGACAATTTTTCTGACTTCACATTTTATGGACGAGGTAGAAGCATTGTGCGATACAATCTGCATACTCAAAAAAGGAAAAGCTGTTTTTTATGGAACGGTAGAAGAAGCCATTGCAGACAGTCCTTATGACAAGTTTGAAGATGCGTATTTGTGGTATTCTGACGAGGAGGTAAGTGAAAATGAGAACATTTAAAACTATGCTGAAAAATGAAATGAAACTTTCTCTGCGTGATATGAACATGGTCATATTTGCAATTTGTATTCCGCTTGTGGTTTTGATTATACTTGGCGTTATTTACGGCAATAAGCCTGCTTATGATGGTGCGGCGTACACGTTTCTGGAACAGTCCTTCGGTGCTTTGACAACGATTGCGGTTTGTGCAGGCGGCGTTATGGGACTGCCCCTTGTAGTATCTGATTACCGAAACAGAAAGATATTGAAGCGTTTTAAAGTTACTCCTGTCAGCCCTGCGATGATTTTAGCAGTGCAGGTTGTGATTTACACGATTTATTCCGTGGCATCGCTTATACTGCTTTATATCGTTTCAACACTCTTTTTTGGATTTCATATGGGCGGCTCTATGATTGCTTTTCTCGGTGGCTATCTATTAGTTATGTTGTCGATATTCAGCATCGGCATGATGGTAGGCGGGATTTCCCCGAACTCCCAGACGGCGAGCGTGATAGCAAGCCTGCTTTACTTCCCGATGCTTATTTTTTCTGGAGCAACGCTGCCGTATGAGGTAATGCCAAGTGCCTTGCAAAAGGTGGCGGATATTCTGCCATTGACACAGGGAATAAAACTATTGAAAGCTGCTTCATTAGGGCTTCCGATAGAAAATGTCTTTGTTCCAATTATTGTTATGGTGGTACTTGCTGCCCTTTGTATCGGAGTGTCCCTTCGCTTTTTTAAATGGGAGTAGCAGGTAACGCAGAATGGCTGTTATGCCCTGCCTGCGGAAATAAAACAAGATTAAAAATACGGGAAGATACAGAACTCAAGAATTTCCCACTGTATTGTCCAAAATGCAAGCAGGAAACATTGATAGAAGTAACAAATTTACAAGTAATAGTCATCAAAGAGCCAGACACATTAGATGCAGAGCCGATGAACTTGTGAGAAATCACAGTTTATCGGCTTTGTTTTATATAACCACAGGTAGGACAAGCCCACCGAATAAAAAAAACGATGTTTCGGTGAGCTGATTTGCCATGCTTTGAAATCTCTCCGACTTCGCTTTTTGAAGTTTGGAGGGATTTTTATGCCAGAGTATGCAAGGAAAGCTGCCAGTGGCAGGTTTGCTGTATTGCCTGTAAGCAATGACTTCTATTTACATATATCAAATAAAGAATGGGTGGATAACCTGTTAAAAAAATCTATTTTAGTACAAGGGGACTTTGCACCCAACAAGTAGAAGTCAAATATCTACATATTAGAACTAAAATATCTATAAACCGTAAAGGTATAACAGCCTTTGCGGTTTTTCTTTTGTCGTTTTTTGCAGAAATACGCCATAAGGCTGTTTCTGTCATTGGATGCCGTTCACCGCCTGCCAATCTGGATTTTCAAAAAAATTCAGATTGGAGGTACTTACGGTGAAATACGCACCAAGAAAGGTATATATCAAAGAAAATGGCAGTTATATGGAACTGTCCTATAAGGAATTTTGCAATCGCAGAGAAACGGACAGGGCTTATGCGGACAAGCTCTTTATTCCCGTGCAGGGCTGTCTGATTGAAACGGAACAGGCACATTATATTGAGTTTTATCATGACAAGGAGCGGTGGCGTTATCTGAAAAAACTTGATGCAGATAACAGCCTGTTATCCTTAGAGGCTTTTGAGAGTGACGATGACAATAGTATTGATTTCATCGCTGATGAAGCGGTAAATGTTGCGGAAACTGTTGTCCATAGGATGATGTTGGACAAGCTTCGTTCTGCCCTTGCTATGTTATCGGAAGATGAGCAAAAGTTGGTAAATGCTATTTTCTTTCAGGAATTGTCGGAAAGAGAATGGTCAAGCATTTCGGGCATTCCACAAAAGACAATCAATGACCGAAAACGGAGAATATTAGCCAAGCTCAAAAAAATTCTGGAAAAATAAAAATTTGTTCCGCTCAACCCCCTCACTTTTTCCTTTGGAAAAGTGAGGGGGTTTTTACAGGCTTCCCGCAGTTCTTTGACAACCGAATAACCATTCACCAAATACATTCTCTTTGTGACTGTAATGAGCATAAGCGTGTGCAGCGGTACGCCATGACCTGCCGAAAAAGCAACAGCGATGAAAGGTGGTGAGCGGATAATTACCGACTCAAAATATCGGGCGGCTCCCGATTTCGCCATGACACACAAAGAGGACAATGATACTCCCGTCCAGTCATAGTCCGAGCGGTAACCAATCCGCCGCAGGCAATGAGGGCGGCTCTGTCAGACCGACAGTTGGGGTGCAACTCCCGTGGCGTCAGTTCGCTGCTGACCGTTTGGTGATTTCCCTTGCGTTTCACGCATCAGCATTTCGGGGTGTCGAGGACAAATAGAAATGCTCCTATTATAAAAGCCAGATGCAGGGCGGTCTATGGAAACAGGGCTTTGTTTTATGCTCTTCCGACCTTAATTACTTCCTTGTGTCTGGCTGCTACATAGGCAGGGTATATCTGCCTAAATTCAAATAGGAGGTCAAACACTATGGACAGAACTATTAGGCGTGGCGACATTTTCTACGCAGAGCTTAATCCCGTTATCGGCTCGGAGCAGGGCGGAACAAGACCCGTACTTATCATTTCTAATGATACAGGCAACAGGCACAGCCCGACAGTTATTATTGCTGCTATCACGGGCAAGACACAGACAAAGGCGAAATTGCCAACACACACCGAGGTAAAAGAGGTTGAGGGGCTTGACAGGGATTCTATTATCCTGCTTGAACAGATACGGACGATTGACAAGAAAAGGCTTAAAAATCATATGGGTACAATGCCCGATAATATAATGGCAAGGGTTGACAAGGCTCTTGCCATTAGTCTTGCTATGGCAAATAAATAAAGGGGGTGTATCGGAATATGCTCATTGACGATGAGTGGAACGGCTTGGCTGACCTGCTGGCAAATCTGATAGCAAAATACGCTTCCGAACTGGGCATAGACGGTATGCCCGATGCCAGTCGTAGCAAAGAATATGGCAGCGACTCTAATATTCACCAAAATCGCACATTTGTTGTTTCAGAGAATCGCTGATACAATTTTGGGTGCAGAAAATAAATACCACGGTTTTGGTTAAAAAGGAGTTGCTGTAATTATGAACAAAGAAAAAATAAAGGTTTACACTTATAAGAGGGTTTCCACTGCCATGCAGATTGACGGGTACTCACTGGACGCACAGAGGTCAAGGATGAAAGCGTATGCAGATTTCAATGACTATGAAATTGTCGGTGAGTATGAAGATGCAGGGAAATCGGGCAAATCAATCGAGGGGCGAATGCAATTCAGACAGATGATGGAGGATGTGAAGTCGGGAAAAGACAACATCTCGTATGTCTTGGTATTTAAGCTATCACGTTTTGGAAGAAATGCGGCAGACGTTCTTTCCACTTTGCAGGTTATGCAGGACTTTGGTGTGAATTTAATCTGCGTGGAGGATGGGATTGATTCGTCTAAAGATGCGGGTAAGCTGATGATTTCTGTTTTGTCGGCGGTAGCGGAGATTGAGCGTGAGAATATCCGTGTCCAGACAATGGAGGGCAGAATCCAGAAAGCCAGAGAGGGGAAATGGAACGGCGGATTTGCGCCATATGGATACCAGCTCGTAAATGGCAAGTTGGAAATCAACGAAGAAGAAGCGGTTGCAATCCGAACCATCTATGACCAGTATGTGAATACGGATATTGGCTCAAATGGGATTTCAAAATATTTGGAAAACCACGGCATCCGCAAGATACAGCGTCAGAATGGGAAGAACCCTCTTTTTGATGCCCACTTAGTCCGACTGATATTGAAAAATCCAGTCTATTGCGGTAAAATTGCTTATGGACGCAGAAAAACAGAAAAAGTCCACGGGACACGGAATGAATACCATCTTGTGGAGCAGGAAAATTTTCTTTTGGTAGACGGACTGCATGAAGCCATTATTCCAGAAGATGTCTGGAATGCGGCGCAGGCAAAACTGATTGCACAGGCGAAGAAGTATGAACACGTCAATAAGGGGAAAAACGAGCGGACGCACCTGCTTTCTGGGATTGTGAAGTGTCCCATATGCGGAGCGGGGATGTATGGGAACAAGAGCATCAAATACAAAAAGGACGGAACGAAATACAAGGATTTCTTCTATTATGGGTGTAAACACCGTGGTATGCAGCGGGGGCATAAATGCGATTACAGAAAGCAGATACGGGAAGAACTTCTGGACGATGCCGTAGCCGAAGTGATAGTAAAGCTGGTCAGCAATCCCCATTTTGCGGCAATGATGCAGGAAAAAATCAACATGAAAGTTGATACGACCGCAATAGACCAAGAAATAACAAATTATGAAAAACAGCTCCGTCAAGATTACGCCATCAAATCGAAGCTGATGGAGGAAATTGACAACCTCAATCCCGACGACAGACACTATATTAGAAGAAAGTCAGACCTTGATGATAGGCTTTATCGGATGTATGACAAGATAGAGGAACTGGAATCACAGTTGATTGATGCCAGAGCGAAAAAGACATCTATTGAAGCGGAGAAAATCACAGGGGATAATATTTACAAGGTATTGATTTGTTTTGACAAGCTGTATTTCGCTATGAATGATGTGGAGCGGCGACAGCTTATCGAAGCGTTGATTGCTGAAATACAGATTTATGAGGAACGTAAACCCAATGGTCAGTGGCTTAAATCAATTCGGTTTAAGCTGCCGATTATTGAAAATGATTTAAGCATTGGTTTGGACAACGATGAACATGTGGAAACCATTGTACTTTTGTCCCACAAGTTACCAGATAGTGTCATTAAATGTTACGGTGGAATTTGGAGAAGGTGAAGGGAAAGTATCTTTAGATGCAATAG
>OFFE01001141.1_pt1 | contig 20224 bp, 25 predicted proteins | sample 1521371 | NCBI WGS metagenome assembly OFFE01 (sample SAMEA3504131, study PRJEB24116) | mouse gut metagenome | biome: mouse gut; feature: mouse-associated habitat; material: faeces | place: Denmark | collected 2011 | reverse complement strand
TTTTAGGTGCGGCGGTTTTCTGTATCTTCCGCATCTCCCATCACGATGCGCAGGTGGACGAGCAGGCGGAGAACTTTGAACAGCTTGCCCAGATAGTGGAGCAGGCTCCCGAATCCGAGCCGGTTCCCACAGACGAACCCGTGAGCGAGGGCGAGGACATTCTGGCGAAGTACAACGAGCTGTTCTTGCAGAACGAGGATTTGATTGGGTGGATTGCCATTGACGGCACCACCATTAACTACCCCGTCATGCAGAGCAAGAACAATCCAAACTTCTACCTCAAGCGCAACTTTGAAAAGGAGTACAGCGATTTAGGTACGCCCTATGTGCAGGAGGACTGCGACATCGCCGCAAGCGACAATCTGCTTATCTACGGACACCACATCAAGGGCGGCAAAATGTTCGGTGCATTGGAGAGCTACAAGGAAAAGGACTTTTACGAGGTACACAAGACCATCCAGTTCGACACCCTCACGGAGCAGGGCAAATACGAAATCATCGCCGTATTCAAAACCGTGGCGTACAGTTCAGAGGGCTTCCGCTATTATGATTTTGTCAATGCGGAAAACGAGGACGAGTTCAACGCCTATGTAGGGAAATGTAAGGAGCTTGCCCTCTACGACACGGGCGTGACCGCCGAGTACGGCGACAGGCTCATCACCCTCTCCACCTGCGAATACTCCGCCCAGAACGGCAGGCTTGTGGTGGTGGCGAAAAAGGTGGACTGATTTGACCGCCAAATCCCAGAGGGTACGGCGTATCTTCGGAAAGGAGGCTCCCTATGGCAAAGATTAAGACCAGAGATGCGGTCAAAGGCACAATCAGGGCTATCGACAAGGCGGCTGTCGCTTCGGAGCGCATGAAAGCCGCCTACGCCAAGACCAAGGAAAAGGCGGAGCAGGGCTATTATGCGGAGGAAAGCTCTGCCACCGAGTACGCCGCTGACAAGTTTTCCTATGCTTCGGAGCGGATTGCAGGCGAGGGCGTACACCAATTTAACAAGCAGGGGCAGAAATCCGTCCAGACCACCAAGGAGAACATCATCAAGGCAAAGGAAAAAGTGGCGGATTTTAAGGAAAAAAGGGCTGTAAAAACCGCAGAGAAACAGAAAGCACAGGCTGCTGCAGAACGGAACGGCTCACAGCCCCATCACGGGGCGGTGAGCCGTTCCCCTGCCCCCGATACCCCCGCAAATGCAGGCGAGAAAGCAAAGAGCCGCTTTATCAAGACAAGGCAGCAGGGAAAGCAGACCATCAAGACCACCGCTCGAAATGCCGAAAAGACGGTAAAATCCACCGCCCAAGGCACGGTCAAAACGAAAGAAGCCGCCAGAGCCGCCGCCCAAGGCACAGTCAAATCAAAAGATGCTGCCAGAGCTGCCGCCAAGGGTACGGTCAAAACTGCGGAGAAAGGCATCAAGACTGCCCAGACCACCTCTAAGGCGGCGATTAAGACCACGGAGCAGACCGCCAAGGCAGCGAAAGCGGCGGCAAAGACTTCCGTAAAGACAGCCCAGAAAGCGGCACAGGCAGCGAAAGCCACCGCCAAGGCGACAGCCCACGCCATAAAGGTGGCGGTCAAAGCCACCCTTGCGGCAATCAAGGCGATTATCGCAGGCACAAAGGCTCTGATAGCGGCTATCATGGCGGGTGGGTGGATTGCCGTTGCCGTGATACTCATTATCTGCCTTATCGGGCTGCTTGTCGGCTCGGTGTTCGGCATCTTCTTTTCGGGCGAGGACTCTGGAAACGGTATGACCATGCAGACCGTAGTCCGTGAAATCAATGCCGACTACGACAGCCGCCTTGATGAAATCATAAACGGCACTTCCCACAATGTACTGGAGATGTCTGGAAGCCGTGCCGTCTGGAAAGAGGTGCTTGCGGTGTACTCCGTCAAGACCACCACCGACCCAGACAACCCGCAGGAAGTCGCCACAATGGACGATAACAAGAAGCAGCTCCTAAAGGACATCTTCTGGGAGATGAACGAAATCAGCTCCCGCACCGAGAGCAAGACCGAAACCCAGATAACCGAGAGCGATGACGGTCACGGGAATATCGTGGAAACGGAAACCACCGTCACCCAGACCTACCTTTATATCACCGTGAGCCACAAGACCGCCGAGGAAATGGCGGACAGATACGGCTTCAACGAGGAACAGCGGCAGCAGCTATCGGAATTACTTGCCGAGGAAAACAATTCTCTCTGGTCTGCGGTGCTTTACGGCATCACCATCGGGGACGGCGAAATCGTCACCGTGGCTCTGTCGCAGGTGGGCAACGCAGGCGGCGAACCGTACTGGAGCTGGTACGGCTTTGACGGGCGTGTGGAATGGTGTGCCTGCTTCGTTTCGTGGTGTGCCGACCAGTGCGGCTATATCGACAGCGGCGTTATCCCCAAGTTTGCGGGATGTGTAAATGGCTCCCAATGGTTTAAGGACAGAGGGCAATGGCAGGACGGCGGCTTTACGCCAGAAGCAGGACAAATCATCTTCTTTGACTGGGAGGGTGACGGGGAAACCGACCATGTCGGCATCGTGGAACGGTGCGAGAACGGCATCGTCTACACCGTGGAGGGCAACTCTGGAGATGCCTGTAGGCAGCGGAGCTACCCTGTCGGGAGCCGCTCTATCTACGGCTACGGCATCCCTGCCTATTAAAAACAGGCAAAAGAAAAACAGAGGGGCTTAATCCTCTGTTTCCTCTTTTGCCTTACATAGTCCGCTTACGGTTGCTTCTATGACGAAAAGCTCTTTATCATCTAATCTGTTGAGCTGTGCGTCTAAGCGTCTGCGGACAGAACTTTTTTTGACTTCTTTGTTTGGGAATATATACTCATCAACTGACACATCAAACATTGTAATGAGTTGAATAAACAGCTCAATACTCGGATACTGCCCCTCATTCTCAATCGCTTGAATATGTCTGGGAGCATAGCCGATAATACCAGAAAGCTGCTCTCTTGTTATCCCTCTGGATTCACGGGCTTTTTTGATTGCCTGTCCAATCGGAGTAAAGTCGAAGTCAAAATGAATGTTTCTTTCGTCCATTAGCTCACCACCTATACTCTGAAAATCTTACTCTTATATTTTACAGAGATATGGCTTCCAGTCAAACGATGTATAATCTCCTAAAATAGGAGATTTTATATCCTGTTACAAGAGACGGAAATTCATATTTACATAGTTGATATAGTCCGCTTCACTGTCTATAATATATGAAAGCTGACGCTTGGAGAAAAAAATATTAAAAAAAGCGAGGGATTTTTGATATCCATACGACTACCTTTATGAAGCAGGAAAACATCTGCTCAGAAAGGAGTGGTCAAGGGAATGGACAAATATGTGCTTCAGACCAACAGTTTGTCAAAATCTTTTGGCAGAACAGAGATTTTACATGGAATCGATATGTCTATTGAGTACGGCGAGATTTACGGGCTTATTGGGCAGAATGGCGCAGGAAAAACGACCCTGCTAAGATTGATTAGCGGATTGATGAAGCCCACAAAAGGCACGGTGAATCTTCAAACGGGCAAACCTTTTATTGGGTATATGCCACAAAGTTGTCGATTTGATGATAATACAACTGTTTCTGAAATAATTCGCTTTTTTGCCCGATTGCGGAACGCAGATACCAAAGAAAGTGTTTTTCTTGGGAAAAAACTGAAATTGGATATGAGTAAAAAGGTCAAACACCTGTCACCTGGGCAACAGAAAAAACTGCAAATGATTATTGCAATGACAGGTGAACCAGATTTATATGTTCTGGACGAGCCAACGGCAGGCTTAGACCCCAATGCAACTTTTGAGATGAAAGGCATTATTAAGGGTATCCACCAGAAAGGGAAAAGCATCATCATTTCCTCTCATATTTTGCAGGATATGGACGAAATTTGCACCAACATTGCGATATTGCAAAACGGGCAACTGATATATGACAATGAAATTGAAAGCTCTTATATTTTCAAAATAGCCAACATTTCAAGACAGGTTCTCGAAATGTTAGCGAGCGATTTCTCCCTTTCAGTAGATAAGCTTGGAACTACACTTACCGCACAAATTACCAAGGAACAAGTTCCTCTGTTGATTTCTGCGTTGACTTCACACGACATTAGCATATTTGAGGTCACTGCTTGCAATGTGAAGCGCATAGTGCAGGAACAACTTCATTTAGAGGAGGTGCGAAAATGAGAATGGATATTCTGTCTCTTGTTAGACGAGATTTCAAAAAAGCAATGAACTTACGCACATTGGTTATTTGGATAGCTCTTGCAGGTATGGGAGTGTTCTTCTTTTATACATCGGGTGGTAGAACAAAATTAGTAGAGAGCGACCAGATTGAGTTTTTAGCATTGTTTCTTCCGCATATGATTTTCGGCTCATGGGCGGTACTATCGTCATATTTTGATTTGGTTTCGTCTGATAGAGAACACAATGTTTTAGACTGTATCATATGTTCGGGCATTCCGAAAACAAGAATCTTTATTTCAAAAGTCCTTGTTGCAGCAATCATGTCATTGGTTTTGTCCTTTATCTATATGACACCAGTTACTTGTGCCATCATTGGGCTTAGCGGCAACTTTGCACATATACTTGTACTGATACAGTATTTGCTTCCATTATGGGGATATATTATGGTCTATGCTACTATGGGTATGTTGATTTCAATACTTGCCCGTTCCTCAAAGGCAGCGCTCATTTGGAGTTTAGCAATAGGTTTACTGTTGATGCCCCGTTTCTTTGTTATGATAGTAGAGGGAATCGGAAAAGCATTTGGATGGACAACTCAGATGGTTGATAATTTCAGTCTGATAGCACCAGGAGTAATGATGCAGGCACTATCAGAAGTATCAGATATTTCAAGGTTTTCGCAGGCATCCGTCATTTTTGGTATCAGCATTATATCATTTCTAATAATTGCATATTTAACCTTTATAAAACAGGATGAATATAACTACGGTGAATAAGGAGGGATTTTCTATGAAAAAAGTTACGGTTTTATTAATCACAATTTTGATGATGGCAGTTTCATTGGTTGGATGCGGCGGCAATGACGATACTATTCAGACATGTATCATTTCAAATAGCAGCTATTCTTTGCAGGAAGAGTTGGAGTCAGCAAATCAAGAAGACGCTCTTATCGTTAATGAACCAGTTTATGCAAGCGTCCATTTTGTCGAGAGTCCAAAAGGCATGGAATATACCGTGAAATGGTATCTTGATGGTACTGAAATCAAATCTGAAACAAAAGCAACAGAAAAAGATATGCAGGACATTGTTGTGTACGAACTGGAGGCAGAGCAGGCAGCGGCTGGCTCTTTGAAGCTTGAGGTAATCTACAAGGATACTATATTGCTTACAAAGGAGCTTATAATTCAATGAGGTAGATGATTATATGAGTGTTTTCAAAGAGGAACGAGAACAAAAATTCATATCGGTGTATCACTCGTATGTCAGTGAAATATACCAGTATGTATATTTGCGAACGGGAATGAAAAAAGCTCTGGCTGAGGATATAACACAAGACATCTTTATGGATGTATATAGAGGGATGTCCGGGTTTAAGGGATTAAGCTCTGAACGAACTTGGATTTTCAAAATAGCCAGAAATAAGTTAAATGACTTTTATCGAAAGCAGTATAGCCCTAAATTTGAGATGGTTGAGATTGATGATTATATGGCAGAGTATCTCGAAGACCCATCCCAAGATATACAGGAGCTTTTGATTAAGTCATTTGAACGGGAAAAAGTTCGAGCCTGTTTAAACGGGCTGCCAGAACAATATAGAATTGTTTTGGTACTGAAATATATTGACGAAAAAACCGTTAAAGAGATTGCATCTATTGTAGAAAAGTCGCCAAAAGCCATAGAAAGCATTTTGCAGCGGGCAAAAAACGCTTTTATAAAAAGCTATGCAGGATATGAGAAAAGGAGGGACTACAATGCCAAGGAAAGATGAGTTTATCGAAAAAGCATTTGAAGTATTTGAACAGGACGGGATACCCACAGAGCAGCAAAGGAACATGATGCTCAGTCGTATATTAACAGAATGCAAAGCGGAGGACACTTCTGGTATTGGTAAGATTAAAAAAATGATTGTCACCTATCCTTGGAGGTTTGCTTTTACAGTTTCAGCCGTTCAAGCTGTTGTTTTTACTATGATTTTTGGAATACAGTACACAAATTTGTTTCTGAGTTTCTTTGGAGGGTAAATCTATGAAGCAGTTGATTGAAGCACTAAACCATCCTGCGGAAGCCTTTGCAAAAGGCAATAAAGCAGTTTCGTGGGGATTGGTGATAATTACGATACTACTAAATTCTGTTTTTGAGCCTGTTCTTCAGCATTTTTACGGAGTAAATCGACCAGAATTTGAGATGCTGAGAATGTTGAAAATCACAGGATATGGGATATTATCTTATGCTCTCATTTGCATTTTATTTTGGGCTGTATGCAGATGTTTGGGCAGTAACAGAACGGTATCAGACCATATAAAAGCATGGGGTATCTCATATGCTCCTACTGCAATTTGTGCTGTTGTAGTAGCTTTTACCGAAGTTTTCTTCTATCTATTCTGGAATAATACTATTTTCGGAATGATTTTGAACATTGTGTTTGTAGGCATTTTGATTTGGAAAGCCATTCTCTATTTCGTATATTTGAGAAATTTTGCATCTCTAAAAGGATGGCGTTTCTTTATTGCTTGTATCGTAATGGGACTAATTATTTTAATTATGGCAGCTCTAAATGGATATGTTGGCTTAAAAACTCCTGTTTTGTAATATGGGAGGTGATGTAATGGCAGATACTCAATGGATACTATGTCCAATTTGTAAAAACAAAACCCGCATTATGATACGGAAAGATACAGAGCTTAAAAACTTTCCACTCTTTTGTCCAAAGTGCAAGCAAGAAAGTTTGATACGAGTAAAAAAGTGTCATATTACAGTCATTAAAGAGCCAGACGCATAAGACGCAGAGCCGATGAACAAGTGAGCAATCACAGGTTCATCGGCTCTGTTCTTTATATGAATATAAATTGGACAAGCCCACCGAATAAAAAAAACGATGTTTCGGTGAGCCGTTTTGCTATGCCTTAAGCACTCTCCGACTTCGCTTTTGAAGTTTGGAGGGATTTTTATTGTCTGCAAGCAACAACTTCTACTTACATATACCATACCAAGGATGGGCGGATAACCTGCTAAAAAAATCCTCGTCAACATATGGGGGCTTTGTACCTCGAAAGTAGAAATCAAATCTCTATACAATAGAAATATATTCTCCTTAAACCGTAAAGGTGTGGTAGCCTTTGCGGTTTTTCTTTTGTCGTTTTTTGCTGAAATACGCCGCATGGCTCTTTCTGCCGTGGGATGCCGTTCCCCGCCTCTCAATCTGGATTTTAGCGATTTTCAAAATTCAGATTGGAGGTACTTACGGTGAAATATGCACCAAGAAAGGTCTATATCAAGGAAAACGGCGGCTATACGGAATTGTCTTACGAGGATTTCTGCCGCCGCAGGGAAACGGACGGAACTTATAAGGACAAGCTCTTTATCCCCGTGCAGGGCTGTCTGATTGAGACGGAACAGACCCACTACATCGAGTTCTATCGGGACAAGGAACGGTGGCGTTATCTGCAAAAGCTCGATGCAGACAACAGCCTGCTGTCTTTAGAAGCGATAGAAAATGCTGATGACAGCGGTAACGGTTTTGAGTTTATAGCTGATGAAGCGGTAAATGTTGCGGAAACCGTTGTCCGCAGAATGATGTTGGACAAGCTGAAATCTTCCCTCACATTGCTGTCGGAAGAAGAACGGACGCTTATACAACAGCATTTCTATGAGGGCAAATCGCAGGTTGAGTTGAGCCGTATCTATGGCATTAACCAGTCCAGCGTCAGCAGGCACATCATGAAAATCCTGCAAAAGCTCAAAAAACTTTTGGAAAATTAAATTTTCCGTGCATAGCCCCCTCATTTTTTCCTTTGGAAAAGTGAGGGGGCTTTTCTACGGGCTTCCCCAAGCTCCTTGACAACCGAATACCCATTCACCAAATACATTCTCTTTGTGATTGTGATGAGCAAAAGCGTGTGCAGCGGTACGCCATGACCTGCCAAAAAGCAGAAGCGATGAAAGGTGGTGAGCGGAAATTACCGACTCAAAATATCGGGCAGCCCCCGATTTCGCCATGACCCGCAAAGAGGACAATGATACTCCCGTCCAGTCACAGTCCGAGCGGTAGCCAACCCGCCGCAGGCAATGAGGGCGGCTCTGTCAGACCGACAGTTGGGGTGCGATTCCCGTGGCGTCAGTTCGCTGCTGACCGTTTGGTGACTTCCCTTACGTTTAACGTATCCGCATTTCGGGGTGTCGAGGACAAATAGAAATGCTCCTATCATATCAAGCCAGATGCAGGGCGGTCTATGGAAACAGGGCTTTGTTTTTATGCCCCGCTGACCTTAAACACTCCCCTGTATCTGGCTGCTACATAGGCAGGAACCCCCTGCCTAAATCCAGATAGGAGGTCAAACACATAATGGAAAGGACTATCAAGCGTGGCGATATTTATTACGCCAAATTAAATCCCGTTGTCGGCTCGGAGCAGGGCGGCAAGCACAGACCCGTACTTATCATCTCTAATGATATGGGCAACAAGCACAGCACTACGGTCATTGTGGCGGCAATTACGGGCATGGAACACGCCAAAGCAAAACTCCCCACCCACATCATTGCAAAAGGCTATGAATGCCTTGAAAAAGATTCTATCATCCTGCTTGAACAGATAAGGACACTTGATAAACAACGCCTGCAAGAGTACATCGGTACTTTTGACAGGCGTTTCATGTTATTGGTAGATGATGCCTTGGCTATCAGCATCGGCATTTCCAAAAAGGACTAACCATCCCGTTATATCGTACAAACCCTAACGAATATCATATAGCGAGGTGGTGTTGATGATTGAAGTGTCGTGAGTTTGTCTATGTCGGAGAGCCTGCTCCGCAAATCACAGAACAGGAACACACAGCGTTTTATCTGCAATTTCAAAAGTCAATACTTGCTTCTCTGAAAAAAAGAGAACTATTGACACACTCGCAGTATGAGCGTTGTATCGAGGAAATAGAAAAGCAATACAGAAAGAACAACCGCAGCCAAGCCTAAACGCTTGGCTCTTTACATATGTTTCGTGAACCATCGCTACTCAATCAAGAATAAAAATGTACAATTTCCAAATTTGCACATTCGACAACATACCTCTATGAAACTATACTTAAAATACGGCAAGGCTTTTGTCGGGAAAGGAGCTATTCTTATGTCAATAGACAAATACGAAACCCTCAATCAAGAGAGAAAAATACAGAATATGAAAAAGAAAGTTGCCGCTTACTGCCGTGTCTCCACGGACAATGACGACCAGGCAAATTCATTTGAAAGCCAGCAGCGGTATTTCCGCCAGTATATCGAACGTAACCCCGATTGGGAGCTTTATGCCATATTTGCCGATGAGGGCATCTCTGGAACGAACACAAAAAAGAGAAAAGAATTTAACCGCATGATTGCATGTGCCAAAAACGGCGATTTCGATTTGATTATCACAAAGGAAATCTCCCGTTTCGCGAGAAATACCCTTGACAGCATATTCTACACCCGTGACCTCAAAAAGCACGGAGTAGGCGTTATCTTTCTAAACGACAACATCAACACCTTGGACGGCGATGCAGAGCTTCGCCTTGCCATTATGTCCTCTATCGCACAGGAGGAAAGCCGCAAGACTTCCGAGCGTGTCAAATGGGGACAGAAACGCCAGATGGAGCAAGGCGTTGTGTTCGGGCGCAGTATGCTCGGCTATGATGTAAAAGACGGCAAAATGACTATCAATGAAGATGGGGCGAAAATCGTCCGCCTTATCTTCCGCAAGTTCGTGGACGAGGGCAAAGGCACCCATGTTATCGCCCGCGAGCTTCGGGAGGAGGGCATAAGTCCCATGCGTGTGAAAGAATGGAGCAATACCGTCATTTTACGAGTGATACGCAATGAAAAATACTGCGGCGACTTAGTTCAGAAGAAAACCTATACGCCAGACTTCCTATCCCATGAAAAGAAAGTAAACCTCGGGCAGGAGGAATTTGTCATCCTTAAAGACCACCACGAGCCGATTATCTCCCGTGAGCTTTTCGACAAGGCAAACCGCATTTTAGATGCAAAATCGCTTTCGCAGGAGGGCAAGGCAAAACACAGCAACCGCTATCCGTTCTCTGGAAAAATCAAATGCGGCAGATGCGGGGCAAGCTATGTTGCCCGATACAAAACCCGAAAGGATGGAAGCCAGTATAAGGCATGGCGTTGCTTTGAGGGCGCAAAGCATGGAAGCCCCCACATCGACAAAGCAGGAAACCAAGTGGGCTGCTCTGGAACAAGCATCCGCAACGAAGAAGCCATCCACATTATGTATCTTGTCTGCAAGCAGCTCACCATTGACCGCCAGAAAATAGCGGATAACTTGATTAAAACGATTCAAAAGGTGATTTCACTGGATATGACTGGTGCAGATACAAATACTCTGGAAGAAAAAAAAGAAGCGGCACAGAAAAAACGTACTGATTTGATTGACCTTTACACAAGCGGCGATATTGACCGTGACGAATTTACGGCTCTTAGGGCAAAATACGATGCTGAAATCAACGGTTTGAAATCCATGATGGAAAGCGTGGAAAAACAGCAGGTTGTAATTGCAAAGCAAAAGGAACTGATGGAGGACATTAAAAACGCCGTGGATGAGCTTATCGGCGGCATTGAGTACGAGGATGAATTTTACACACAGTTACTTGACAAGATGGTGATTAACGACAGAGAGAACATAGATGTATATCTGAATTTACTTCCCCTTAAATGGAGCTATACGGTTGCGGGCAGCATAAACTGTCTAAAGGACAAACAGCTAAAAAAAGCGTTAGCCTCTGAAAACGCCCCGCAAGCACGGCGGAACATTTCAGAGGCTTCACTACCGATATCCGTCAAAAGCCCCGCCACCTCCCGGTAAGGGATGGAATATCGCTGGGACAGGTAGCGCATGCTGGCTCCCATCTCGCCGTCGGGCCCGCCGTACTGAGAGATGATGGCCTGGGCCAGCCTGGCGTTTGGCTCCTTGATGTTCACGGGGAATTCCAATCTCTTCTCATAACTCCACATTTATGCGCACTCTCCTTCCCAGGGCAGAGGGGCCCCTCCCCATCTCCACTCTTCGCCGCACTCCGTCAGTCTGAGATTCAGAGGGAAGTATTTCTGGGAGAACTCCTTCTCCATCTGATTCTTGATCCGGTTGTAATGGTTGAAGTATTCCATCGCCCTGCGGTCATGGGGATGGGTATCCAGATACAGTGCCAGCTCAATCAGCACAAAGTCCGCAATCCCGATATCTCTCAAAAGCTGCTCCCTCTCTCTCATGATACGCATCTCCTTCCCGTGAAGGGCTTATCCAGCTCCGGGAATATCGTCCCGGCACAGTAAGCCTTCTCCAAATCATCATACATCCCCTCGAACTCCTGCCAGGGCACATAGGCCATGGCCACCGGGAACCTGTCGATATTTTTGCCGTCACAATGTTCGTGCATTTCGATTCCTTTCATTGCCTAAATTTGCTTGCTATTATACTATGAAGGGACGCGGAAACTGTGCAGCAATCGAGGAGGGGAATCCTTTCTCCCCTGCCCGCCGCACGGCCCGCATGCTGCATTAGCAGCAAAATTCCATATGCAGGTCTGCGCGTAAAAAAACAGACCGGCCGCGCTTTCATCGCGAAACCAGTCTGTCATATCGTTCCAGGGGTATCCTTCCGGAAAAACAGCCATGGAGCCTTCCCTCAATCAGCGGGACTCTCCCATAAAGAACAGCGCAATGGTGCCCGGCCCGGAATGCGCTCCGATGGTAGGGCCGATGTGGCTGATCAGGAAGTTCCGGAATCCGAACCTCTCCTTTATCAGATCCCGCACATACTCCGCATCCTCCAGAGCGTCCCCATGGCTGATGAACACGCAGTCCTCCCTGTTCTCCTCCGCCCAGGAACCCATCTTCTCCTCCATATAATCCACCAGCGCGCTCAGGGATTTCTTCCGCCCCCGCACCTTTCCAATCAGGATAAGATGCCCTTCATCGTCCACATGGAGCTTTGGCTTGATGGAAATCATGGAGCCCAGCACTGCAGCCGTCCTGCTGACCCGCCCGCCCCGGTAGAGGTGATACAGATCGTCTACCGTGAACACATGTGTGAAATTCAGCACATGCTCCTCCAGCCACCGGGCCGTCTCCTCCATGGATTTTCCCGCATCCCGCATCCTCACAGCCTTGTGGACGAACAGGCCCTCTCCCATGGATGCGCTCAGGCTGTCCACCACCCTGATCTTCACCTGCGGATGCTCCTCCATCAGTTCCCGGGCCGCCATACGGATATTGCCGCAGGTGCCGCTTAAGCCGGAAGAGAACGCCAGATAGAGGATTTCCTCCGCTCCCCCTGTCTGTATATATTCCTCCAGCAGCTCCTTCGCCTCGGCGGGATTGATCTGGGACGTGGTGGGCATCTTGCCCTCCTCCCGCATACAGGCATAGAATTCCTTCCAGTCCAACTGCTTTTCCCTGCCGTAGGTGACGCCGTCCAGGATATAGCTGATGGGCAGGCAGCCCACATCGTGCGCCTCCAGATATTCCACCGGAAGGTCTGCCGTGCTGTCGGTAATGAGTTTGAACATATTTCTCCTCCTGCTATACTCTATTCCATACCATATAATCGGCATTTCATTCTTGCCAGCCACATAGCACAGCCTGTCATGCCGTTCATCCGGTTTTCGGCAAGATTTAATCACCGAATATATATAATCAACTTTCCTGACTTTACCACAAATCCCCTCATCTGTCAAATCCGCGCCGCTATCCGGAGCCCCTCTCCGATTCCCTGTCAAAACCAGCGCATATACTCCCCCAATGGGCGTCCGCCCTGACGGTGATGTCCCTGGATTTCGCCAGGGATATCTTGCCGTTCAGGATGACGTCCGTCATCTTGTTGCCTGTCTTCAGCACGGTATCCACCAGCTCCAGGTCGGCCCTCAGCTCCTTCAGGTACGCCTTCAGGGATTCCAGGTCACCCGCCTGGGCATAGCTGCCCAAGACCTGGATATGGTTGCGGTAGTCATGCCGCCATCCTCTCACCTGGCTGTACATGTTCTCCATCTCCTCGTAGTGGGCCGTCAGCAGGCCGCTCTGGTACTGCGCGATTCTTTTGTCTATCAGCTTGTCCAGCAGGCGCACAGGGACTCTCCTTTCCGGTGAAAAGGTCAGAAATAGGCGATCAGGGCCCGGTTCACTCCCTCGTAGGCCCTGCCGGACAAAGGCAGCCGGGTGCCGTCCTTCAGGGTCACGTCGGTCCTGGCCACCTGCTTCACGAACCGCAGGTTCACGATATAGGAGCGGTGAATTTTGTAGAAGCTCTCGTCCAGTTCCCCTTCCAGCTCCTTTAATGTGCGTTTTACCGTATATTTTTCATCGGCATGTACCGTGACATAGTTGCGCAGCACTTCCAGATACCGGATTTCATGCAGCGGCACCCTGGTGGTGGCGCTGCCGCAGGTGAGCAGGAGGGCATTCTCCCTGGCGGCCAGCCGTTTCATGGCCCTGTCCAGCACAGGGCACAGCTTTTCCCCTGTCACCGGCTTCAGCAGATAGTGGAGCGCCTCCACATCGTAGCCCTGCCCGATATAGTCCATGTAGCCCGTGATGAACACAATCTGGAGCCCCGCACCCATTTCCCGGAGCCTCCCCGCCAGCTCCACGCCGCTCATCTCCTTCATCTCGATGTCCAGGAACAGCACGTCTACGGAATCGTCGTCCTCATATGCAAAGAGAAAGGCCTCGGCGGAGGGATAGGATTCTATCCGCAGGGGCTGCCCCGCCTCCCGGTTCCACTCCAGTATCAGGGACTTTATATAATCCGCATCCGCGGCGACATCGTCACATATGGCAAATCTGTACATGGCAAAATCCTCTTGGCGGCTTCGCTGGCCGCTTGGCTCATTGCCCGCGGGAATAAAAACATCCCACAGGAAAACAGAATGCTGGTACGGCTGATTCCTGAGGGATGTCGAAAACAACTATTCCTTAATCTTGTCAAGCTCTGTCAAGTTTACTCCTGCCACTGTCAGTATTACTTTCAGTTCAATATAGCGTTCTTTCATTTCCGCGTATGCATCTGAATCCTTTTGTGACAGCTTCATGTAGCGCTGCAGTCTGCCGAACTCTTCAACCGATATCTTTATCATCTCTTTTTCAGACATCCTATCACCACTTTCTAAAGGGCCGCACCTGTATATCCGATGCTTTCATTATAACAGCCCTCCGGTAAGGTGTAAAGCCTTATTTCGTCCCCCCATTCGGCTATTTCGTCACCGCTGTGCCAAATGGCGGGAATCTATGATACAATAATTACATCCGCAAATTCCTATCGAAAGGAGACATGACAGAACGATATGGCAGAAAAAAAGCAAAAACCCAAATACAACATGTGGCAGTCCGCCGCCTTCATGGTGCGGCTGGCCATCTGGGAGCGGGAGAAGAAGGTGCCCGTGCTCTGCATCCTGACAGCGCTTCTGGCGGTGGCATGCAATCTCTCCGGGCTCTATGTGGCGCCCGTCATCCTCGGTTCCGTAGAGGCCCTTTTGCGGCATAATGAGTACCTCTTTTCTTGTGATTTTAATTATACTTCATTAGCCACTCCCGTTACAACTCTATTATAGCACTTCAGAGCCCAGCTCTTCCAAAGCCATTTTGGCGGCGCAGACTGGGGATTGAACAGGGCCTTCGGGCTGTTGGAGGACCTCTTCACTGCCGTCTTCACTCTGACCGGCGGCATAGCACTGACCGTGACCCTGTTCACCGCCAGAGTGCCCGATAATGCCGGGGCGCTGACTATCCTGAACAGCCCTCTTTTTGTGGTCCTCATCATGGCCGTCATGCTGGCTGTCACTTATGTGGCTCCTATGTTCTCCAATAAGGCGGACAGCTATTTCGCCTTCAATTCCGACACCCACGCACTGGCCAACCGGCTCTTCGGCTACTATGGCTTCATGGGCCACAGGCGGGAATTTGCCACGGATATGCGCATCTACCGCCAGGATCTCCTGTGCGGGAAATTCAACAGCGACAAGACCGGCACTTTCAGCTCCCAGGGCTATTTCGCCCGTCTGGCCAGAGGCCCCATGGGCGCCTACTCCGGCGCTTCCAGGGCAGTGTCCGTGCTCTTCACCGGCATAGCCTACCTGTTCGTGGGCCTCAAAGCCTGGGCAGGGGCTTTCGGCGTAGGCCTGATGACCCAGTATGTATCCTCCATCGTCAGGCTTTCGGACGGAGTCTCCTCCCTGATAGGCACTGCCGGGCTGATCCGCATCAACGGCTCTTTCGTGCGGCAGTTCTTCGACTTTATGGACTGCCCCAATGTGATGTACCAGGGGAGCCTGACCGTGGAGAAGCGCCGCGACCGGCAGTATGAGATAGAATTCCGGGACGTGTCCTTCCGGTATCCGAGAAGCGAGCAGTACGCCCTGCGCCATGTGAACATGAAGTTCAAGGTAGGGAGCCGGATAGCCGTGGTAGGGGAAAACGGCAGCGGCAAGACCACCTTCATCAAGCTGCTGTGCAGGCTCTATGACCCCACAGAGGGCACTATCCTCTTAAACGGCATCGATATCCGCAAATACAGCTATCCGGAATACCTGTCCGTATTCTCGGTGGTATTCCAGGATTTTGCCCTGACAGCCCTGCCGCTGGGCCAGAACGTGGCCTCCGCCGCATCCTATGACAGGGAAGCCGCCGTCTCCTGCCTGAAGAAAGCGGGGTTTGGGGACAGGCTGGACCAGCTTCCCAAGGGCCTGGATACTTATCTGGGCAAGGACCTGAACGAGGACGGCGTGGACATGTCCGGCGGGGAAAAGCAGAAGATCGCGCTGGCCAGGGCCCTGTACAAGGATGCGGCCTTCATCGTCCTGGATGAGCCCACCGCCGCATTGGATCCCATTGCAGAGGCCGAAATCTACAGCAGGTTCAACGCCATCATAGAGGACAAGACGGCCATCTACATCAGCCACCGCCTCTCCTCCTGTAAATTTTGTGACGACATATTAGTCTTCGACAAGGGCTCTGTCATCCAGCAGGGACGCCATGATGCCCTTGTGGCAGATGCAGCCGGAAAGTATCATGCGCTGTGGCACGCCCAGGCCCAATACTATGACGACGCCGGGGCCGGTGTTCTAGTGTAAAACTGGTGTAAAATCAGATTTGGAGCCGACAAAAAGCCCTGTCCGTCTGGCATACAGCCTGAAAGACAGGGCTTTTTCACACAGCGGCATTTCGTCTTATTCGTCCTCTTTCAAGGCTCCCGGCAGCCGCGTCCGGAACAGCTTGCTCTTCAATGCTTTCCATTTAAAGGGAATCAGCGGGTACAGGTAGCTCCTGTGGGACACGGTCCGGTTGCAGCCCATGGCCAGCAGGGACAATAGTATCCCGCCGATATACCCCCACAGATTGAACCACTGGGCCAGCAGCAGGGTGATGATGCGCAGGAACTTCAGGGCATACCCAAGCTCATAGTTGGACTGGGTGTAGTTCGCGATGGCTACAAAGGCCATGTACAGCATAACTTCCGAGCTGAACCACCCGCTGTTCACCGAGAACTCCCCCAGCACCAGCGCCGCCATGACGCTTAGGGGGGTGCTGAGCATATTGGGGGTGTTGATGGCCGCCAGCTTCAGGCCGTCTATGGCCAGCTCCAGCACCAGGAACTGCCATATCAGGGGGAGGTTGGGCTCCTCCTGCAGCATGATGAAGGAAAAGCTCTCCGGAATCCACTGGGGATTGTTCATCATCAGCAGGAAGGTGGGAGTGACCAGGTAAGTCAATATGGAAATCAGGAACCTGGTCATCCGCAGGTAAGTGCCTGTCACCGGCGGGAAATAGTAGTCGTCCGCCTCCTCTATCACATCGAATATGGTGGTGGGCAGTATCATGGCCGAGGGGGAATTGTCCACCAGGATGACGATATTGCCCTCCAGCACCTGGGCGGACGCCGCGTCGGGCCGCTCTGTGTACTTGAACTTTGGGAAAGGATTGTACCATTTCCGCTGGTACAGGCATTCCGCCAGGGATTCCTGGTTCATGGTCAGGGAGTCCGCTTTGATGTCCTGGATTTTCCGCCTGATTTCATCCAGGAAGACATCGTCCACCCTGCCTTTCATATAGCAGAGGGCAATGTCTGTGTGGGAGCTCTCCCCGGCGTTCAGCATCTCCATGTGCAGGTCCGTGCTGCGGATTCTGCGGCGGATCAGGGCCGTGTTGGACACCAAAGTCTCCACGAAGCCGTCCTTGGAGCCCCTGAGGGCCTTGTCCTTCTCCGGCTCCGCCACGCCCCTGGAGGGATATGTCCTGGAGTCGATGACCAGCGCCTTCTCATAGCCGTCTATCAGCAGGAGGAACATCCCGGAGAGCAAAGACTGTATCAGGGTGTCCCACTTATCCTCTATGTCCACCTCCACATAGGGGGTGAACTGCTTCGACATGCCGTGCATGTCCTCCGGCATCTTGTCCGGGGTCAGGTCCATAAAATACTGCAGGAGCTTCTGGTCCAGGTCGTCCTTGCAGAAGCCGTCTACCAGGTACATGCAGGCCTCTTTGCCGCCGATGTGGACGACACGATAGATGATGTCGAAATTCCGTTCCACATCCAGGGTTTGGTTCAGATAGGCCATGTCCGCCTGCAGGGAACCTGTGATTTTCTGTTTACTGTCCCTCTTTTCTTCCATGCTTTCCATGCTTCAATAAACTCCTTTTCAGCCGCGGTTCGTGCGATAATCCTTCATTCCTTTCACACTTATCTTAGCCAAACCGGGAATTTTTATGCGCAGCAAAAAAGCCGGCCTCATAAAAGGCCGACTCTTTCGATTCTATAGCTATGCTACCTTCCGCATCCTTCTGGAAACCATGAGGTACGCGCCGAACAGCATTACCTCAATGCATGTCACCAGTCCCCGAATCCACGGGGGAACCTGCATGTCGTATGCTCCCATAGTCAGAAAGTCTACGCCTACGCATATCGCTGCCGTAGCCTGTATCAGCTCACGCAGCTTCTTTCCCTGCGCCTGCTGCTTTTCCAGGGCCAGGATTTTCGCTGGATAAGGGAATCTGTCATTTTCGGAACTGCTTTCTACATTTCCCTCTGACAAAAGCTCATCTACCGTGATTCCGAATACCTGCGCTATCCTCTTAGTCATGGCCAGATCCGGGCATCTGGAACCGCTCTCCCATCTGCATACGGTCTGCCTGGAGACATAGAGCCTGTCGGCCAACTGCTGTTGGGTGAGGCTGTTTTTCTCGCGCTGTATTTTTATGTTCTCGTTCCATGCCATATCCGTTCTCCTCCTTTGGAATGCTTTTCCGGAATGCATTTCTTCTGGAATGCTCTTCTTCCGTTTGTTCTATGATACTACTTTCCTGCGCTTTTGAAAAGCGCCGAGGTGGAAACAGTATGTTTCCATTCCGGTAACAGCATATCTACCGCGCTTTCCGCACATCCAGCACCTTCATCAAAGCCTCCTGCAACACCCTGGACACATTGATTCCCGCATGCTCCGCCGCATGATTCGGCCAGCTTGGCAGAGCCACATTGCGCTTGACTGTCCGTGTATCGAGATTGCCACAGAATCCTGTGCTTCCTTGGCAAAGCTAAATCAGCCGCTTCGCATTGTGCAAAACGGCTGATATGGATATCTATTCCACATTCCTGATGTTTGTGATATGGTAGAGCTCTATTTTCCTTATCTTCCCATCATCAAAGACCGCTACATTTCCTCTTGCCTTGTTGATGTCAAGCTGTAATTTGACACATATTTTTTCGTAGGTGTCCTTTGTCAAATAGTGCAATAGATTTATTTTCTGAATCATAGGCCACCATCTCTCTACCCTGTGGTGCTCCCCAACCCTCCGTTGCGCACCCCGGAGGCCTCATCGTCCACCGTGATTCCATACTCGATGAAGATTCCCTGGGCGAAGCCCATGCCCTGGGGCACCTCCACCGTCCTGCCCTCATTGGTGTCATTGGTCATTTTGATGAAGATATGCCCCTCATTGTCGGAGTTGAAATAATCGCTGTCGATGATTCCCACCGTGTTGTTCATCTGCAGGCGGTATTTGAAGCCCAGGCCGCTCCTGGGGTAAATCTTCAACACCCAATCTTCGTCTATTTTCACACGGATTCCCGTAGGAATCTTAATCGTCTCCCCGGGCCCCAGGCGAAAGGTAAACGGCGCAAAGAAATCGTATCCAGCGCTGCCTTTCGTGGCCCGCCCGGGAAGCGGCAGCTTCTCGTATATTTCCCTGATATCCCCATCGGAATACTGAGGGAAATCTTCTCTTACGGCTCCCTGGAAATTCTCGAAACTCACCTTGAAAAACTGCGCAACTCTCTTCATGTTTCCTCCCCGGCCAATCGCCTGTCCCTGGCGGTTCTCCCGCCTCTTTCCCACAACACTGCATCGCCAAAACGGCAAAATCCCATATAAATACGGCTCCGGCTCCCCGCAATGCAGGGAAGCCATATCCTGGCACGGAAATCAAGCACTGATTACACGGGAATTCATGCACCGGCGTACTCGTTCCGATATCCGAAGCTCAGCACCCCGGAAGCGAATCTATGCAGATTCCATGACCGGCGCTCAGTCACAGCACCCGCACACATCCCCCGGCTTCTGGGCTATCGTATACTCCTGCGCGTAATTTCCGCAATGCAGCACGGGAACCAGCGGATTCTCCTGAGCAAGCGTCCGCTTCACGTCAATCACCCTCTGGTTGGCGCTGCCCTTCCACAAAAGCTTCACATCCTTCTCAGCCTCATGGAACTCCCCGTCCACCACCACGTCTATATATTTCATGGCAGGATAATGCAGAATATCCTCCCACCTATCCCCGGTGTAGAGCCAGATGGTCTTATCCGGATACCGCTCCCTGATTTCAGCCATCAGACATCTCACGTCCATCCTGTTGGCAGGGTGTAGCGGGTCTCCCCCGGAAAAGGTGATGCCCGAGATATAATCTTTCTCCAACTGCTCAAAAATCTCCTGCCTGGCCGCCTCATCGAAGAGCAGCCCTCCATCCGGGTCCCAGGTGAGGGGATTCTGGCAGCCCCTGCAGCAATGGCTG
>OFFE01001133.1_pt1 | contig 20315 bp, 11 predicted proteins | sample 1521371 | NCBI WGS metagenome assembly OFFE01 (sample SAMEA3504131, study PRJEB24116) | mouse gut metagenome | biome: mouse gut; feature: mouse-associated habitat; material: faeces | place: Denmark | collected 2011 | reverse complement strand
CCTTGATGAGCCGCCTCGTCTCCGGATTCATGGTGGTCAGCCACATCATATCCGGATCATTTTCGCCCAAGCCCTTGGAGCGGTCGATTTTATACTTCTTCCCCTCCAGTTTTTTCACAATTTCGCCCTTTTCCTTTTCAGAGTACGCAAACCACGTCTTCTCCCCGCAATTGATCTCAAACAGCGGAGACTCCGCGATATACACGTACCCCTCCTGAATCAGCGTGGGACACAGCCGGTACAGCATGGTCAGAATCAGCGTGCGGATCTGGTATCCGTCCACATCGGCGTCAGTGCAGATGACCACCTTGTTCCACCGAAGATTGTTCAGGTCGAAGGTGCTCAGATCCTTCACGTGCTTGTTCTGGACTTCCACTCCGCAGCCCAGCACCTTCATCAGATCTGTGATGATCTCGCTTTTGAAAATACGTGCGTAGTCCGCTTTCAGGCAGTTGAGGATCTTGCCTCTCACCGGCATGATACCCTGAAATTCAGCGTCCCGGCTCAGCTTCACGCTGCCCAGAGCGCTGTCGCCCTCCACGATATAGATTTCCCGTCTGGATACGTCCTTGGTGCGGCAGTCTACAAATTTCTGCACCCGGTTGGCAATGTCGATGGAGCCGGATAGCTTCTTCTTGACGTTCAGCCTCGCTTTTTCCGCCTGTTCCCGGCTTCGCTTGTTGATAAGCACCTGCTCGGCAATGCGCTGCGCGTCGGCGGGGTTCTCAATAAAATAGATCTCCAGCCGGCTTTTCAGAAACTCCGCCATGGCGTCCTGAACAAATTTATTGGTGATGGCCTTCTTGGTCTGGTTTTCGTAGCTGGTCTGCGTGGAAAAATTGCTGGAAACCAGCACCAGACAGTCCTCGATGTCAGTCCAGGTGATCCTGCTCTCGCTTTTCTGATACTTGTTGTTCTGCCGCAGCCACGCGTCGATGGCTCCCACAAAGGCCAGCTTGGCGGCCTTCTCCGGGCTGCCGCCATGTTCCAGCCAGCTGGAGTTGTGATAGTGCTCGATCACTGCCGTCTTGTTGGAGAAGCAGCAGGCTGCGGACAGCTTCACTTTATACTCGTCCTTGTCGGACCGGTCCCTGCCCCGCCGCTCCGTCTCCCAATACACCGGCTCGGTAAGAGGTCCCTCCCCCGCCAGCTCACGAACATAATCGGCGATGCCGTTTTCATAGAAGAATTCCTCCGTCTCAAATTTTCCGGCGGAAATCTCCACCCGCAGCCGGAAAGTGACGCCGGCATTGACCACCGCCTGCCGCCGCATGATGCCGGAGAAATACTCCGGCGGGATATTGATGTCGGTAAACACCTCCAGGTCCGGAAGCCAGCGGGTCCGCGTCCCGGTTTTCCGCCTGGACAGGGGAGTTTTTTGCAGCTCCTGCCCCTTTTTTCCCACAACCTCGCCTTTTTTGAAGTGGAGCTGATACTCAAATCCATCCCGCCAGACCGTCACATCCATATAGTCCGACGAGTACTGGGTAGCGCAGGAGCCCAGACCGTTCAGGCCCAGAGAGTATTCATAATTTTCCCCTTCGTTGTTGCCGTACTTTCCTCCGGCGTAGAGCTCGCAGAATACCAGCTCCCAGTTCCAGCGCTTCTCCTTCTCGTTCCAGTCCACAGGACATCCCCGGCCCTGATCCTCCACCTCCACGCTGTGGTCCAGATAGCGGGTGACGGTAATCAGCCCTCCGTGGCCCTCCCGGGCTTCGTCAATGGAGTTGGATAAAATTTCAAATACGGCGTGCTCGCAGCCCTCCAGGCCGTCCGAGCCGAAGATGACACCGGGGCGCTTCCGCACCCGGTCCGCCCCCTTCAGGGCGCTGATGGACTCGTTGCCGTAATTCTGCTTCCTTTCTTCTGCCATGGTTCCCTCCGATTTTGAATTGCGTAGAGATCAGTATATCAAAGAATTCTTTTTTTGGCAAGGGGAAAAAGAACGTTTGTCCGCGCATGTTGCTTTACAGTTTCACCAGAACAGGTTGCCCGTATCGAATATAGTCGAAGCAGTTGAGAATCGGTAAAAGGGAGGAGAGGAAAAACTGGGTGTGGCGAGGCGGAGGACGTAGGCGGGCTGACGCCCGCCAAGGACGACAACGAAGTCCACACCCTGTTTTGATCGCCGAACTTTACCGATTTTCATCTGCTTCGACTATAAAACAGGGGAAAAGCAAAAACCGTTTCAACCAGATTCCCTGCACCGGACCGCAGAATTGGGCATGGCCGCATCAGGGGCTGTTTGATCATTGGCAATATGCCCAACAGCAAGGAATTTTTTCGTCAGACAAGGCAAATTTTCGCAGGCATACTGTCGTATGGTAAGAAAATTTAACGCCGTATGGCGGAAAAAGGCCCGCTGGTTGGGTGTGTTGACAATTTTCAAACAGCCCCTAAACAGTCATGCCCAATGTTCAGAATAAAGAATTACAGGCAGCCGCCGTTTGTCTCAATGACCCCGGCGTACCACGCGGCGGAATCCTTGGGAATTCGCCGGCCGGTGGGGTAGTCCACATAGATGATTCCGAAGCGCTCGTCGTATCCCTGGCTCCACTCGAAGTTGTCCAGAAAGCTCCATTGCAGATACCCCAGCACCGGCACGCCCTCGCCGATGCCCTTCTCCAGCTCCAGCAGATAGCGGTGCAGGAAATCAATCCGCTCCGGATCGTGGACCTTGCCATCCAGGAAAATCCTGTCGTTGCAGGACTGCCCGTTCTCGGTGATGATGATGGGCTTGCCGTACCGGCGGTAGTTATTCACCACACAGTAATGCAGCACCTCCGGAGACACCTTCCACTTTGTGGCGGTGAGGGGGGACCCGGGATAGCGCTTGACATACCCGCCGCTGGCATCCACCATATCTCCGCTGTAGACGTTCAGGCCGATGAAGTCCAGCGTTTCCATCTTCTCCCAGTCGGCCGGATCAATGGTTTCGGCGAACTTTCTCACCGCCGCCGGCGCGGACTCGTCATAGCGCCGCAGCAGCAGGGAGTCCAGGAAGATGTTGGTTGTGAAGGCCCAGCCCTGGACGGAGGAGAGATTGAAGGTCTCCCGGTAGGCCGCCTCCCGGTTCTCCGGGGTGTCCGCCTCGGGATAGCACTGCCGTCCGCAGGGGGCCGCGCCTACCATGGCCTCGGGGTCTGCGGCCTTGATGGCCCGGTAGGCCTCGCTGTGAGCCAGACACATGATGTGGAACACCTGGGCCACCTTCTCCTCCCCCATTTTCAGGCCCGGCGCGTGCTCGCCGCTTCCATAGCCCAGGAAGGCGGCGCACTGCGGCTCGTTGAGGGTCATGTACTTTCTGACCTTCCCCTTCAGCCGCCGGGCCAGAACGCCCGCATAGCGGCCAAAGGCCCCAATTATGTCCCGGTTCAGCCAGCCGCCTTTGTCCTGCAAGGCGCTGGGCAGATCCCAGTGGTAGAGGGTGATCATGGGCTCAATGCCGTTGGCAATGAGCTCATCCACCAGACTTTCGTAAAATTCCAGACCCTTCTCGCAGACCTCCCCGTCCCCGTCGGGAATCACCCGGGCCCAGCTGACGGAGAAGCGGTATGCCTTGATGTTGTGAGCCTTCATCAGCGCCACGTCCTCCCGGTAGCGGTGGTAGCTGTCGCAGGCCACATCGCCGGTGTCGCCGTTCTTCACATTCCGCCGGGTCAGCTCATGGCAGAAGTCGTCCCAGATATTGGGCCCCTTGCCATCCTCGTTCCAGGCGCCCTCGCACTGGTAGGAGGCGCAGGCCACGCCCCAGATAAAATCCTTCGGAAAACCGCTCATACTGTTACCTCCACTTTATGTTCCGCCCCTTCCGGCGGGGAAAATCCATCTGCCGGCGGCCAGTCCCGCGCGGGCGGGCTTTGTGTCCGGAATCCCCCGGACAGTGCGTGCAAAAGTCCGCGCCGCATCGCCGGCGCACCTGCTGTTCCGGGGCCGCCATTGAACAGGGCCCCGTACAGGTCAGCTGTTGAGCTCCTTGAGCAGCTCCTCCATGGCGCTCTCGCTGATCTGGCCCGGCGCGAAGCTCATCAGGCCCCGCAGGGGCATGTATTGCAGCATGGCCATACTCATATCGCCGCTCACCGCCTCCCCGGCGGCTTCGCTGGTCTCCGGCCCGGGCCCAAACGCCTTGCGGACTGTCTCCAGCATGGGCCCCATCGCCTTGGCCGCGCCGGGGTCGGCCATGATGTCCATGAAAATGCTGTCGGCGGTGTAGCGCCGGGGCAGCTCTGCGGTGGATTCCACCGTCACCTCGCCGGAAACCTCGATATCCCGGGAGGACTGTCCCACCTCGATGGTGAACGCGCCGGTCTCCACGTACCAATCGTGGATTTGGGTGTTCCAGCAGGCGAAGGCCCGCTTGTCCAGAGTAAAGGTCACGTCCCTGCTCTCACCGGGCTGCAGCTCCACCTTCTCAAAGCCCTTCAGCTCCCGGACCGGGCGGAGCGCCGTACTCTCCCGGTCGCCCACATACAGCTGCACCACGCTCTTGCCTGCCCGCTTGCCGGTGTTGGTTACTGTAACGGCGGCGGTAAGGGTCTCCCGGTCGGTGATCTTCTCCCTGCTCAGGCGCAGGTTGGAGCAGACGAAGGTGGTGTAGCTCAGCCCGTGGCCAAAGGGGAAGAGGACCTCCATTTCCTTTTTGTCGTAGTACCGGTAGCCCACAAATATGCCCTCCCGGTAGTCGGCCTCGTTGCCCTCGCCGCCGTAATAAAGATAGGAGGGATTATCGCTGAGCTTCACGGGGAAGGTCTCCGCCAGGTGGCCGCAGGGATTGGCGTCACCGTAGAGCAGCCTCACGACTGCAATGCCCACCGCCTGGCCGCCCAGATACGCCTCCAGCACTGCTTTCACCTTTTCCAGCCATGGCATCTCCACCGGAGAGCCGTTGTGCAGCACCACCACGGTGTTGGGGTTGGCTCCGGCCACGGCCTCGATGAGCCGGTTCTGGCATTCGGGCAGGGCCATGTGCCGGCGGTCATAGCCCTCGGACTCATAAGAATCCGGCAGCCCGGCAAACACAACCGCCACCTTGGCCGCCCTGGCCGCTTTCACCGCCTCCGCAATCATCTCATCGGTGGCCGAATCGCTCTCCACGCTGTAGCCCCGGGCATAGGTCACAGGCAGGTCCCGGGCCGCCTCCAGGGCGGAGGTGATCTTGAAGCAGTTGATGTGGGAACTGCCGCCGCCCTGGAACCGGGGACTGGCGGCAAACTCGCCGATGAAGGCGGTCTCAGCCTTCTTCTCCAGGGGCAGCACACCCTCGTTTTTCAGCAGCACCATGCACTCCTCGGCAATCCGGGCGGAGAGCCGGTGGTCCGCCTCCTTGTCCCAGGGAGTTTCAGGTCTGGCGTTTTCCAGATAGCGGTAGTTGATCTTCAAGATCCGCTCACAGGCCTGATCCACGATCTTCTCGTCCAGTTTTCCCGACCGGACGGCCTCCACAATCTTCCGGTCGTTGATCCCGCCGGATCCGGGCATCTCCAGATCCAGCCCCGCCGCTATGCCGGCCACCCGGTCGCTGACCGCGCCCCAGTCGCTCATTACGTAGCCGTCAAACCCCCACTCTTCCCGCAGTACGCCGGTGAGCAGCCAGGGATTCTCTGAGGCGTAGACGCCGTTGACGCGGTTGTAGGAGCACATCACGGTCCAGGGCTGCGCCTTCCGTACGGAAATTTCAAAGGCGGGAAAGTAGATTTCCCGCAGGGTACGCTCATCGGCGTTGGAGCTGGAGCTCATGCGCCGGTGTTCCTGGTTGTTGGCGGCAAAGTGCTTGATGGAGGCGCCCACATTTTTGCTCTGCACACCGCTGATATAGGCCGCAGACATCTCGCCGGCCAGATAGGGATCCTCGGAGAAGTACTCAAAGTTTCGCCCGCACAACGGGGAGCGCTTGATGTTCACCGCAGGGCCCAGCACCACGCCCAGCCCCTCGTGCTGGCAACTGCTGCCGATGGCCTCGCCCATGGCGCCGATCAGCGCCCGATCAAAGGACGCGGCTGTGGCGCAGGCGGCGGGCATGCACACCGCCTTGATGCTGTCGTTGACGCCCAGGTGATCCGCCTTTTCATCCTGCTTGCGCAGGCCGTGAGGGCCGTCGCTGACCATTACCGCAGGCACATTCAGCCGCTCCACCGGCTTGGTATGCCAGAAATCCTGACCCGAGCAGAGGCCGGCCTTCTCCTCCAGGGTCATCTGCGCTACAAGAGCTTTTACATCCATTGTCATTTCCCCCGTTTTGATACAGTTTTTGATTCATTCAGCTCACCCGCCGCGTCTGGCCGCCGGAGAGCGCGGAGCGGACGGCTGCCGCCCGTATCCTCCGCACCGCTGCATTTTCCCGTCCCTCCTTTTCGCGTTTTCTCAACTGCTCTGACTATATCAAATTTTTCCTGCTTTGACAAGTCCTTCCCTCCCCGCATACCGACACAGGCCAGGCAGGGATGGAAAGAGGGGATTGTTTTTCTGCGGAATCTGTGCTATGCTGTCTGACGGTATGGCTTTCCGGCCCGTGTCCGGCTGCTGTGCCGGTATACGACAAATCTGGGGGACAAAAAAATGTTAACTGCTATTGTGGGCATCAACTGGGGCGACGAGGGCAAGGGCCGTATGGTGGATCTGCTCAGCGAGCGCTACGACATTGTCGTCCGATACCAGGGCGGCAACAACGCCGGCCACACCGTGGTCAATGAGAAGGGGAAATTCATCCTGAATCTGATGCCCTCCGGCATCCTCCGGGACGGCACCGTCAACGTGCTGGGCCCCGGCATGGTCATTGATCTGGAGCACCTGTGCGGCGAGGTCCGCCGCCTGCGGGAGGGCGGCATTGCGGTAACGCCGGAAAACCTGAAGATCAGCAGCAAGGCCACCATCTGCATGCCCTACCACAAGCTGCTGGACGGTCTGGAGGAGGACCGGCTGGCGGGCAAGAAGTTCGGCTCCACCCGCCGGGGCATCGCCCCCGTTTACGCGGACAAATATATGAAAAAGACCCTTCGCATGGGAGACCTGCTGGATCTGGAAGCCCACAGGGAGCATCTGGCCGACATTGTGGAGTGGAAGAACCTGACGGTGGAAAAGGGCTATGGCCACGACCCCATTCAGACGGAGGACATGATGGCCTGGCTGCGGCAGTTTGGCCTGCCCTGGACGGAGTATATCTGCGACACCACCCTCTATCTCAACGAAGCCGCGGCCGGGGGCCGGGATATCCTGTTCGAGGCCCAGCTGGGCGCTCTGCGGGATATTGACTTCGGTATCTTCCCATACACCTCCAGCTCCTCCTCCATCGCGGCCTATGCCCCTGTGGGAGCCGGCATCCCCGGCTGCCGGCTGGACAGCTCCATCGGCATCATGAAGGCTTACTCCAGCTGCGTGGGAGAGGGGCCCTTCACCTGCGAATTCTTCGGCGAAGAGGCCCACGCGCTCCGGGAGGCCGGCGGCGAGTATGGCGCGGCCACAGGGCGGCCCCGCCGGGTGGGCGGCTTTGACGTAGTGGCCAGCCGCTACGGCGTGATGATGCAGGGCGCTACCGAGCTGGCCCTGACCAAGCTGGACGTGCTGGGCGGCATGGAGAAGGTGCCGGTGTGCGTGGCCTACGAAGTGGATGGAGAGCGGGTGGAAAACTTCCCCACCGGCAGCCGGCTGGAGCGGGCCAAGCCCGTTTATGAGTATTTCCCCGGCTTCGGCGACGTGTCCCGGTGCCGGAAAAAGGAGGACCTGCCCCAGGCGGCGCTGGACTATATCGCCTATCTGGAAAAAGCGGTCAGGTGCCCCATCAAGTATGTCTCCGTAGGCGCGGAGCGGGACGCCTGTATCGAGATGTTCTGAGCCTCTCCGCAATAAGAACCTGTATTCACAGGTTCTAAAAGTCACCGGGGCATACCGCCTGTCCAGCTTCCGGGCTTGGCGGTATGCCCTGCTGTGCTCTCTCCCCAGCTTCATTGCGCGGCCCCTGCTTTTCGCTGTCCAGCCGCTTCATAGTCCAGACACCCGCCCTTCTTTTAAGCGGCGGCGCAGCACACAAACCGGAAGATGAGTCCGGCAATCCTTTTTGTGTAAACTTTGTGTAAATTATTGATTTATGCTTGAAATTTTGCGCGGTATATGGTAGCATACCCTCGTGCAAAGCCGCCGGGCATTGCGCGGTACGTCACCACGGAACTTTGATTCCGTGGTGATTATCTTAGGGGCCGGCTTCCGGTTCATATCGCTGCCGGCAGCCCGCGGATGCCCCTGTCCCATCCAACCTGACAGTAAACTTTAAATTTTCAAGGAGATCATCGTATGAAACGAATTTTATCCCTTCTGCTGATGCTTCTGCTGGCAGTGTCGCTGACCGCGTGCAGCGGCAAAGAGGACACCAAGACAGACGAGCCTCCCGCTCCCGCCGTTGACGGCGCCCCCAGTGACACCACGCCGGACGTTCCCGCCGCCAGCGACCCGCAGCCGCCTATCGGCCCCGCCCCCGAGGTGAAGGCGGAGAGCAGGTACGTGCTTACTTATCAGGGCTGTGCGCTGCCGGCAAACGCGGATTTCGCTCCCATACTGGGCTATCTGGGGGAACCTGCCAGCTATTTTGAGGCGGAAAGCTGCGCCTTTGAAGGGTTGGACAAAACCTATACATACGACGGCGTGGAAATCGTCACCTATCCGGACGGGGACGTGGACCGCATTTCCTTTGTCCGCATCCTTACCAGCGCCGTCTCCACGCCGGAGGGAATCACCATCGGCGCCACGCCGGAGGACGTCGCGGCCGCTTATGGGGAAGAGGGCGCCTCCGGCCAGCAGTACAGCTATGAAGACGGGGACTGCATTCTGTCCATTATTTTCCAGGACGGCAAGGCCGTCTCCGTGGAATACACCGCACTGAACGATATGCTGGGCTGAGAGGGCACGAGAGATTATTTTCTCCCCTGAGCCGGTTTCCTCCGCTCTGTTCAGGGATTTTGTCGCAGAAACGGTTTACAGGCGTTTGGTTCTGTGGTAAACTAGCAGAGATATTTTCTCTGGAGGCTATGCTGTGACCATTTTCAAGCGGATGCTGCAATCCGTACAGGATATTGTGCGCAAGGCGGACATGAAGCTGCTGGGGCTGTGCCTGGTGTGCACAGCCTTCGGTCTGATCCTGATTGCCAGCGCCACCAACTACTTAGGACCCGCCACTCAGTTCAAGCGGGTGATGATTCAGACCGCCGGAGCGGTGATCGGCATCGGGGCGTACTTCATTTTTTCCAATCTGGATATGGAGTACTTTTCTGAAAAATGGTGGCTGTTTCTGCTGTTTGACATCGGCTTTACCGCTCTGCTGCGTACGCCTCTGGGAGTGGAGCGGTATGGCAACCGTTCCTGGCTGGAAATTCCCCATTTCCCCATGAACATCCAGCCGGCGGAGATCGTTCGCCTGACCTTCACGGTGCTCCTTGCCAGACAGATTGCCTGGTTCCGGGACAACCGGCAGATGAAAGGCTTGGGATCCCTGTTTTTTCCGATGGCTCACGCGGGATTCATGTTTGTATGGATCTATGTGATCTCCAAGGACGCAGGCAGCGGGCTGATGTATCTGGTGATTTACGCCGGAATGGCTCTGGCGGCCGGGCTGGCGTGGTACTGGTTTGTCATCGGCTTTGGCGGGCTGGGCTTGGGCATCGGCCTTCTGGCGCTGTTTGAAAAGCTGCCGCAGTACTGGGTGGACCGGTTCCATGTGCTCTTTGACCACAGCTTCAGTCCTCTGGGCAAGGGCTACCAGCAAACCAGAGGAATGCTGGCCCTGGGAAGCGGCGGGCTGTTCGGACAGGGCCTGTTCCAGGGCATCCAGACCCAGGGCGTCATCGACGGAAGCCTTCCGGCCCGGCAGACGGATTTTATTTTCTGCGTCTGCGGAGAGGAGCTGGGACTGGCGGGATGTCTGGCGATCATTGTACTGGAATTTCTGGTGGTTTACCGCTGCTTCCAAACGGCGAGGCAGGCCCGAAGCAGTATGGAAGCGCTCATCTGTGTGGGCTTTGGCACAATGCTGATTTTCCAGACCGTCGAAAATATTGGCATGTGCCTGTTTGTCATGCCGGTTATCGGTCTGACTCTCCCTTTCTTCAGCTATGGCGGCAGCTCTATTGTGGCGCTTTACGCCGCTTTGGGCATGGTTTCCGGCGTTCGAGGCCGGACGCTACCGGATTGGCTGCGAAAAACGTGAATATCCGCGCAGCAAAGCGCCCCGGAACGGTGATTCCGGGGCGCTTGCTGCTATTCCGCAATCGAGAATTATCCCATCAGATAGCGGTATCGCGTCACGACGGTGTAGATCAGAATCTCAATTTCGGCAGGCAGATCATTGGTTTCGTCCAGATCAACCTCCTCCTCCCTGCCGTTGAGGCGGACAAGAACCTTGCTGCCGCCCAGAGGAAGGAACCCCTGGTTCCCGTTGCTCTCCTCGAAACCGGCGCGGTCGTGGAATAGAGTGAATTTATCCTTGTATGGCGCACTGTCATAAGGACAGAATGCCCCGCAGTTTCCGCACTCGTTGCACATCCGGTCCACATGGAGAATCTGAGCCCGGCCGTCAGGCAGCTTCACCACCACATTGGCCCGGTTGGGACACACATCAGCGCAGGTCTGGCACACCACATTGCAGCTCAGGCACCGTTCCCCTTCCCTCTTGGCGGACTCGCAGAGAATGCCCTTTCTGGCGATGGCCTCCTCCCTGCCGGCATGGGCCTGGCAGGGGATCTTCGCCTCGTGCCGGGAGCCAATCACTGCGGCAGCGAAGGCCGCGGCGTCAGCAATCCCCTCCACCACCGTGGTGGGTCCCCGGAATACATCGCCGCCGGTATAAACGCCGTCCAGATTGGTCTTGAAATCCGGGCATCCCCGGCCATCCGTCTCAATTCCCCAAGCAGCCAGCGCCTCGGCGTCCACCTTCTCGCCCACAGCAGAAATCACCGTGTCGCAGGGAATCTCCACGATCTCGTCCGTCTCCACAGGGGAACGGCGGCCAGAGGCGTCGGGCTCGCCCAGGACCATCTTTTTGCAGATCAGTTTTCCGTCCCTCTGCTCCGCCGGAGATACCAGCTCCAGGAATTTCACGCCGTCGGCAATGGCCAGCTCCAGCTCCTCCGCGTCGGCGGGCATGTACTTTCTGGTCCGGCGATACACCAGCGTGCTGCTCTCGGCCCCGGACCGGAGCGCCAGACGGGCAGCGTCCATGGCGGTATTGCCGCCGCCCACCACAGCCACGTGTCCCAGCTTTTCACTCCTCCCGGCCTTGACATCCCGCATCCAGGCGATGACGGGCTTCACATTTCCGGAAATCTTCAGCGCGCCGGGCTTCCACGCGCCTGTGGCGACAAAGATATGGGTGTACCCCTGTTCTTTCAGTTCCTTCACTGTGGGGGCCGGGGTGTTCAGCTTCACCTCCACGCCCATTTTCCGCATAAGGGCCGCATCCTTCTCAATGGCTTCCTCGCTGATCCGGAAGGATGGAATCACATGGCGGACCACGCCGCCCAAAGCCGCTTCCTTCTCGAAGAGGGTAACGGGAATTCCTGCCCGGCCGCAGAAGAAGGCCGCCGCCATGCCGGTGGGACCGCCGCCGATGACGGCAGCTCTCCTGCCGTCCGTAACCGGCGCGGCAGGTTTGAGAGAGGACAGCACCCGGTCATATCCCCGCTCCGCCGCCGTCAGTTTGGCAGCGCGAATCTGGACGGAACGGTCATAGAAGTTTCGGGTACACTTGTCCATGCAGTGGTGGGCGCAGATGGTACCGGTGATGAAGGGCAAGGGGTTCTTTTCCAGAATGACCCCCAGCGCCCTGGCATATTGTCCCTTGCGGCAGAGCTCAATGTACTCAGGAATATCCTGACCAATGGGACAGCCGCCCTTGCAGGGCGCGGTGAAGCAGTCGATGAGAGGCACTTTTTCAAAGAGCTTCCGCCTGGGCAGAGGCTTGACAGCTTTGACATGGTATCTGTCGCTCCGGATTGCCCGCGCCAGCGCCTCCACCTTCTCTGTATCCACGGCGGTGAAGGGCTCAAACCGCAGCGTCTCCAGCTTCTCTCCGATCTGCTTGAAGCGCTGATAGCCGCCGGGCTTCAGCTCAGTGGTCGCCATGGTGACGGGCCAGATACCGCACTGAAACAATTTATCAATGTTGAAGAAGTCCGCTCCGCCGGAGTAGCTCAGCCGCAGCCTGCCGCCAAACTCTCCGCCAATCCGCCGGGCCATCTCGATGGTCAGAGGGAACAGGCTCTTGCCGGCCATGTACATCTCCTCGCTGGGCAGCTCGTTCTGTTTCACATCCACCGGGAAGGTATTGGACAGCTTCAGGCCAAACTCCAGACCGTTCCGCTCCGCCAGCGCCTTCAGGCGGCGGAACATGGGAATGGCGTCGGCGTATTGCAGATCCTCCCGGAAGTGGTGCTCATCGAAGGCAATGTAGTCGTACCCCATGCCGTCCAGAATGGAGCGGGCGGACTCATAGCCCAGAATAGTGGGGTTGCACTTGACAAAGGTGTGCAGACGCTTCTCCGTGATAAGATAGGAGGCAATGCGCTCGATCTCGTCCGGGGGGCATCCGTGGAGAGTGGAGACGGTGACACTGTCGGATATCCGGGGGCTGATGGCGTCAATGAACGCCTGCTCGGCGGGGAACATCTCCTTTAAAACCCGCTTGCACTCCTGAAAGATAGGCGCGGCGGAGGCGTCCCGCATCTCATTGAGGTACCTGTCAATCTTGGGTCCTCTGATGCCCTCCAGGTCATATCCCACGGACATGTTGAAGACGAAGCCGTCCGGGTCTCCCAGGCCGCTGGTTCTGGCGAGGATTTTGCAGGCAAACCATGCCTTCACATACTCCTCGTAGGCTTGGGGCACAGTAAGTTCAGTGGACCACTCGCAGTTGTAGCACTCGTCCTCCGCCAGAATGCAGGGACGGCTGATGCAGGCGGCCAGCTCCGCTCCGTCCATCTTCTGTACGGTTTTCAGCTCAAAAAACCGGGCTCCCGCAAAATAGGCAGCCACAATATTCTGGGCCAGCTGGGTGTTGGGGCCAGCCGCCGGTCCGAAGGGGGTTTCGATTTTCTCCCCGCCAAAGATGGGGAGAAATTTTTCACCCGCCATGTAAGGCCGGTGAACGCCGAAGACGGAATTTTCCCTCTCGTACTCGGTGGTAAGCCAGTTCATCAGCTGTCTGAAGGGAATGGGGATCATTAACTCGGACATTTCTGCTTCCTCCTGAATTGATTCTGAATATGAAAAAGCGTAATGCGTTTAAAAAGTGCTTGAACTTTATCCGGTCAGGTATCGCGCATTTTCAGTGGATATGCTCTTGCCACGGTTCTTTCATGGTCACGACAAGCTCCTTTGACGGCAGGCGCTTTGTTTACAGACTCAGAAAAGACCGCAGAAGAAGGCGCGAAAAGCCAGATATAAATTTCTGCGTTATCATTTATAGATTTAATACTGGCAGTGATTGAGCTCTCCCCATAATTTCCTGGATTCTTCCAGAATACGCGCGTTGACCGCCTCTTCGTCAATGCCAACCAGCTCCCGGTCCTTCATCAGAATCCTTCCGTTGCAAATTGTTGTCTGGCACTGCCGCCCGGTCATACCGAAGAGCATGTGGCCATCGATATTGGCGTCAGAGAAGGGGGTGAACGGCTTGTAATCCATAACAATCACGTCCGCCGCTGCGCCGGGAGCCAGCCGGCCCAGGGACACGCCGAAATATTTCTCCCCAATGGCAGGGTTGTTCCGGAAAAGCATCGCGGTGACTTCCCCCCAGCCCACGTTGGGCATACAGGCATTGTGCCGCTGGATCGCCAGAGCCACTTTCAGGCTCTCCAGCATATCGTTGGTATAAGCGTCGGTGCCCAAGCCCACCGTAATGCCCCTCTGCATCAGCTGAATGACCGGGGAACAGCCCACCGCGTTGCCCATATTGCTCTCCGGATTGTTGACGCACATGGTCCCTGTGGCCTGGATGATCTCCATCTCCGCCGTGTTGACGTGAATGCAGTGGCCCAAAATGGTTTTGGGGCCCAGAATTCCGTGATCCTGGAGGCGCTGGACCGGGCGGCGGCCGTACTTTTGGAGGCTGTCGTATACGTCGTTCATGCCTTCGGAGACATGGATATGGAACCCGGTGCGGCCGTTGTTTGCCTCCACCATTTTCTCGAAGGTCCTGTCGCTGATGGTAAACAGGGCATGACCTCCAAACATGGCCGCCAGCATATCGCCGGGATTCCGCTCGCAGTAGTCCAGCCACTCCCTGTTCTCCTGAATGGACTGACCGGCTTTCTCCTCCCCGTCCCGGTCGCTGACCTCGTAGCACAGGCAGGAGCGGATGCCGAACTCCCTGGCGCTGTCCGCAATCTGAAACAGGGAACCGGGGATTGCTCCAAAGGAGGCATGGTGATCAAAAATGGTGGTAACGCCCTGCTTGATACAGTCCAGATACAGCGCGTCGGCGCTGGCCCGGGTGCCCTTCAGTGTCAGGTGACGGTCAATATACCACCACTGGCCGTCCAGAACCTCGTAGAAATTGGTGGGGTTAAAGCCATTGATGCTCAGGCCCCTGGCCAGGGCAGAATAAATGTGGGTATGGGCATTCACCAGTCCCGGCATGATCACGCCGCCCTTCGCGTCCACAAATTCCGCCGTGGGATACTGCTCCCGCAGCTTCGCAGTGGTTCCCACCGCCGCGATTTTTGTTCCCTCAATGGCCACGCCGCCGTCAGGGAGATAGGGGACCGCGCCGTCCCGGGTGATGAGCTTGCCGTTTGCCAGGATGTACATGGTGTTCGTTCCTCCTTTTATCCTCTCTTTTCAAAAAGAAAATGTTTCAAACCTTCCGGTTTGAAACACCCAAGCATAACCTGAGCGATAGTTGCAGCCCGTGCGCGAGAGCACTTCCTTACAGCTACCACCGTATTCTCTTTTACATTTTCATTATAGCGGATTTCCTGTTTGATTGCAATGGGAATTGGTGCAAGTTCCGTTTGGAAAGCTGACAAAATTTTTGAAATCAATTTGTATAAAATACCCATACAGCGGGGCGTATGCGCTTCTCCCAGCCGCATACGCCCCGCATTTTCAATGGATCACGGCGCACTTCTCTGCAAATCCGTGATATCCTCTCACAAAACACTCCCGCAGAGCCTGGGCGCCGCCCCGCAGCCACTGCTCTGCCAGATACAGCATCCCGGCCATACAGGCAAATTTACTGTAATATTCGCCGCAGTTGGCCTGCTCCAGATACCGCTCCCGCTCTGCTCTGTCTGCCGCTGCCAAAGCTTCCCGCAAGGCGTTCGTGCCAGCTCGCCGGATCTCCTGAAGCTTTGGCGCGGTCCAGTCGGTCCCGCTCAGTTCCTTTCCGTCATAGGAGAGAAGGTGGGCAAAGCCCTCGTGAAATGTAATCGCGTCCAGTTTTTCCTCATAATCACCGCTGTTCATGCTTGCGTCAATTCCGGGAACTGTCCGGTCAATCAGCACATGGCAAAGCTCATGGGTCAGCAGATTCCGGGAAACTCTCTTCAAATCCGTCTTTCCCAGATAGTCAGACCAGCAGATCAGGTCCAGAATGACGTGGCGCCTGCCTTCACTGTCCCGGATTGTCACCGCGTCATAGGGCCTGGGAAAGCCTACAATCAAATCTACGCAGGCGTCCTCCAGCATACCGGCCCAGCCAGGGAACAGCATATCCCATATTTCCAAATTCAAAGGCCGGAAGTCTTTCGCGGCATTCAAAAGCGTATGGTAAACCTCCGCCGTCTTTTCCCGCTCCTGTGCAGAATAGACTGGCTCCGTAAATATACGATTTCCCTGAAAAAACCAGTTCTCCCTGTAACCCTCGATGGATTCTCCCGATAAATAGTCCTGTACGATATGGTCCGCGATCTTCATGCGGCCGTCCCTTCCCGCCTTTCATCTGTCCATGAAACGAATGCGAGGGGCCAAGAGTTGACAGAAACCGGCAAAATTTCTCCTTTGGCTTACTTTGTGCCGAAAATCCTGTCTCCTGCGTCCCCCAGGCCGGGTACGATATATCCCTTCTCGTTGAGCTTCTCGTCCACCGAGCCGCAGTAGATATCCACGTCGGGGTGCTCCTTCTGGATCCGCTCGATTCCCTCCGGAGCGGCCAGAAGCACCATCAGCTTGATATTGGTGCACCCATATTCCTTCATGAACCCGATGGCTGCGGCGGCAGAACCGCCGGTGGCCAGCATGGGGTCCACAATCAGCACGTCCCGCTCCGCGATATCCTTGGGCATCTTACAGAAATATTTCACCGGCTCCAGGGTTTCCTCGTCGCGGTACAGTCCGATATGTCCCACTCTTGCGGAAGGCACCATCCGCAGCACTCCCTCCACCAGGCCCAATCCGGCCCGGAGAATGGGAACCACAGCGAACTTCTTTCCCTTGAGAGTAGGCGCCATGGTCTGGCAGATGGGCGTCTCCACCACCTTCTGCGCCAGAGGCAGATCCCGGGTGGCCTCATAGGTCAGCAGCATCCCGATCTCGCTCACCAGCTCCCGGAAATCCTTGGTGGAGGTGTCCTTGTCCCGCAGGATGGTCAGCTTGTGAACCAGCAAGGGGTGGTTTACAACATGGACTTTTTCACCGTACATAAAATCTCTCCTTTGTATATAAAATTGCAGGAAATACAAATCAACTCTGGCCCCTGGCCAGCCGTTCCCGTTCCGCCTGACTCAGCCGGAGATACGTTGGCACCAGCTCCTGCGCGCTTACGCAGCCCTCCGGCCAGCGCCGCCACGCCGCCATCGCGGCCCCCACCGCGCTTTGCAGCCGCAGCTGCCCCGGAGCCAGCTCGCAGGAAATCCCCTCCCGGGTAAAAAAGTCCCGGCAGAGCTCCGCTCCGTCCCCCACAATATACATGGGGCCATCCAGCGCACCCAAATCCCCGGCGGCTTCCTCCAGAGAAATGGCCCGGTCCTCCCGCAGGCGTTTCAGCTCCCCGCCGCCCCCATGAAAGGCGGCGTTGTATATCTGCTGCCGCCGGGCATCCATGGCGCAGACAATACTGCCCTCCAGATGGGCCAGGGGCCAGGCCATGGCCTCCAGAGTGGAAACCGGGATGCAGGGCTTCTCCGCCGCCCAGGCCAGCCCCTTTACCGCAGACACGCCGATGCGCAGTCCGGTAAAGGACCCCGGCCCCGCCGCCACGGCAAAGGCGTCCATGTCCTGAACTGCCAGCTCGCTGCTGCGCAGCATCTCCTCCACCATAGGCAGCAGCGTCCGGCTGTGGGTCAGGCCGGTGGCCTGCCACGCGGAGGCCAGAAGGACACCGTCCGACAGAACCGCGCAGGAGGCGGCCTTAGCGGAGCTCTCCAGTGCCAGCAGCATCATTTTTCCCCCACCCCCTCAATGGTAATGCTCCGCCAATCCGGATTTTCCGGACAGCGGGAAATGGTCACAGTGATGGTACCAGACGGCAGCGCTCCGGGAATCCGCTCGCTCCACTCCACTGCGCATACGCCGCCCCGGCCGAGATAGTCCTCCCAGCCGATGTCGAAGAGCTCCTCTTCATCTCCCAGCCGGTACAGATCAAAGTGGAAAAGCGGGATTTCTCCCTCATATTCATTGACGATGGTAAACGTAGGACTGGTGACCCGTCCTACGTACCCCAGCCCCCTGGCAAGACCTCGGGTGAAGGCGGTCTTGCCTGCGCCCAGATCACCCAGGTAGGCAACTACGTCTCCTCCTTGCAGCCGGGCGGCAAGCGCTTCTCCAACCGCTTCTGTTTCCGTTTCATTGCGGGATATATGGTTCATAGGTTCTCCTCTCAGTCTCGCATTTCTTAGTGGAAAGTATACCATAGAATTCCCCGCCGTAAAAGAGGGGGAGAGAAAATTTTTTCGGAGAACCGCAAATCCTGACAAATTATGTTCCTGTAAAGCCCACGGACGCGGAATCACACGCGATCGTTTTTCCACGGCATGTGCAGCGATTGCTCCCCCGCATCAAGCGGCCGGGAACAATTCCATTATGCGCGGTCACTTGACATGATGAAAGAGGAGACCCCCGACGGGTCTCCTCTTTTCAATAGCCAAACGCTCAGATTTCCAGATAGGAATCCGCGTACAGGTTGTGATTCTTGATAATGTCGCAGCTCTTGATGGTCTCCATCAGACGCTGATCGCAGGGGTTCACAATGGCGGAGGTCAGACCCATGGTCATGGCCATACCGATCATCGCCGCATCCATAATGGGACGGATATGCTTGGGCATACCGTTGGAGTTGTTGGACAGACCGCCGGTGGACTTCAGTCCCTCGTCGGAGAAGGCGCGGATGGCGTTGAGCACGTCCATCTGCTTATCCTGCATGCCCTTGATGACCAGGAACAGAGGATCAAACCACAGATCGTCAGACTCCATGCCCAGGTGCAGACCGCGCTCAAGCATGTTGTGGCAGTGCATCATACGCTCCTCGTTGTCCTTGGCAATACCGTCGGCAGAGCACAGCGCGATGACAATGGCGTCGTTGGCGGCGGCCAGATCAATGTTGCTGATACGGCTGCCGGCATCGGCGGAGTTGACAATGGGCTTGCCGTTGGTGCGGTTGTACACCTTGATACCTGCCTCAATGGCCTTCTGGTTGGCGGTATCCAAAGCCAGAGGCACATTGTTGAAGTTCTGCTGGAGCAGCTGGACAGCCCACTGCATCAGCTCGGGACCATTGCTCTCGGCAGGCCCAATGTTGACGTCCAGATAGGTTGCGCCAGCGGCAATCTGCTCGGCGGCACGCTTGAGGATGGGAGCCTCGTCGTAGCTGTCCATAGCCTTGCGGATGGCGGGAGAGATGCAGTGAATCCGCTCGCCGATAGTGACAAAAGTCTGGGCGTTGGGATCGTGGCCCTTGTAGGTCACGGGCTTCTCGTCGATCATGTACGGTCCGCTCACTACGATGGGAGGCGCGGGGATGACCTTCTTGGGAGCGGGAGCGGGCTCGGCGGCAGTTGCGCCGGCGGCGGAAGAGGCGGCAGCCTTGTCGGTATAGCTCTTCTTCCACTCCTCGTCACGGAGGTACTTCACCAGCTGAACAGCTTCGGTGGTACCCACGATGACACTCCACTCAGGCAGCTTATCCTGAATCTCACCCTTCATGACGGCAACCTTGCCGGGGATAATAAGGGCGCGGTTCTTGATCTTATTGTTGATATCAAACTCGTCAAAGAACTTCTTAATGGAGGAGCTGGAGAACTTGCCGGCGGCCCAGGCGGTCAGTACGGACATACCGGACGCGTCAGTGATGAGCAGGTTCACGGGCATCTTGCTGCGCTCGATCTCGCCGGACACCAGGAAGTAGGTCAGGGCGAAGTCCACCGTCAGGCAGCAGGGGCTGTTCTCGTCGGCGCCGTTGATGGGATAGATCCCGGGAGCAACCTTCATGGGCTTCTGAGGATCGGTGAAGATGTTCTGACGCAGGCCGTACAGCGGCAGAGCCTTGGCGTAGGTCATCTCGGAGCAGACTACAATGGAGCCGTATTTGCAGGTGAAGAGGCTCAGCAAACCGGCCTCCAGGTGCGCGTCGCCTCCGGACAGGGCGGCCACGTTGACAATGGAGGGATAGCCGAAGGTGCGGTCGCCGTCCTTCAGCGCGGCGCGGCGGATCTGGACGGTGTCGGCGTAGGCTTCCTTGACAGAAGCGTGGCTGACTTCCAGAATCAGGTTCTTGTTGCCGGCGGCTTCCAGCTTCTCCACCACCTCGTGGAGCTGCTCCAGGCTTTCGCCCTGAACACCCAGCAGAGCCTTGGCCCCAACAGCGACGGCGCTCATATCGGCGTAGTTGTCAATGGTGGCGCCGTTGACAATGATGTCGCAGCCTGCGGCGGCCTCGACGCCGGCCTTCATGGCCTCCACGTCGTTGGAGCTGAGGATCAGGGGACGGCCCAGAGCCTTGGCCTTGTTCACCAAAGCGGCAAAGTCGGCGGGGGCCTTGTCGTTGCTATGGGCGACAAAAACCATCTCCACGTACATCCGCTCGCTGATGCGCTCGTAGTCCACAGCGGGAATATTCTTCAGGACCTCATCCTGCTTGGCCTCGTCCATGCAGTCGCAGACCTGAACGGCGTACAGCGTCTTGCTGACCAAGGTCTTCTCGTGACGGCTCAGGACCGTCTCGCCGCCCAGAGCCAGATCGCCTACCTTGTAGCTCTTCATCGGGGGCGCGGTGGCCTCGGACAGGGTGGACAGAGCCTCAGCGGACATATGGGGGCACTTCTCAATGGGGAGAGCGCCGGAAGCAACCTTCATGGCGAAGGCCATGCAGGTGGGATTGCCGCAGTCCTTGCAGTTGGTTT
>OFFE01001132.1_pt1 | contig 20321 bp, 23 predicted proteins | sample 1521371 | NCBI WGS metagenome assembly OFFE01 (sample SAMEA3504131, study PRJEB24116) | mouse gut metagenome | biome: mouse gut; feature: mouse-associated habitat; material: faeces | place: Denmark | collected 2011 | reverse complement strand
TGGCCGACAGCATCCAATGGGATGAGTTCGAGACCAAATACGCCGGCCTGTTCCCCAGCGGTACGGGAAATGTTGCGAAGCCTCTGCGTATGGCGCTGGATGTGCTGCCCTCAAACATAACCGCCAGTTCTTCAAAGGTGGGGCGGCCTGCGCTGCTATGTCGTAATAGAATTGAAAGCCTGTGATTTTGAACCGGGATTTATCAGTCAGTTAAATATGTATCAGAATGTTGTGAATGATATTTTGTGCCATCCAGATGATAAACCCACAATAGGGCTTTTGCGTGAAATATTCTTTATCTGGTTATCAGAATCCGATTGGAGTTGCAGAATGGCAAAACCAAATTACACAATCTCTGCCGGAGGAGCTGCAGAGTAGTCTGCCATCTATTGAAGAAATAGAAAAAGAATTAGAATAGCCAAGATAAATCGTAAACAAAAGTGCAACGGGCGTTGCACAAATGAAGAATATATGCAAAGAGGAAGAATAAAGGTTTATATATACACAAGAGTATCTACAGCTATGCAGACAGACGGCTATTCTTTAGCCGCACAGAAAGCCAGTATGAAAGCATTTGCCGACTATAATGAGTATGAAAGTGTCGGCACATACGAGGATGCGGGAAAATCCGGCAAGTCCATTGAGGGACGGTTGGAATTTAACCGTATGATGGAGGATATCAAGTCAGGGAAAGACGGCGTTTCCTTTGTCCTTGTTTTTAAGTTGTCTCGATTTGGCAGAAATGCGGCGGACGTACTTTCTACATTGCAGGTTATGCAGGATTTCGGGGTAAATCTAATCTGCGTGGAAGATGGAATTGATTCTTCCAAGGATGCAGGGAAACTGATGATTTCCGTCCTGTCGGCAGTTGCTGAGATTGAGCGGGAAAATATCCGTGTCCAGACGATGGAGGGGCGTATCCAGAAAGCCCGTGAGGGAAAATGGAACGGCGGGTTTGCGCCATATGGTTATCAGTTGATAGATGGCAAACTTCAGATTAACGAGGAAGAGGCAGAAGCTATCAGGGTAATCTTAATGAATGAAGTGGAACAACGGCAGCTTATGGAGGCGTTGATTTCCGAGATACAGATTTATGAGGACAGACAGTCTAATGGTCAATGGCTGAAGTCTATTAAATTCAGGCTTCCGGTTCTTGAAGAAGATATGAGCTTAAGTTTGGAAGACGATAAGCATGTGTCGGAGATATGAGTCGGAGCAGGATTGTGGCATTAGAAAAGAGAGGGAACAAGCGTTACATGAGTTTTGCAGTTTTTTTGGACGTGGACGGCGTTTTGAACACCAGGAAGACAGTTATAAGCTCTCCCGATGGCCATATCGGAGTGGATGACACCAGGATTGAGATTCTTGCGGGAGCCATTGAAAAGTATGGTGGCGGAGATATTGTCCTGACATCTGACTGGAAGAATGTCAGGATAGGAGGAGACCTCGATTATTTATACTGCTTAACGATTTCACTTGCCGTGAAACCAGACTGCATAACGCTGGCTGGTTCAATCGCATGATTACATTAGGCAGGATTCAGCGTTATGCAGTATACCTTTCCCGCCATCTCCTTTTGAACCGGAGCGGCACATAGCTGCGCCACGCATCCCTCCGTGCCCCATAAGCCTTCACTCCGGAACCGAGACGCCCTCTTCGGACAGGTACCCCCTGGCCAGGGAACAAGCCCCCTCCACCACATTTCCCCCTTCCGCGTCGATGCCGCCCGTAAAGCCGACTACGACCACGTCTCCGACTGCGATGCCCTCGAACTCTATGTGGCGGCTGATCCGCACGTCGTCCAGATAGATTTTGAAGCGCATGCCCTCCTTTTCGTCAGAGCACAATATGGTATCATCCACTAAAATATACCGATCCGTGATTTCGGCAAGGGTACCGGCAAGGGAGGATGTGTAGGGCTCCGGCTCGGCTTCGATACCGTTTTCGGCCGCGTAAGAGAAGATCCGCTCCGCGGCTTCCCTGCCGATCCGGAAGAGATAGGCATAATCGAATACGTTCGTCCAGATATAGCCGTCCTCCGTGACGCGGAACACCCCCTTGTAGACGCCCAGCGCGTCAGAGGTGGCGGTGAAGCTCAAGCTCCTGCCATTTTCGGTCCAGCCGTCATCCTTGATGAATTCAGCGCTTCTGCAGGCGTTCAGCACCTCCCAGACATATGCGTCATCCTTTAGCCTGAAATGCCCCTTTTCCTCATATCCGTCATATTCCGTAAAATGCTCCAGGGGCAGGGTACGCTCCAGCGAATAGTCGTCCAGCATCTGGCCCAGGTCTGCCGGAGGCGCATATCCGCCATGACCGAATACATAGTATCCCCCGTCCAGCTCTGCCGCCACGATTTTGTCTTCCGAAATCCCGATGACCCGATGCACCTCCACTGTCATATGATGCTCCTGGCCGGTATAGGCATCATAGCCCCCCACATCATATCTGCCCAGCGCATCGCCGACACGGGAGGCCGCGACAGGCCCTCTCGAAAGGAATTCCTCTCCGTCCATGGCCAGGGTAGTGTACTGCTCGGAAACCGTCTTATATTCCCAAGGCCATTCCATGGCAGACTCGCCTGCCGTGATATCCATATTTTTGTACTCCCGCGGAATCCCTCCTATGGAGACCCGGACGGAATCATCCTTCCGGGGAAGCTCTATCCCCGCAATGGCCAAAAGGGAGAGGCATGCCGCCGCGGCGCACCATCTCAGCCAGGCCGCCCTTCTCCTTTTCGGCATAGCGTCAGCCGCCTCTACATAGACAGAATCAATAAGCTCCATCTTGTCCAAAAGCTCGTTTCCCCTCATATCCAGTAGCCCTCCTTTTCAAGATACGCGCGAAGCTGATTGCGGCATCGAAAGAGCGTGGTCTTCACCTTGCTCTCCGACAGTGAAAAGCGTTGGGAGATGTGTGCAATGGAATCCAGATACCAGTACCGGCGTATGAAGATGTTCCTCTTCTCCTGGCCCAGCGTGCCGAGGAACCCGTTGATCGCTTCGCGGAGCGCCATGTCGTCCACGCGGCTTTCCACATCGTCCGGGGCCGGGATGCATTGCTCCATCTCCGCGCTGAGTTCACAGATGAATGCGCTTCGCTTCAGTCGGCTGCGGCTGCGGCAGCAGTTCAGGGAGATATGGCGGGTGATCCGCGCCAGAAAAGCGTAGAGATAGCTTCTGGGTTCGTGGGGCGGAATCGCGCTCCATGCTTCCATGTAAGTATCGTTTTCGCATTCTTCGGCAGTCTGTGGGTCATTGACAATCCCATAGGCCAAGGACCGCAGACGGTTCCCATATTTTTCAGATGTATGCCGCACGGCCGCCTCGTCGCGGCCCAGGTACAGGTCGATGATCTTGCTGTCCTCCAAGGCTCTCGCCCCCTTTCTCTTCCTGTCGGAATGCCTCTACCTTAATAAGCACCGTTCCGGGTGGAAAGGTTACCGGGTCTCCGGAATCTTTTCGTCATCAGCGCAAAGAGGGAATACCCGAAGATATCCCCTCCCTACATGTTGAATCACGCTACTATAGCCTATACAGAACTATCGTCCACCAAAACAGCGTACTGCTCAGAGATACCCTCGCGCCCTAAAAGATATGCTTTCATTTCATCTACGGACGCAAACCGGCTGAGCTGGAACGGCAGTATGGGGTCTGTTTTCTCAAAGAACAGGACTCCCTCATCCTCCTCGAACATAATGCCCGCATGGTAATTGAATACAGATTCGTCTTCAACGCTCCAGAGGGAAACCAAGTGCACCGACCCGCCCCCGAACACCGCGCCATTGCCCTGCCATGCATGCAAAACGGTGTCCTCCACAGTGCCCTCCATCTGAATCCGCCTAAACAGGATATCGTATTTATAGGCTTCTTCCTTTAGGTACTCCGGAAGCTCGCGGGCTTCCTGCCTCTCACCTGAACTTTCCGTTTCCTGTGCCTGAAAGAAGCTGTGGTATAGCATAAAAGCCGCCTGTCGGCAGTTTATATCCTCGAATTCCTGCTGCGTGTATTGATTGATGGCATTCGTATAATCATAAATCTTCTGATAGCTCTTTGCGGTCTGCTGCCAGCCATTCACCAAAGCTTTTTTCGAAAAGGCGCCGCCAGAATAAATGCCCACATATTCCAACACTGCCTCCGCATCCCGATCCGGTATTCCGGCAGAAGCCATCAGTTCCGAGAACTCCGTCATGTCCTCCTCGGAAATCAGGTTGTTGTACTGATAACCCGCCCTGCCGCACGAAACAAAAGACAGCAAGAGAAAAATACCTGCCACCCCCGCTATGGCTGCTCTGCAAAGATATCTTTTCATACTATTCAGCCCCAACTCTTTCTCACCAGTCAGAGGAATGCTCCCAGGCCCCCGGCATTTCACCTGAATCACCGACAACCCACATTTGTTCCAATACCTTCCGGGACATCGGACAGACATTCCCATTGCTTATCAAAAGAATTCGCCCTAAATAGGTAACTTCCTTTTCCTTGACAAAAATAGCGCTTTCATCTTCCATAGCGCAGATAGGCAGATTCTGTTCCATGGAAATCTGCGACAAAATCTGCAGCAGCTCCCGGTTTTCCTGCGCTACATGCGCCTTTATCGTAATATCGGCCAATCCCAGCCCCTCATAAGGCACATGGGATTCCCATATGTCCAGGGCCCGTTTTGCCATGTTGCCCGCGCCTGCGCTCACCCCTAAAACAGCAGCGGCGCTTTTGCGGATTCCATCCCATATGTCTTTGTCACGAATCAGCTGAAACTGCCGGACCCCATGGCCGCCCATCAGAAAGATGCAGGACGCCTCCTGAATAAGCCGCCTGGCATCATCCACAGCCGTCCTGTCGTCAATCACGCTGTATCGCCCAAAGGGCATGCCGCATTCCTCAAACATGGCATGCATTCCGGTGGAGTCGCTGTCATTCCTCTCATAATCGGATGGCCATGCGCTTACAAAAACAAGGCTATCCCGGACAGCCAGCTCTTCCCGGAGCCGTTCCGCAATGCCAACCGGAAAATGATGGGTCGGAAAACCGCTGAAAAAACCTAAAAATCGAGCACGCATCCCTGACCTAGCCCTCCCTGAAAAAATCTTCCGCCAATATTGCATACATTACCTTGTCAAATATTCCATTGTTGCATTTACATCCCTGCCGCAATGTCCCCTCCCACTTCATGCCGGCCTTTTCCTGCATTTTACCGGAAGCCGGATTTTCATTTGCATGCCAGGCATAGATTCGGTTCATCCCGACTTCTCGAAAGAAAAACTCGATGACCCTTTTGGTCGCCTCCGTCATCAGTCCCTGATTCCACCAGCTCCGCCCGATCTCACATGCTAATTCGACCTGGCGCAGCTCATCGTCCGGATGCATTCCGAAATATCGTCCGATCACTTCTCCGGTCTCCTTTAGCTGAATGGCCCAGCTATAGCGGTCACTCTTCTCATACGCGCTCAGCCAGTTGTGCGTGAACATATTTGCGTTCGTCATCACATCCGCGATACAGTTCATTGGCGCATAATTTGTCCATTTCCAGACTTCTGTATCATTCCAGCAATTATAATAAATCTGTTCCAGGTCTTCTTTTTGAAATCGCCGCAATATCAGACGCGGTGTCTCCAGATATACAGTTCCCTTATGCGTCATCGCTTCTCTCCTACCTCCTGGCAAAATGTCTTCAGCCATGTCTGGTCCCGCACAAGAATGTCCATGGGCGAAATGAGACGGACCTCTTCTCTGTCCCGGGGTGTACGGTTCTCAAGCATTTCCGGCAATATCAGGCCAGCCTTTCATAAGCTCCTTGAAATCATGAATCGAATCTCCTCCCAGAAACGATGCCCCTCTCTTTCTATGGCATATCTTCATTATACAAAAAGCTTCTCCTGTTTACAATAGAATTTTGATAATAGAATCTATCCTAAAAAAACTGTTCCGTCTTCTATGCATGTCAGACAGCGGAACAAGAAGCACATCAGGACAAGGTATTGAATGATATTGCCATGCGTGAAAATAATGAATTGGAGAAAAAATATGAAGTCAGATAGAAATTCTTAAAAACATATTGAAATAATTCCGTTTTCACCGCATAATCAATATCAGAGGGAGGAGTACAAAATGGCAGGCTGGATTGTAGCGCTGCGGCATGCTAAAAATCAAATAGAAAGCGAGGAATCACCCATGACATTAGCACAAGAAAGGACCTATACGATAGATGACATATACTCCCTGCCTGAGGGCCAGAGGGCGGAGCTGATTGACGGACGGATGTATATGATGGCTCCACCGATAAGGATTCACCAGAAGCTGGTTTCGCAATTTACCAAAATCATCGGGAACTACATCGACGCAAGGCATGGCACCTGTGAAGTCTATCCCGCCCCCTTCGCTGTATTTCTGAATGAAGACGACCTGAACTATTTGGAGCCGGATATCAGCGTCATATGCGACAAAGGCAAACTGAATGACAGGGGCTGCAGCGGAGCCCCGGACTGGGTAATCGAGATAACCTCCCCGTCTAACCCCCAAAACGATTATGGGATAAAATTATTCAAGTACCGCACTGCCGGCGTCAGGGAATACTGGATTGTGAACCCCCAAAAGAACACTGTCATGGTATATGACCTGGAGAATGAGGAAAAGTCGAACCAATATACTTTCGAGGATGATGTCCCGGTATGTATTTATGATGACTTAAGCATCAGGGTGTTAGATTTGTTATAAAAATGTTGCAACATCGCAACTCCCGCACCATGACAATATGATTAAAGAGCGCGGGATTGTATGACAAAGATAGAAGTACAGGGCAGGAAGGGTAAGGATACGGGAGCTTGGCCTGGTCTTCAAATCCGGTTTCAAAATAAGGCACCAAAAGGCCGCAAACCCTTGATTTCACTGGTAAAATCCCGGATTTGCGGCTTCCATCAAAAAATCGGGGTGACAGGATTCGAACCTGCGACCTCCTGGTCCCAAACCAGGCGCTCTAGCCAAGCTGAGCCACACCCCGAGATGCCGCAGGCCTCCGCTCCGCATCCCGTGGCGCAACTCCTGCAACGTGCCCATTATATCCCAAAACAGCCTTCCCTGTCAAGGGATTTACAGATATTCGATGGCAAAATCCGCCCTTTCCCCCTCCACCTCCATGACCACATAGGACGGCCGCCGCCCCTCCTGCCTGGGGTAGGACAAGCTCCCGGGGTTCACGGCTATGACGCCGCCCTGTCTGTCCACCGATGGCTTGTGGGTGTGCCCGTACATCACGATGTCGAAGCCCCTGGCCCTGGCCTCCCTCTTGATGACCTCGCTGCCCATGGACACATAATAGTTATGCCCGTGGGTCACCCATACCCGAAAGGAGCCCAGTTCCAGCTCCAGCTCCCTAGGCAGGTAGGAGAAGAAATCGTTGTTCCCCAGCACGATCTGCACCGGGCAGGCCGCCGCGTTGGTCAGGACGTACTCGGCCCCCTCCGCGTCCCCGCAGTGGATCACCAAATCCGGCTCCACAAGCTCCAGGGCCTTGAAATAATTGTCGTTTTTCCTGTGGGTATCACTGACTATCAGCACCTTCATAGCTTCGCCAGTTCCTCCTTCATCAGCCGCAGCGCCTTGCCCCTGTGGCTCACCAAGTTCTTCTCCGCCTCCGTCAGCTCCGCCGTGGTCTTTCCCAGCTCCGGCACATAGAAGATAGGGTCGTATCCGAAGCCGTTTTCCCCCTTCTCCTCATAGCCGATGCGCCCCTCTATCGTGGCCCGCACCGTCAGCTCCCTGCCGTCCGGCAGCACCGCGGCGATGGCGCAGACGAACCTGGCCGTGCGCTCTTCCTCCGGAACGCCCTCCAGCCGCCTGATCAGATCCGCGTTCTTGATGCGGTAGGAGGTGTCCTCCCCCAGATACCTGGCGGAATAGACCCCCGGCTCCTTTCCCAGCCAGTCGATTTCCAGTCCCGAGTCGTCGGCCAGAACCAGTTCACCCGCCTGGGCAGCCACCGCCCTGGCCTTGATCAGGGCGTTCTCCTCATAGGTCTTCCCGTCCTCCGCTATGTCCGTCCGGATTCCGGCCTCCTTCATGGAGAGGATATCCGGATATGTATCGGCCAGGATATCCCTGATTTCCCGCATCTTCCCTTCGTTTCCCGTGGCGAATATCAATCGTTCCATTTCATCCTCTTATCCTTTTTTTCATATTTTTCCACACTGCCCTGCCATCGGTATGCTCGGCTGCCCGCTCCGCATCGGGACGGCTTTTCTGTCTTTATTCCCTCTTTATTTTCCCGCTCCGCCCTGCCATCGAGATGCCAGACTGCCCGCTCCGCGCCAGGACGACATTCCTGTCTTCATCTTTCTGCCTCCCGCCAACTTTCAGGCTCATTTTGGGCCCCAAATCTCATAGCTTTACCCCATTCCCTTGCCGCTACTGCTTCGCCCTGGGCGGCTTGGGCCCCAGGAACTGGTAGTAGTAAGCCTTCATCATGCCGTTGTAGATTTTTCGGTTCCTGTCCGCCTTGCGCCCGATGTCCCGCTCCGCGCCCTCATAGGCGGATATCAGGTACATGCTCCAGGTATCCAGCAGCCGGAACCGCTCCCCGATTGTCCGGTACAGCCCGGGCATCTCCTCCTTGTCGCGGAGCCTCTCCCCGTAGGGCGGGTTGGTGATGATAAAGCCGTACTTCTTCGGATGGCTCAACTGGGCCACGTCCCGCCTCTGGAAATGGATGAGCTTCTCCACTCCCGCACGCTTCGCGTTCTCCCTGGCAATCTCCACCATGTGGTCATCGATGTCATACCCCTGTATGTCCGTCTCTATCTCCAGGTTCACCAGGTCCTCGGCCTCCTCCTGGGCATCCTGCCACAGACCTTTGCCGACCACATATGGCCAGTCCTCCGCCGTGAAGTCCCGATTCATCCCCGGCGCGATGTTCGCCGCCATCATGGCCGCCTCGATGGGGATGGTGCCGCTGCCGCAGAAAGGATCCACCAGCACCCGCTCCCCGTTCCAGGGAGTCAACATGATCATGGCCGCCGCCAGGTTCTCCGCGATGGGGGCCTGGGCCACCAGCTTGCGGTATCCCCTCTTGTGCAGGGACACCCCCGTGCTGTCCAGCCCCACCGTGACCTGGTCCTTCATCAGGAAGACCCGGATGGGAAACTCCGCGCCGTCCTCCTGGAACCAGTTTACATGATAGATTCCTTTCAGACGCTCTACCATTGCCTTCTTCATGACAGACTGGATATCCGAGGGGCTGAACAGCCTGGATTTCACGCTGGCCGCCTTGGTCACCCAGAATCTGCCGTCCTCCGGTATGTATTCCTCCCAGGGGAGGGCCTTCGTCCCCTCGAACAGCTCCTCGAAGCTCTCCGCGTGGAAGCTGCCGATTTTGATCAGCACCCGCTCCGCGCTCCGCAGGAAGATGTTGGCCCGGCACAGGGCCTCCTCGTCTCCCAGAAAGGTCACCCTGCCGTCCACCACCTCCGAGATGTCGTAACCCAGGTCGTCGATTTCCCGTTTCAGCACTGCTTCCATGCCAAAGTGGCAGGGAACGATCAATTCAAATTTCCGCATTTCTCCCCTCATCCCGCGCCCAACGCGGCTTCCATCCTGATATGCTGCTTTTTTGTATCTGATGCTCCTATATCTGCTGCTTTTCTATGAAGCTCTTCCATAGGCGCTTTTCTATACAATTTTACTATACACAGTTTTACTATACAGCTCTTCCATGCCGCTCTTCTATGTAGGCAGGGGCACTGTACCATGCAGTGCAGCTCCCCTGCCGCCAGAAAGGACTTAGTAGTTATTGTCCTGGTTGTTCTGGTTCTTGCTCTGGTTGTTGTTCTGGTTCTTGCTCTGATTGTTGTTCTGGTTCTTGTTCTGGTTGTTGTTCTGATTCTGGTTCTGGCTGTTCTTGCAGTTCTCAGAATTGTTGGCGTTGTTGTACTTATTGTTGTCCATTTCTTTCCTCACATCCTGCCGCCCTCTGCGGCGCTTCTGCCGGAATCCCCTTCTCCCTGCGATTCCGGGAAACGTGGGTTGCGCGGTTCCGGGAAGCGTAAGTCTCAGGCGGTTCCGTATTTTCAGTTACAGCAGTAGTATGAGAGGATTTCTGAAAAAATATGCATGTGATTTCCAATTTTTTAATTCATCCAGTCCCGGAACACCTTTACCAGGAAAAGCACGCCCAAAATGGGCAGCAATATGGGCAGAAGGGCCGTGATCACGGAGAATATGGCGCTCAGGATCAATACCACCACCAGCAGCGCCAGAATCAGCCACGCCCAGAGGGGAACCCTGGCAAGCAGGCTGACCCTGCCCCGGCCCAGGGGCCCCTGGGGCCGGTATCCCCCGTCCGCCTCCCGGCCGGACCATCCGCTGTCCTCCCCATATTCGGCGTATTCCGTGTACTGCCCGGTCCGGCTGCCCTCAGACCACGCGCCCGCCTCTCCACGCCCGGATGACCGTCTGCTGCCGCCTCCGGTCTCCACGATGGTCCGGGCAATGAGCCGCGGGTCTCCCAGCTCCGAGAGCACCTCCCCCTCCTCCCTTCCTTTCCGGGTCTCGGTATTGATGTAATCCTCGTAGTATTCCAGGTTCTCCGTAAGCTGCGCAGAGGTCACCCTGCCGCCAAGCGCCAGGCGCAGCGATTCTAAAAACTCTCTTTTCGTCATGTTCCTACCATTTCTTTCTGGGGCAGATGTTCTTCGCCACCACCGCCCGAAGCTCCACATAGCAGCCGCAGATACGGCACATCCCCTCCAGAAGAAGGTCGCACTCCTTGCAGACCGCCAGCCTTTCCTCGTACAGCGCCTCGTCCGCTTTGATCTCCGGATCCAGGTTCGCGATGTACTCCCGCAGGGAGCGGAAGTATTCTTCCTTTCCTACCATGTCCCTGGTGAGGCACTTTCTGCAATAACGCTGGTTCCCGGTCTTCTGTTCCATAACTGCTCCATGTCTGCTCCTATGTTTCCACCGACTTATGACATTATACTTTCTTTATTGCATAAAATCAATATTCCGGGGCGGGTTTTTTCAAAAGTTTCCCAGCGGAAAGCTATAGGATTTTCCCGCTGTCCATCTCGCATACCGTATCGCATAGCGTAGAAATATCCAGGGGATTGTGCGAAGACAGCAATATAGTCACCCCCTGTTCCTTTAATGTGGCGAATAATCGGCGCATATCTTCCACCCCTCTGTTATCCAGCCCATTCATGGGTTCATCCAGAATCAGGAGTCTGGGATTCTCCATAATGGCCTGCGCGATGCCCAGCCGCTGCCTCATACCCAGCGAATATTTTCCGACATGCTTTTTTGATTTTCCGTCTAGGCCCACCAGATTCATGCAGGAACAGACATCAACGTCTTTTCTGCCTCTCAGGCCCAAAAGCCATTTCAGGTTATTGCTGCCGCTTTCCGTGGTGATGAATCCGGGCGTCTCGATCATCATGCCGGTATCGGGCGCAAAATCCACATCTTTTCCGATGGTTTTTCCAAAAACCCGGACGCTTCCCGAAGTGGGCTTTAAGAATCCCAGGATGCATTTCATGAAAACCGTCTTCCCGGACCCGTTGCGCCCTATGATGCCATGGATCTTTCCCGTCTCAAATGATACATTGATGTCTGTCAATACATTCTCCTTGCCAAAGGATTTTGAGAGCGCCTTTACTTCTATTGCATTAATCATGAGAGCCTCCTAAAAAGATTCGTTCCGTTTTTTTCACGCTGAACCAGGAGCCGAGCAGCAATCCGAGATTGATGATTCCGAAGACCATGTGCGATTGCAGAATGCTGGGAAAGTTTCCGTATCCGAATCTGTGCATCGCATAGGTGGCATGATTCAGGGGCGAAATCCACGCCACGATCACATTTGCCACATATCTTACCTCCTCCGGCACATGAAGCAGAGCTGTCAGCTTATCCGGGTTCAGCAAATAGGCGTACAGGCTGACAACAATCACCGCGACGATACCTGCTTTTTTTCCGGATATCAGTGAAAAAATAAGGTTGAGCAGCGTCAAAAACAAAATATATTGTGCCATCAGGAAAAATATCGTTGCGGCGCAATCATATGGCGTTGTCAATTTTATTGTTTTCCTTACGACTGTAAGCGCCACCTCGAAATTTTCCGGCGCAAAGCTGAGGGTCGTGGCCGTGTCGCTCCATTGGTTGCCCCAGACCACATTGCTGCCACCCAGGGCGAGAAGCATGGACGAGCCCAAAAGGAACATGGTATAGGCAAGGCTTATGAGGACAGACATCAGCACCTGTCCCAGAAGCCAATCTGCCTTGCCTTTCCTGAAAATCAGATAACAGGCAGGCGTATCCAATCGCGGGATCTGAAAAAGGAACAGCAATATTGCCAGCGAGACGAACAGGATGCTGTCGGAATCCGCAAAGCACCATATGAACAGCTCAAAGATTTGGATATCGGTATGGAACAGCACCGAGCACTCCATGATTCGCTGCATCAGAAAATAGCATAGGCAGAACCCTAACAGAAAGCCGCAGAAAATGCGCGGATTTTTCCGCATGCTGTATAAATTCCATTGGGTGCAGCTACAGATCCGATCCGCCTTACACATAGTTTCGTACCTCCCATGTCGTCAACAGCAGGGAAATCGCCGTCAGCAATAAAAAAGACAGAATCGCAAAAGGTATCGCAATTCCCTCAGCGGATAACCACATCATCGGATCCATATATGTGGCGTCAAAGAAAAAGCGCCAGCGAAACATGGAAAGCGCAAAAACAAATACAACGGGAATCGCATACGCGGATACAATGTCTTTTGTCAAAAGCGCGCTGATGTTTCCCGACATGGCAAAGCAGGACGCAACCAGCAGCCGCTGTGCCACAAGAGGCGCCGGAGCCAGGACAGGGAAGCCCGCAGCCCATGATATGATACCACCAAATAACATGACTCCCGCAAATTGCGATAACAGGGCAGACAGAAGGATTGCCGTAATCTTGCTGAGCACATAGCGTCCATATCCGCAGTAAAAAACCGCGTATCTTGCCGCGCCGGTGCTCATTTCCTTACATACGCTGGCAGAACAGGGCAGGACCGAGAGCAGCGGAAGCGATAGAAGGTTTCCCTTTCCGCTTAAAATCTCCGTCATCAGGCGGACGATTTCCTCTTTTTCACTGTATCGCAGCAGATTCACATCCGCACCCAGATCAAGCCAGAGCAGGAACGCCGTAAACGCGCCGGAAAGATAGAACCATTTATTTCTCCATAGCCGGATGCTGTCCGAAAAGATTGCCTTCATATTCAGTACCCCATATCGCGGTCTATGACGGTTCCGTCTATCGCGTTGATCGTAAATACAGGAGTGTCGAAGGTATCCGGATAGAACGTGGCGTTTTCATAAAGAGGCCAATGTCCCCCGTAAAAATCCCACACCGGAAGATAGCGGTAGCCCCCAATGCTCTCCGACTGCTTCACCGCCATATAGCCAAAACGGATTTCTCTGATATCCATCACATTCTCTACTAAGTTGTCGTAAATTTCCAGGTGCTTGATGCTTAGCATAGATACCTTTTCAAAGATATCTATGATCTCCTGAAAGGAGAGCAATGCGACATTTTCCGCCACGACCTCGGCTTTTTGTGTGGGGTCGGAATATCCGAGCCAGCAGACTCCGGCATCATTTACAGTAAACCAGAGCCTTTCCGTTCCCGCCGTATAGCCGGAGCCGTCGCCGACGCCACGGGCAATATCGGCATTTACCGGAATCCCATTGATTTCACGAGTATATTTGAAGGCATAGTACCGCGGACTATTTTCAAGCCCCTCTCCATATGCCATCTGTCCATACTGGAAAAGGGTGAAATCAGGCGAAAGGAATTCCGCCTCCGCATCGGCAAAATGAATCGCTTCTTCCAGGCTTATCGTGCAGCCGTCTGCCATGTTCTGTTCATTTAGCGGCACTATGATGCTGATTTCCGGATTTCCAGGGCTATTGGTATATGTCAAAGCAGGCGTATATGCAATTTCCCCTGTTTTTTCGTCAAGCCAGAAGCTGACATCTATTTCCCGGTATGCGCCTCCCTGGTCGAATTCCTCCCTATTATTGAGCAACATGGAATAAGATTGGATTCCAATCGAATCTTCACCCAAAGCCTCTTTTGTAAAGCCCTGACCAGAATATGCTTTACCGGTCATCGCATCGTACCATTCAAAATCACCCGTATGCTGCTTAGTAAATGCGCGGATTTCTTCTTCTGAGAATGTAACCGGAATGGCTTCTATGACATCTGCTCCGTAGACCTCGGGAACGATGATATCCGCATCCACCACGACCTTGCTTTTACCGGACTCCGATACGTTTTCAAAGGTATAACGATCCGGCACCCCCATGCTTTCCGCAATCAATGTATCTCCGTAGGAGCTCTTCGAGGGAGATTCCGCCCCCTTCTCTTTGCCGCACCCGCTTAGGACAGCCAAAAGCAGCATTGTGACGCCAAGTACCTTTTTCCTCATCCTTATACCCCCATTCTTTACAACTTGTCACTTCCCATATATATAAACGGCATTTAATTCTTGCCAGTCGCATAGCACAGCCAGTCATGCCGTTTATCCGGTTTTTGGGCAAGATTTAATCGCTACATATATAGAATAACAACTTGAGCGGACCAAAGTCCTACTCAAGTTGTATGTAAAGTGTCATCAAGTTGTAATTATCAGCGGCATGGTCTGGGCCATCGCGCTTGCAGTCACTGTAGTGCCCTGCCCGGGTTCACTGGATATGGAGAGCGTCCCTCCGTGCTGTTCACATATTTTCCGACAGATGGCAAGCCCCAGGCCAGCGCCTCCCCTTTTTCTGGAACGCGCCTTGTCCACTCTGTAAAAGGGTTCCATGATGAGCGGAATCTGTTCCGGGGCAATGCCGCATCCTCTGTCTGAGACGATGAACCGAACTAGATTTTCGCTTTCTGTAATCAGGACTCTGACCTGTGGATTGTCGTCGGAGGCCCTCAACCCATTCTCCACTAAATTCAATAGCATGCTGAGGAGCAATGCTTTATCACCATATATGCTCTGGACTTCACAGGCAATTTCAACCTGTGGCGGGACAAATGCTTTCAGCTCAATCACGAATTCAGATGCATCAAAGTTCGTTTTCTCTATCTGTCCGGGTTCGGATAATCCGACAAGCTCCATCATTTTCTGCGCAAGGCGCTCCGTATGCTTTCCGGCATCATATATTTTCTTCGCGCAATCCTCTTTCTGCGCGTCGCTCAGGGGCATGCGCATCAGGCTGTCCGCATATCCGATGATGGCCGTCATGGGCGTTTTCATTTCATGGGATAAGGCTCCCAGCAGAAGCTGTCTTTTCTGCAGCTCCATATCGAGATGTGTTATTTTCTCTTCAATGGATTCTGACATTTTGTCAAAAGCAGCCGATAAGATACCGATCTCATCATTGCTTTCATGATTCGTCCGTAAATGGTAATCGCCCTTTGAGATTGATATGGCGTTTTGCGTCAGTTTCTCTATCGGCGACAGGACATGCCGTACCAGCAATACCGTAATCATTACCGTGATGATACAGCCGAACAGAAGCACGATGACGCATGAAATACGCAATCCGTGAATTTTATTTTCCGTTTCGCTTACGTTCATGCTGATATAGCCTTCAAAAACCTGATCCGAAAGCCGGAACGGGCAGTAGCCCACGAGCACCGTATCTTTCCCGGCGCGGACGCGCTTTATGATGACATCTGCTTCCCCCTGCGCAGGAGGAGCGCCTTCCTTAAATACCGTGTATGGATCATAGGGCGACATATCATACAGATACTTTCCATCGAAGACAAGGGAATAATAAATATCTTCTGTCCCTATCAGACGCGAATACGTGGAGAAATAATATGCCGCCACGCTCTGCAGGGTGGTATTCTGCATGTCCACGCCCGCTGTACTGCTTGCGGAAGCTACATTTGAGCAATAGATGGCAAGCAGTTTTTCCGCATTCTCTTCATCCGCATCCCGCAGAGATTTTTCCTGTATCCGCAAAATAATGAGGAAGCCTCCGCTCATCACCGATACCACTACAGCGATGCAGATGGCAATTATTTTTCCTCTCAAACGCATTTATCTGACCTCTAATTTGTAGCCGACCCGATGCACGGTTACGATTTTCTCACTCCAGTTCAATTTTTTGCGCAATATCGCGATGTGGTTATCGACTGTACGCGTCTCGCCGAAATACCGATCCCCCCATACCTCCTGGAGCAGCTGCTCCCTTGAGAATACCATGTTGGGGTGCCTTACGAGCATAAGCAGAAGAGAATATTCCATGGGCTTCAATTCTACCGGATTTCCGTCCAGCAAGACCATATGCTCCTTTTCATGAATCGCGACATTGTCCATCCGGTAGACATTTTGGCTGCACTCATTGCGCTTCAGCACTTTTTCCACCCGCACCAACAGCTCAAGCACTTCAAAAGGTTTCGTAAGGTAATCCTCGGCCCCAATCCTCAATCCCTTTACTTTGCTCTGAATGTCGGTTTTTGCCGAGAGATAGATCACCGGAATGCCCTTTGTGCTCATGTGTTCATATAATGCAAAGCCGTCTATCTCCGGAAGCATGATGTCAAGTATGGCCAAATCATAGGAGCTCCCATGGATCATCTGCACCGCCTGTTTTCCGTCCTCAGCCGCATCGCAATGATATCCCGCGACGGAAAGGTTCATACATAATAAATCAGATATTGATTTATCGTCTTCGACTATTAAGATCCGATATGTTTTTTCATTCATTATTCCATCGCTTCCTTGCATGATATGGCTCGACTGCGGGTCAGACAGAATCTGCAGGGTCTGATTGGAGAGGGCCGATCAGGTACGCTATCTTTTGATAATATGTTTCCTTACTCATTTCATGGCCTAGCTTGTAATCAATTAGCATTTCCTTCAAGGGCAGTTTTTCAATGATTGTTCTGCTGCGCTCTTTACTCATAAAATGAATATATGCATACATCCAGCCTGCCCAATATAACTGCATATGCTTATATTCAGGCTGTCTGCCTTTTAATCGGAACATCTCTATATCATAGTTGTTATCTACCTGTATGAAGTCCCTGACTGTATCATATGCCGCCTGCGACAGCAGCGTCGGGTGTCCCGCTTCCATCAGCGCCCGGCAGTCCGATTTCATGAACGCTTCTATGAACTTTTCCTTATCCAAGACAATCTTGTCATCTTCCAGGATTTCTTTACAGTATATATCGCAGTACTCAAAGAAATATCCCATATTTTCCATATCCTTGCTTAGCCAAAATTCATCGTAGCAGGTGAAATCTTCCAAGCCATCCAATACCGCTCTCATGCCCACTCCTATATATACTGCACACCGGTTAAATTTGCAGTACAACCCGACTGCAGACCGCCAGCCAAGTACTTTCCCGGGGACACCACTGTAAATCCTGGCGGTCTACAGTATAAAACCATAGATTGTCTGTCTTCCCGCTCTGCTTCCCTGATTGGTGCGCAATGACCTATAGGTATCACGCGCGCTTTTATCTCTTTTTACAAAGTACCCTCTGTACTTCTCCGGCACTTCCTCTACCGCTGTTTTCTTTAAGCTTTGAAATGCCTTCTCACTTTTCAGAAAGACCTGTATTCCTAATTCCCCTGTCCGCAATGCCTTTTCCAGTGTGTCTTTGTAAATCGTGCCGGATACAAATGCTTCAGCATATGCAAAATAACTGTCATTTGCCCTGTATCCTATGATGATATCGTAGCCGCTTGTGTCTAATTTGTATCTATCGAGAAGTATCCTTATATTGTCTTGTACCACTTCCTTGTCCTGGATATTCAGCTTTCTATTGTATACTAGCTCTGCAATCCAGTGTATACTGTCCAGTTCTGTCAGATTCAGTATCTTTAAGCTTTCTGCATTCAGTTCAAAGGTGTGTACATAGCCCTTTTTGCCGGAGGTATAAGTCCCCCATGCCCATTCTTTGGCCAATTCCATGCTTGGCGTGGCATAAAATCCTTTTCCGTAATCGTTGTCCGGATTGCCCGACCCAAATTTAGGTGTCAGATTCTCAGTCTTGTTTCCATGATATACGGTCATGATCTGATTGCTTAACAATTTTTTCACTGACTGTATCTCAGAATGCTCTATTGCATTCGGCCTGTCCTTATACATGATTTCTGACAATCTTATTTCCTCCCGCCAAAAGGTGCCCATTACCCAGGGCTTCCCCGCCGCCTCAACCAAAATATGCGTATACGCATCCATAAAGCATGCGCATACGCATATCACAGCGTGCGTTAGAGGATTCGAACCCCCGACCTTTTGGTCCGTAGCCAAACGCTCTATCCAGCTGAGCTAAACGCACACAATGTCACAGACATTATCATCACCTGCAACACTGACTATCATACCCTTTTTGTCCCAATAAGTCAAGTATTATTTTGGAAATTTTTCATTATTTTCTACTATTTGTTTTCCCGTTCTATTTATTCTGTTTTTCCGCTATCTCTTCGGCCATCGCTTCCACAACCGCCCCAATCGCCCTCTCCAGCGCCCTGGCGATGGTCCCCAGCTCCATCCCCGGCGTGCCGGAGGGCTTGTCCACCGTCTGCTCCGTGGCGTAGGGCACATGGATGAATCCCCCCTTCATGGCGGGACGCTCCCGGGCGATCAGGTGCAGCAAGGAATACAGGATATCGTTGCAGACGAATGTCCCCGCGCTGTAGGAGAGGAAGGCGGGAATCCCTGCCTCCCGAATGGCCGCCACCATCCGCTTCACAGGGACGCTGGAGAAATAAGCCGCAGGGCCGTCCTCCCGCACCGCCTCGTCCACGGGCTGCCTGCCCCCATTGTCCGGGATCCTGGCGTCCCGCAGATTGATCGCCACCCGCTCCACCAGGATTCCCGAGCGGCCGCCCGCCTGTCCCACGCACAGCACCGCGTCAGGCAGCTCCCGGCGCACCGCCTCCTCCAGGACTTCCCCGGCCCGTCCGTATACCGTGGGCAGCTCCACCTTCACGATCTCCGCCCCGGCCACCCGATCCGGCAGCCTGCGCACCGCCTCCAGGGCCGGGTTCATGGATTCCCCTCCAAAAGGTTCAAAACCTGTCATCATGATCTTCATAACAACCTCCACTTGGTCACATCTTTTGTCATATGATTGGTCACATTATACTATGTGCACAGCATCGCACATAGTAGTTATGCCATTCGGCGTTTCCTGCCAGGAATATGGACACATTATACTATATTTCCCCCAAAATTTCTATTTGCATTTTCCACTATCTTTCGATATACTGTTTCCATGCCGCTTTTTTCGGGGTTCCGGGCTGCCCGGTTCCAATCAGATGTTCCAATCAGATAAAGGAGACAAAACTTTGAATCTATTTACCCATAAATATGACCCTGCCCTGTATACGTCCCTGACGCCCATGGACGAAATCGAGGGCTTTCCCATCCGTCCCGGCCTCTTTGACGTGCACGGGGCCATGGCGCTCTCCGTGGGCGTGAACTTCACCGTCCACACCCATTACGGAACCTCCTGTACCCTGCTCCTCTTCCACCGGGACGCTTCCACCCCTTATGCAAGGCTGCCCTTTCCGGAGGCCTATAAGATAGGGGATGTGTATTCCATGATTGTCTTCGGGCTGGACATTGAGGATTTCGAGTATGCCTACCAGATAGACGGGCCCTATGAGCCGGAGAACGGGCTTCTGTTCAATCCCCATTCCGTGCTCCTGGATCCTTACGCCCGCTTCGTCACCGGCCAGCGGATCTGGGGCAACCGCAAGAGCGGCTGCTACCACGCCCGTGTCATCAAGGACGGCTTCGACTGGGGCGATGCGCCGCAGTCCACCCGCACCATGAGCGACCTGGTCATCTATGAGCTCCATGTGCGCGGCTTCACCTACCATCCCTCCTCCGGCGTCTCCTATCCGGGCACCTTCGCGGGCCTGATGGAGAAGATTCCCTATCTGAAGGAGCTGGGGATCAACGCGGTGGAGCTGATGCCCATCTTCGAATTCGACGAGGCCATCAACGCCAGGGAGGTGGACGGCAAGAAGCTCCTGGACTACTGGGGCTATAATACGGTGGGCTTCTTTGCCCCCAACACCAACTATATCTCCGATGAGGAAGCCAACAAGGACAATGAGCTGAAGGTGCTGATCAAGGCCCTCCACGACAACGGCATAGAAGTGATCCTGGACGTGGTGTTCAACCACACTGCCGAGGGCAACGAGAAGGGGCCCACCTTCTGCTTCAAGGGCTTCGACAACAAGGTGTACTATATGCTCACGCCGGGCGGCAATTACTATAATTTCAGCGGCTGCGGCAATACCCTGAACTGCAACAATCCCATCG
>OFFE01001129.1_pt1 | contig 20344 bp, 17 predicted proteins | sample 1521371 | NCBI WGS metagenome assembly OFFE01 (sample SAMEA3504131, study PRJEB24116) | mouse gut metagenome | biome: mouse gut; feature: mouse-associated habitat; material: faeces | place: Denmark | collected 2011 | reverse complement strand
GAGCGGAAACGGACCGCCACGCTGGGGGAACTGACGCCGGAGTGGTGGATTTAGCGGAGAAGTTAAGATGAAATTGGGGGATAAGGAATTGTCAAAAAATTATTTTGACAATTCCTAAAATAGAAATCTATGATTTCCGGACGCTCTATGTCCTGGGTCAAAAGGGCTACGAACTGAACCATTCAACGCATCAGCGCTGCGACAGAAAAAATGCGTGAATTGGAGCCTGCTGCGCATTCTCACACCCCAATCAGCGCATCAAACGTCCCCACCACATTCAGCCTCCCGTACCCCGCTAATGTCAAGTTAGTGTCATGTAAATTTTTTGTTGTTTTTTGTCGGTAGCCTCAAAAAAGCTGATATTTTCGTGGGGCTGATGTTAAATTAATGTCATGTCGGGCGAAAATTGATGTTAAATTAGTGTCAAGTTATTTGGGAGTAAAAACTCACTATCTCTCCCCAAATTTCTCATTACAGCACCTGGGCTTTTCCCATGTATGGATGGCTCTCTGCATATGCGGAGGCTTTTACCGCAAACTCGCCTACTGCCATTTTGTCAAAGTACTCCCGCTGCCATACCGTATAATCGAAATCATCCCTTTTAATAAGGGAAATAAAATACTCCGCATCAATAACTCCCAGATTATCTACAAGGCATGCAAATCCCTGATCCAAAATGTTCACTGCGTTAGCCATTAGCCATCAGCCTCCATTCTTCTAATAAATTCTCCCGGTGTTACCAAGTTAATCTTTTCAGACTGATATTTTAACAGCCTGTCGTCTGTTGTCACAAAATAATCACATTCAGCCATAAGAGCACAGGCCACATGATATGCGTCTTTTTCCTTTACGCCTGTTTCCATAATGGAATCGGCAATTTCTGCAAGCATGTCGCCGTGCTTATTACTGACATACAATGTAGCGTAGTCTTTCATAAACTTTTCAATTGCCATCTTCTTTTGTATTGACCGATTATTGCTATTCTCAAAATCAAGAACATATGATGTGACAAGCTCTATCTGTTTTTGCCTAATCATGTCCTGTATATGCAGCTTTGCCTGCGTTTCTAAATAAATACGCATTTGCGACTGATCATCATAGGGGCGGTTATAACTACAATTATCCAAGTATATTCTCACGTCTTTATTCTCTCCTTCCCCTAAAATACGCCCTTTTGTCTTATCTTAACACAATTGACGGGAATAATCCACTTCTTTTCACTTTCTATAAAGCCGTGAACATGCTACTGGTTGTTCAGTCTCTTCATAAATCAGGCGTTCGTCCTCCTCTATATTACTGCGGAACCGCTTCGTCCGCGCCACGTTCGCGCTGTGCTCCAGGCTCTCTGTAGTCACCAAATGCACCGGCTTTTCCAAGACTTCTGTCAAATCGTGATATAGGGCCCCGAGCGCGAACATCCCTTTGATTTTCCCGGCATCAATCCGCAGGTCGATATCGCTCTTCCCTGTGGCCTCTCCGCGGGCATAAGAGCCAAAAAGATAGGCGCGGCTAACACCATGACTTCTCAGAATCGGATATACGATTGCCTGTATCTCTTCCAGCGCATATGTTCTCTCCATCAGAAGCTTCCTTTCCTCCCTGCAATTGCTTCATCTGTTCTTAGTATAGCTGATTGCCATTGGCAATACAATAACAATCAGCATCCATATGCAAAAATCACCCACTTTGTGGCCATCAAAATGAGTGATTTCCCGATTTGCGTGATTGCATCACCCGATTTACGGATGCTGGCGCCTGGAATCGCCTACGATGTCATAAGTGAGCTTTCCCAGGATACGCTCCCCAATCCTGTCCTTGTCCATCTCAAATCCATACAGAATCAGGTTGGCATCTGCCATGCTGACCCCTGCTTTCTGGAAGATGTCCTGAAGCTGCCTCAGATAGGTCTCGTTGTATGCATGCTTCTTATGCAGCAGCTCCCTGACGAACTGTTTATGCGACTGGTAGATCTCCTCCAGCCCAAAGAACCGGATGGTACTTTCCGTGACCTCAAACTCGCTGCTGCCCTCCGGCGCATCGTTCTTCAGCTTCAAGATGAATTCGTCATTGCTCCCCACAAGCGCCTGCACGTTCTGGGGATCGTCCACTTCAAAATGAACCAGGTCCGAAAAGCCTGCCCTGTACGGGTTCCAGATGTTCCCAAAGCTGTCCTTTTTGACCATGCGGTTACAGACAAGACAGACCGGCACCAGGTTGTACAGGCTTAGGGCCAGCAGAGGGAACAGGCTCTGCGGATAGAAATGGTCCAGGTCTGCTGTGACATGCTGTTTCCCGGATACCTGGAAAGACGTGATGTATTGACGGTTGCAATATGGGCATACCTCAAGCCGGAAAGCCTGCTTGACCTGGATTTTCAGCCCTGCGTCGATCATCTCATATTTCACGAAACGCCTCAGACAGCCATTCCAGCCCTCGAAGACAGCTTCATATGCCTTTAACAGAATCAGCATCTCCCTGTCGCTTCCACAGGCCTGTTGCGGCATCACCGTCCTTAGCGGATATTCTGCCATGAGCGCATCGATATGGTGGCAATCAAGATATTCCCGCCGCTTCTCCCTATAGTATGGGCGCCTGGCATGCCCCGTCTTCGCGCAGGCGGCCTTCCACTTCTCCCGCTCCCTCCCGTAGCAGCATACCATCCTGCCCATGTCCAGGTACATCCCTGCCCAATGCCATTTAGCCGCCAACTCCTCAATGGGCCGGGAAAGGAGGGCATCCAGAAAGCTGTCGTCCAGGGCCCCGCTGCTGGCCAGGATGCCCGACTTGGCCAAGGCTACGAGGAAATCTGGCGGAAAGCCTGGGCTTTCCTGGACGAATGCTTTCTTTATGTCCGGTATTATTCTTTTTCTATAGTCTTCTTCTATAAGGGCAATCCCTTTATCTTTCAGGTACATCATCTGAGCTCATCCCCCCTGAGCAGCCTTATCTCTTCTTCCAGTATCCTGATGCGCTTCTCTCTATTGTCCTCCCTGGCTCCGCCCAGCTCCTGCAGCTTATTCTGCAGCATCGAGTTCACCTGTGACCAGATGAACGGATCTCCGATTGCGGAGACATATGCCAGGATCGCGGGGAGCTGCGGGTCATCCACAGATTCCAGTTCCTTAATCTTCCGGATGACCTTCCCCTCGAAAACCTCATTTCCCAGCGCCCCAAACGGTGAGCTCAGGAAGAACGCGTCTGCCATGATGTCGTGGATATTGCTCAGCAGCCCGTATCTGGACGGATGGACCTGGATGGCTCCGCTCTCCTGCTCCCGCTGGAAGCACAGCACGTTCTCCTTCAGCACGTCCGATATCATGAACGGTGAATGGGTGGATACGATTATCTGATAGGCCGTGCGCTCCTTTCCCCATGCCCTTGAGAGCATCCTCGTCAGGTCGCTCAAGAACCTCCGGCTCCACTCAGGGTGCATGCTCAGGTCCGGTTCGTCCAGGAGCAGGATTCTGGTTCCGTAGACATCGCGGTTCTCTTTGGGCATCCTCTCCACGCTCTGCATCACGCTGGAAAAGAGCCGCAGGAAGGCCTCCTCCCCCTCGCTGATGTTACGGTATTCGCATCGGATGGAGGGCGAATCCAGTGAATCCTCGCGATATCCGCCCTCCCTTCTGTACTCTTTAAAAAGGTCGAAGATCCACTCCACATTACCAGAAAGCGAAGACTCCACCGCCGGTATGTCCACCTGATGCTCGCTGGAAAAATGCCCCTCGTCCATCTGCGATAAGGCCGCCAGCATCCTCGCACGCCTTCGGATATCTCGCTTCAGTTTTTTCTTTTTGTCGGATTGCTCCTGCCGGAACCATGGGGGCGTGGCATCATTTGAGAGATTATCCATTCTTACATCATATCTGTACAATGCCGGGACATCGCCGTACCCCGACTCGTGGAGCATCCTATAGTAAAGCTCCAGAACATCCTTCGGCAGCCCCGTCCCACCGGTATCAACACCAAGCGCCGCTTCTTGTATCAATTGGTCTTCCGAAACCAGGGCGCTTTCCAGCTCTGTCACGAACAGGCAATGCAGGTTGAGCAGGAAGCGGGCCTTCGTCCCCTGGAACCCTCTGAGGTCAGACGCTTGTCCCAAGTAGGCTTCGCTGTCCACTTTGATAGAGAATTCCACGTTCTCCGCGCGGACAGTCTCATTGATCTGTCTCCTGTTCACGCAGACGAACCGGAAGAAGCTCCATGGATCTGCCTGCTTCACCACGCGCTTCGCCACTCCCCTGTCCGCTCTTCTGCGGATAGAAAAAGGACGGCCGCTTACCGGGCAGTAATATAATTGGAGCTTGTCCGAGATACCGCCCCTTCGGAAACATGCCAGCTCCCTGCCCTGCATAGCGAAATAGCAGGAATAGCTCCCCCCAGTGCCTGAAAGCTCTCCTATGAGATTGGAGACCAGCCTGGCATTCCATCCCTCCAGATAATAGGTCGCCTGGCGGGATTCCCCCCTGTCCGGGACATCCACCGCATACACGCAGAACCAGCCCATGGAGGCCGCCCTCTCCCGATGCTTTCTCTTAAGGTTCTCCGCAAAGGCCTCGGGCTGGGCCAGCAGCTCCATGACGCTGGTCTTCCCGCTGCCATTGCTCCCTACCAGGAGGCTGATGTTCGCGATGCCTGCCCCATATATTCCTTGAAGCGGATTTTCCTTTGGCGAGATGGTCAGGGTGCGGTCCCCCTCTTTCGCATAGCGGACATCATAGTTTGACGAGAGCATGAACTCCTGCTTCTGGAAGCAGTAGCCGAAATCCTCTATATACAGATAAATCAGTTCAGGATAAGCCATCTCTTATGTACCTCGATTGCCTTGTTTTTCTTTAGATTCTATCACAGAGCTGTCATTGTCTGCAATAACGAAGTCAGTCATATGAATCATTATCCCGTTCCATATGATATTCCCTGTACTCATCCATATGTGCGTCCAGATAGCCTTTCAGTTCGCCATTCACCTTAGACAGGATTCCCATCTCCTCTTCCTTCACTCCATCCAGCAGCATGCACAGCTTTTTTCCTTGGAAATCCTTGCATTCTTTTACATTCTCTTTCACCAGGAGATTCCGCGCTGCAAGGCATCTCTTTTCTACTTTCTCGTAATACAGATTCTTATAGTCATGGGCAAGATATCCTTTCCGGAATAAATATTCCAGGCGCCTCGTCATCAATATCTTGTGATCCAATAGGCTGCACAGCCCTCGCCGGTCGCAATGGCCATATCTGTTTTCTGCCACATGAAGGTAATACTTTTTCAGCTCTTCATAACAGTCTATACCGAATACATAGTCAGCCAAGGTCTGGGGCGGATTCAGATATTGTGCAAGGTCATGCTGGAGCTTTCCTATCTGCATCATATGGTTCGTTCCCGCCACATGCTTGTTTCTGCCTGCCATCACTGAAAAGAAATAGATTCCGTCCGGCCTTCCCATATGATCCCCTATTCCAAGCTCCGTGATAGGAATGTCCGCTGCCTTTTCAAAATCCCCATAGCAGATTTCCTCAAACACGAACTTTCCAATGGTGTTGTTGTCAGCCGCATGAATCTTTCCTGCGGCATCATCATAGCCCCAGAGCAGGGCATTATGGTAGTCGGGCTCTTTATAGCCCCTGTAAATGCTACGGTCAAGCATTATATAGACATAATAGTCATTTTCGATGCATTCCCTGACGAAATCAAGCCTTGAATCCCATCTGCTTTTCACCATTTCATCCGGGATGCTCATAAACTTCAGCCATGGATCGGCTTTCATTTCATAGAAATTGAAGTCGCCATAATACTGATAGTAAAAGTCCACAGTACCCAGTCACTCGATTGCCGTATATAGATTGCGCAAGGTGAACATCTGTATATAGTTGCAGTTCAGCCACGCCTCTGTTTCTGGATACGCAGATAATATGCTATACACTGCGGCTTGATGTCCGAAGCTCCGTATGATTGGTTCTGTAATCTTCAGTTTCCTGGCACCCATTTTATCCTTCTCCCCTCCTGCATTTTGCAGCAATATCGGCAATGAAGCTCACCGCCAGTCCAATGGCACGTAGCAGGCCGCCCCTAGCCGCTATCATATATGGTAAGCTACCTATCGCCAGCCCAAAACCCGCGCCAGCCCTATCCCGGTATACATATAATTCTATCTATCGATAAGCTACCGCCATTGAGCCACATCTGCCGTGACACAGCATCGTATCCGCAGTGCCAATCCTGCAATGGCAGATTCCATGTCCCGCCGCTGCATCGTGGTAGACGGAGCTTCAATAGCATGCTGTGCACCGGAAATGTGATGAAAGCTGTAGATAGGCCGTCCCCTTCCAGAAGTACGAAAAGGCCCTGCTTTCACAGAGCCTTTCAGTGCTTTCTTCTTACCAAGCCATACATGGGTTCCGGCCATTGCCCAACGGGATTTCCAGATATCTGGAATCCAGCAAGCCATCTATACCGTCTTTTTCCCAAACCTCCCCAGGTATGCCCGCGCCATCTCCAGGGATATGTCCAGCTTCCTCTGCAGTCTCCCCAGGATGTCGTCATCGGACAGGCCAAACTCATACCCAGTCTCTATAATCTCTTCCGCTCTTCCTTCCACCCTGCCCTCTATCCTGGTCTCCTCAAATACAGTATACATATCCACATCTCCTCTCTGCTCCAGCGCATCGTAGTCAATCTTATTGTCCACCGCCCCTGCGGCTGTCATGATGACAGTTTTATCCACACGGCGTTCCTTCGTGTATCCTATTGCCCTGCTTCGAATCTCGCCCGCAGGGCGGCTGCCGTCCAGCAGAATCTCCAGGAGGTTGAAGAGGTCTACATTGTTCATGTCGTGCAGCACCAGGTCATTCTTCCTGGCCTCCACCAGCAGCATCCTGTAGTCGTTCACATACTTCCTCAGCTCCTCTGGAATGTCCAGCATTCCATGCAGGCTTGTCGCCCCATTCCATGGCTTCCTCCCATAGTACACGGTCACTGTGATGACAGGCATGAATCTGTCCGTGCGCTTCATCCTGGACAGGTACTCATCCTCTTCCATACCTTCCGCGTCTTTATACTTCGTGGCATTGCTGTCATACTGCTTCTTGTAAGCGCTGTAGTCATAGCCCATCACCCGCATTGGCATCGCATAATCAATATGCTCCTGCGATTCGTTCCCCAGCATCACCAGCTCTATCCCATAGGCGGTAGACTTCTTCCTGACTTTTATGTTGTCCCTTGATGCCGTGATTCCCTCTACGTACTTTCTGTGCTCCAGTACGGTGGAGCTTTCCGCATCCAGATCCTCCAGCTCGTCTGGCTGTATCACCCGCTCTCCCCCGAACAAGACTGCGTTGAAGAGGTCCGCGAACCGCTCATTGTCCCTCCAGTAGCTCTTCAGTACCACATCCGGCTTCAGGTTCCGTTTCTTTTTTGCCATGCTGTATTGTTTCCTTTCCTGCTTTTTTATTATACTATTCCGTCAGAGGAATTTCAAGGCTATCCCACCTCAGAAGTCGCCTTTCTCTGCAATGTCCTGCGGCATCTGTTCCGAAAAATCCCATTCAATCTCCACCCGCTTATCCTTATAGACTGTCACCCTTCGGATGAAGGCATCCACCACCTCCTGGGTCAATGCCTCCAAATGGGAATGGCGGATGATCTGCTTCATGTCCTGCTTGTCCCTGTCTGCCTCTTCCTCTATCCGGCTGCGCTCCCTATCTACTTCCTGAATCTTCCCAGATAGCTCCTCCATCCGGCCAGCCAGCCCGTCAGCCCTGCTCCTATATTCCCAGGCATCCATCTGGCCGACCGCATAGCTTTCATACAGGGCATCCCTTTCCCGCTGCACATCAAGATATTCTTTCCGCTGCTCCCTGCTTTTCCTGGCAAGGCTCTCCAGGGCCTCCCTCTGGAACCGTTCCACATCCCTGCGCTGCCTGAGCTGGTCTCCCCTGCGCATCAATTCCTGATTCAGCAGGGTAAGCACCATCTCCTCCAGGATAGCCGCATTGAAATAGGTGCAGCAGTCCGGTATCTGCAGAACGGAATGCCTCCTGCACCAGAAATGGCGCGGAATCTTTCCGTTCTGCGGCTTGTAGTTTAGGGAGTATCCGCACCCGCCGCAATAGATCTTCCCTGTCAGCGGATGCTTCTCCCGCTTCCGCTTTGTGGAATGGCCCGGGGCCGCCAGCGCGACACGGGCAAAGACCTCCGGCGTCACCAGCGGTTCATGATGGTCCGTAATCACCTTCCAGTCATCCTCTGGAACCGCAATCTTCCCTTTGCTCCCTACGGATCTGCGCACGGTCTTTCCATAGGACATCTCGCCCAGATAGAACCTATTGCCCAATATATGCCGCACCACGGTACTGTTCCATGTGTGATTCTCTTTCAGGGTGCTTCTGTCAGGGAAGCGCATCTGTGTCGCTGTAGGCACCTTTTCCTCGAAAAGCCGCTTTGCAATCTGCGCACTGCTCATGCCGTCCACAGCCATGGCAAAAATGGAACGGACAATCTCCGCCTCTCTTTCATTGACGATTACGGCATTTTTTACCTCCCGGCTCTTCTCATAGCCCAGGGGGACCTGTCCGAACACGTACTCTCCGGCTGCGCATTTGCTTTCAAAGGATGTCTTCACCTTGATGGAGATGTCCTTGCTGTACAGCGCATAGACCAATGACTGGAATGCCGTGTCAAAGCCAAGGGGCTTGCCGTCTTGTTTCCTGCTGTCATAGCCGTCATTGATGGCAATGAATTCCACTCCCATGGCTGGGAACACCTGGCTCAGATATCTCCCGGCCTCGATATAATTCCTGGAAAAGCGGGAAAAATCTTTCACAAGGATGCACCCAATCCTGTTCTGCCTGACTGCCTTCAGCATTTCCTGCATCCCCGGACGTTCCATGTTGGTACCTGTGAATCCATCGTCACAAAATTCTAAGACATCATTATCTTCCAACATTTTATCTTTTTTGATATAATCCAGTAAGAATTCCCTCTGATGGCTGATGCTGAAGCTCTCCTCCTGCCCTCTATAGGCAGTCCTGGCAGTGTAGTCTTCTGTGGAGATTCGCAGATAAATGGCCGTCTTGCGTCTCTCTGTCATCCTACTTCACCCCTTCCATATGGACATCGCTGTAAGTGAACAATACCTCCACCCGTTTCCCCGGATAGACATAGATTCTCTCAATCAGCGCCTCCACCAGCTCTTTGGTCAGCTCACCCCCGCTTTTCAGCTTTATCAGGCAACGAATGGCTTTCAGATAGATGTCTCCTTTCCGTTCCAGCGCCTTTGCTTCTTCCTGATGCTGGCTTTTCAGCTTTTCCAGTTCCTGCAGACGCTCATCCTTCCAGAGCCGGTAACGGACATACTCTTCCTGGGGCAGGCTTCCGCTACGGTATGCCATGTACCTCTCGCCCTCCTCTTCCGCCAGGGCCAGTATGTCCCTCTCCGCCTGCCGCAGCTGCCGCTCCAGCTCCTGTTTCTTCTGCCGTATCAGGACCCGCCCCTGCTCCACATAATCTTTCTGCCTCTTCAGCTGGGTGGCAAATTCCGTGCGGAACAGCAATGACAGGATATCCGTCAGTTCCGTCCTGGAGATGCGGTTGTTCTCCGGGCACGCTTCCCTCTTGTCCGTGATACTGTCCATGCAGAAGTATCCGTCCTTCCTCTCCTTCCTGCCGTCCGCATACTCTTTTACATGGCTGTTCCGGGTCATCTTTCTGCCGCATACGCCGCAATACAGGACCTTGTCAAAGACATTCTCCCCAATAGGGGCGCCATCCGTAGGATGGGCGTGGCTGCCCGTCCGTTCCTGTATCCTGCGGTGGACTTCCTGCACCCGTCCGTAGAGTTCCGGATTGATTATGGCCTCATGGGTATCTTCCTTTTTCACCCATTCCTCCTCCGGCCTGCGGATGCGGTTCTCCTCTTTCCTTGCGGTAAGGGATGTCCTGCCCTGTACCAGCCTGCCTGTATAGGTGGCGCTCTTCAGGATGCGTTCCGCTGCACCCCTGTCCCAGCCCTTATACGTCATTCCGGCTGGGCAGTAGACCTCTTTCGTCCTGCTGTAAACGCCGGGCGGATTGATCCTCCTCTCATTCAGGGCATCCGCCACGGCCTGGCAGTTTTCCGTCTCCAGGAATCTCTTATAGATGAACCGGACGACCTCCACCGTGTTCCCGTCCGGCCTGAGCTTCCTGATCCGCCCATCCTGGTATGCCTCGTACCCATAGGGCGGCAGGCCTCCTACATAGGAGCCGGCCTCCCTTCGCTGCTTCAGGGACAGCTTCGCCTTGGCCGAAAAGTCCTTGGCATACATGTCGTTCACCAGGTTCTTGATCTCGGATGCCATCTGTCTCGTGCTGCTGCCGTCCGTCCCTGTATCGTATCCGTCCGCGACGGCGATGAAGCGGACTCCCAGAAGCGGGAATATCTTCTCTATGTAGTTTCCTGCCTCCAGGTAGTTCCTGCCGAACCGGGACAGGTCCTTGACGATCACGCAGTCGATGTCGCCCAGGCGGACATCCTGCATCAGCCTCTTGAAGTCTTCACGGTCGAAGTTCGTTCCGGTCTTCCCCAAGTCGGCATACTGGCCGACGATCTCTATCTTATCCCCATGATGCCGGTTCCAGTCCGCTACATAGTTTTTGGCAATCTCAACCTGCGTTTCTACTGATTCATTCTTTAAGGCCTGCCCGCAGGCCTTGGATCCCTGATCCGAGGACAGCCTGGCATAGATTCCAGCCTTATAATATCTCGCTCCTTGTATCTTCCCCTGTCCGGCTCCTGATGCCGCGTTTTTGGCACTGCTGGAAGCATGGGTACGTTTTGATGTCCTTGCCATATCATGCCCCCCTTTCCGTGCCAGGGCGGGTTGGCGATGTCCGGCTTTCGGCACTTTCATATGCCATACGGTCATCTGAATCGGCATCCGCTTCATTCCCTGCCTGCCAGTCCTTCATCGCCTGATACTGGTCGGTAAAATAGAATTCAATCTCTATCCGCTTCCCCTCATACACCCAGATCCTTTTCACAAGGCTGGCCAGGGTATGGCGGTCAATCTCCTTCAGCTCCAGGGAATCCTGAAAGGCCGCAAGGCGCCCTGCGCTCAATACGCCGGCCTTGAACATCTCCTTGACGAGCTGCTCCTGTCTTCCCTCCGCGGCAGCCAGGTTTTCCGCCTTCTTCTGGAACTCCCCATGGAGCCGTCCAAATTCCTCCTTGGTAATGACCCCTGTCCGTAGATCCTCATACAGCCCGGCAGTCAGGCTGTAATATTTCTCCTGTTCCTTTTTCAGACGTGCGATTTCCTTATTATAGCTGATGACCGCCTGCAGGTTGGCCTCCCGTTCCTTTGCCTGGGCAAAGAGCTTCTCCTGCTCCAGGAAGTCATTGGCGTAGCGGCGGATGGCGGTCCCTGCCAGCTCCTTCAGCACGGTCTCCTCTATGCTGTGGCGGCTGCACCCCTCCCCCCGGTTCTTGGTGGAGCAGATGTAATAGACCTTTTCCGTCCCCTTGTAGCAGTTGACCCGCCTCACCATCTGCTCCCTGCAGTCCCCGCAGAACAGGAGGCCCATGAACGGGCTGATCTCCTTCCTTTTCGGGCTGACGCGGCCGTCCGCCTTCAAAAGGTTCTGCACGATGGCAAAGTCATCGGCAGAGATGATGGGTTCGTGGGCATCTTCCACCCGTACCCATTCCTCTTCCGGCTTTTCCACGCGTTTCTTTACCTTTATGTTGACCCGCTCTGTCCTGCCCTGCACCAGGTGGCCCAGGTACACTTCGTTGGTCAGTATCCGCCGAATGGACGGGCTGCTCCATTTGGAGCAGCTGCCCCTGGTGAAGCCTCCCCGGTAGTTCAGCCCCAGGGACTTCTTGTACTCCTTTGGGGACAGGATATGGAGGTCATTGAGCTTTTCCGCAATGGCAGAGACGGCCATCCCCTCAATCTTCCACGCGAAGATCCTGCGGACAATCTCTGCCGCGTAATCGTCTACCAGCAGCGTGTTCCTGTCCTCCGCCGATTTCCGGTAGCCGTACACGGCAAAGGCTGCAAGGCATTCCCCCTTCCTGCGCTTCACAGCAAGCTGGCTCTTCACCTTGGTGGAAATGTCACGGCAATAGCTGTCGTTTATGAAATTTTTTACCGGCAGTACGATGTTGCGCTCCCCGGCATCCGCCGAAAAGCTGTCGTACCGGTCGGTGAGGGCGATGAATCGCACCCCCAGAGCCGGGAATACCTGGTCCAGGTACCTGCCGGTCTCGATATAATCGCGCCCGAACCGGGACAGGTCCTTCACGATGACGCAGTTCACCCTCCCCGCCTCGATGTCGCTTATCATCCTTTTGAATTCTGGCCTCTCGAAGTTGCTGCCGGAATAGTTGTCGTCCGCATAGCAGTCGAAGAGCTCCATGTCCTCCTGTTCCCGGATAAAGGAACGGATCAGCTCCCTCTGGCTGCCGATGCTGTTGCTCTCGGCTTTGAACGTGGCTCCTGCACCTCCCGGGCTTCCGGAATCAGCGACAGCTCCTGCATCGCTGTCCTCCCTGGAAAGCCGGAGGTACATGGCCGCATAGAAATATTTTGATTGCCTGTTTGAATTTTCGTTTCTCATGGTATCGCTCCTGACTTTTTTGTTAGGGAAAAGCCGATGGCCTTCACGAAACTGGGAGCCAGGAGTTCCACTGATTTGTCCTGCCATCAGATTAACACAAATCTTGCCATCTTTCAAGCCTCTTTTGGAGACTTTGCCGAACTTTTTCGGAATCCTTCTTGGAGCCCATTCCGGAATCCCTTTTCCACTTTTATAGGTAGATTTCTGACATTCTTCGCAGATACTCCGCCATTTTGTCATCTATGGTTGCCCCGCTTTCCTGGAACCTGACCTTTACCACATAGGCCCCTATCCGGTTCACATAGACGTTCTTTGTCTGTTCGGCAAAAGCAGCCAGTTTTTTCTCCACTGGCTGTGAAGTGTCAATTTTGATGTCCCGCAAGTCGGTCAGTTCGGAAATGTCCACGGTGCGGATATCGGTCTGTGCCATTTCCGCAAGCATCTCTTTTGTCAGCTTCATGGCAGCCTCTCCTTTCCCTCCTGTACTCCGGCCTCGCGGCCAGCAGACGCACTGCTCTGATACTGACCTGTGGCTGTCTGCTGACCCGTATTCATTTTATTTTTCTTTTGGATTGTCCTATGACAACCCGGATTGTCCCTTTTTTCTGCAGTTTTCCCGACCCGGATAACCGCTATATCTATCACTAAAAAGAGGATAAGCAGACCTGCCAGAGCAAGCCCGCCTATCTCACACAATAACCTCATATTTTTCGCCTTTCTCTCTTCCCTGGCCGACATTCTTCCGAAATCTCTGCCAGTTCATTCCTTATCCCCAAAATAACTCTCCGGCTTGTTACCCCTGATAAAGATTCCTACATCCTCTATCCTCTCCGTCACCGGCATGTCGGGCAGGGCCGCCAGAATGTCATTCTTATATCGCCCGCTGGCCCTGCAGTCCAGGATGGAGAACACACAGGTATCCGTCTCCCTGCGTATGCCCCGCCCAATCCACTGACGCAGCTTCATCAGCATCGCCGGTACAATGGCCTCCGCCAGATACTCATGGAAATCCTCATGCAGGGACTTTTCGTATTCCAGCACCGGGTCTGGCGCGGGAAAGGGCAGCTTCACCACCACAAGGGATGAAAGGATGTCCCCGGCCAGGTCAATCCCCTCCCCGGCGCTGTCACTGGCAAGCAGCACCCCGTTCCCGCTCTTTCGGAACTCCCAAATGGCCTCCAGCTTCCCCTTTCCCATGGAAAACAGCGGGAAATCTTCTATCCTCCCTGCAAGCTCCTGATGCACTATCTCCATCATCCGGTAGGATGTGAACAGCGCCAGCGTATGCCCATGGCTCTGCTGAATCAGTTCCGACAGCCTGTCTGCCACCGCTTTCCGGTAAGCTGTTTTCCTGACATTGGGAAACGGCATATCTTCCGGCAGGTACAATAAAGCATGGTTCCAGTAATCAAAAGGCGATGCCTTGCTTACGTTTAAAATCTGTTTCCGGTTCAGCAGATCAATCCCTGTCTGGTGCATGTAGCGGCTGAAATCGCCGCCTACGGACAGGGTTGCCGATGTCAGGAGGTATGGTTTCCCGTTGCTCCACAAGTCCTCATGGAGCAGGAGGTCAAGGTGCTTCGGCAGCGCGCAGAGCCTGCAGGATGCCGCTCCTGTATATTCCAGCCAGCAGATAAAATCCTCATAGTCACGAAGTACCGTCAGCTTCTCCTGCTTCTGTTCCAGCCTGCCGGAAATACGCTTATATGCCGCATTTCCCCGGTCTGCGGTATAGAAAAGTACTAACAGGCTCTTTATCACGGCTGACAGTGCTTTCAGGGATAACTGGACGGACGGTGTGAATATGACTTCCATGCTACTGTTGTCATACCGCACTCCTGCAAATTTTTTCAGGTTTTCAAACAGGGCTGTGTTCAACTCCAACATTTCCTCACACAGAGAAAGCGTCCCCCTTTTCTCTGGTCTGCCTGCCACGGCTCTTATAATACTGGCTGCCACAAGCTCCAGCTCAACATTTTCAAAGCTGAGCCCGTACATCTGTCTGGCAGCCTCCGGCAGCTTGTGGGCTTCGTCAAATATTAAAATGCCATGCTCCGGAAGCAGACGGTTCCTGCTACCTTTCCTGCTCAATATATCTGCTAGCACAAGGTTGTGGTTCGCAATCTGGAAATCCACCTTCCCCTGGTTGGATTTTCTGAGGAAGGTGCGATAACGGCATACACTGGAAAATTCGCAGGTGTTTCGGCAGTTCTCCACACAGATCCGCTCTTTTACATAGTCTGTCAAGGGCTGGCCGTCCAGGTCAAGGGAAACGGTGCCCACGAAAAGGGCTGTCAGAATTTCTATCAGTTTTTTATCCTCCAGCCTATTATTATGGCTGACCGAAGATAAATAGGTCTTCACCCTGCTGTCACAGGCATAATGGTTCTTTCCTTTGCGTACTGCAAATGTTAGGGGCTCCTCAATGATACGGTGTTCCAGAAGAATCCCCGAAATCTGGGGGATGTACTCCTCTGTCAATGCTTTCTGCAGAGCAATGGTGGATGTGGAGATAATCACTGGCTGCCCTTCTCCATGAAACAAGCGATAGATGACTGCCGCTATGAGATACGCATGGGTTTTCCCCGTTCCCACCTCGGCTTCACATAATGCCACTTTCTCTTTCTCCATGGCTTCCAGCATGGCAATGGAAAGAGAAAGCTGGTTTTCCCTCAAAGCCAGTCCGTACTCCGGCAGAATGTCATAGAAGATATGGGCAAGCAGTTCACTCGCTCTTGAATTGGCATCCTGCATAAATGCTATCCCGCCCTCTGACTGTACCGCCATTTTCTCTATGGCTCTCCGGTATCCTACCTCATTCAGCGGTGTGGGTCTTGAAAACAGCCTCTTTGCCTTTAAGGTATGCAAATCTACCATGCGGTAGCTGTATGCCTTTCCTGTAAAGTGTTCCAGTAATACACAGCTTTTTGTGGTCAACACAATTCTTTCATCCGTCCGGAAGATCCCTGCCTCATGTATCCTGTTCCGTATGTCCGCTGTGCAGACAGTCCATTCCTCACTCAATTTTTAAGCCTCCTCTGAATCCTAAAGGAGCGATACATGCATACGGCGGAAAACGGCAAAGGTTGGTTATCTGTTGACAAAGGGGCCGGTTCCGCCGCATGGTATCTATCGCTCCGATAGAAATGTGAGAAGAATTTCTAAGCGGCTAAAGTACACCCGCTAAGAAATTCTAAGCCTCACATCGGAGAACGCAAGTACAGCGTTCTCCAATATGCTTATGCGTTAAGGGCGTGGCTGACGTTCCGCTGGTAAAGGAATGTATCAATCATCCCACAGACACCATAAAAGCCGCCCCCTGCTCTTTCTCAAACAGGGGTGATGCGTTCTCCCATTTTTCAGGGCTGCCGTTCTTCGGCAGAAGTACCATGATATGTGACAGGGGTCATCGCAATCCGCCCCACCACGGGACGTTACTGCCACGGACGGAGTCGCTCGGAGCATGCCTGAGGCAAAAGCAGTCTCTGGCACATCGTCTTGGCGCGTCCTGGCGTGTCGCTTCCGGTCTCCCGGCCTGTCAACGTGTATCCGCCACACCCGTATGAAGTTTTCAATGTGCAGGTGAAAGGATAGCAAAAAAGTTCCTTCCACCCAACGTCAAAAATCAGGGGGCGTGACGAGTCATTCCTTGTAAATTTTTTATATTTTTCATTTGGCACGATGGCCCTTACCTATGCCGCCGTACCCACGAGCCATAAAATGGCGCAAAAAAGCAGGGAAACATCCTGAATCGTCAGTTATTTCCCTGCTTTATGTCCACGTCATAAAATTTTTGTCCTGCTTTTCAGATTAACTGATATATGGCCGGATTGCCTTCCTGTCCCCCTCGGAAACATCCAGCATATCCATGGAACGCTCTGCAGACCATCCGGCCTTTTCCATCAGATTTTTGATATTCTTCAGCAAAGTGGACATCCGGTCTTTCTCCGCCGCAATCCGGTCTTTCTCTGCTGTTTCTTTCGCTGCTTTCGCTGCCGCTTCCGCCGCCGCTTTCTCAGCTGCCCTCCGCTTCATTTCTTCTATGGCCAAACACACGTTCGTATCCTCCTTATCTTTTTCCATCTCTATCTTTGCACCTACACAGGCATTCAGCACATCGACCTCTGCCCGCCCCAGATGCCGGAACCCTTCATCTGCCTCTATGACTTCTCCAAGCCTGTCGGCATCCTGTGAGTACTTGATGAACGACAGCACTTCCTTCAGGGATGTCCGGAATTTTCCAAAGTCACCATCCCTTATGGATGCCGGGGCGACCAGGTTTATCTTATAGTCTGGAACCAGTGCCAGGATCCTGGCATCCTGTTCCCCGAACATCTCATGAAGGGACATCGGACCGTCCCATTCCTTAGCGAAAAAACAGAGCACCAGCGTCACTACCGGCAGCAGCCTGTCCTGCTTCATGAACCCTGACAGGTACTCGTCCCCATCGGCTCCCTTGTAATCGCCTGAACGCTTATGGGAAACCACAGCGTTGGACACCTGCTTTGCATACTGCAGGGCATCATATACCATGTTCTTTACCGGCATCGCATTGTGCACATGCGACTGGGCCTCCACTGCCAGGAGCAGGTACGCTGTACGCCTGTCCATCATGGCGACCAATGACTTTATCACGTCCCTTGTCCTCTGTACCGGCTGCTTGGCCCCATCCTCCCCTCCATAGGGGACATCCACCTCCCGGGTGTCCAGTTCCTCCAGGCCGTCCGGATCTATGACCTGCTCACCGCCGTAGATGTAGTAGTTGAACGCGTCCGCAAAAATCTGGCTCTGGCGCATGTATTTCGTTGTCACAGTATCTTTTAGGCCCATAGGCTCCACCCCCTATCGTATGCTGTGCCGCTGGCATATATTCTTTGCTCTTGTAGATATCATATCATGCAGGCCGGATTTTTACAACCTCCATATCTTTTGGAATCGCACTAAGACCACCCTCCGCTCCGGCGTTGCATAAATATGGTGGACAGATTTTATCAAAAAATCCATAATGGTAAGAAAACTAAGGAGAGCCTGTACGAATGAACAGCTTAAATGAACAAATCACCGAATACCTTACATATTGTGAATGCCGTAAGCATCTGAACCCTAAGACCCTTAAGGCATATCGCATCGACCTGAAGCAGTATGAGCTCTTCTGCTCTGGCCTTGCCGACCCTACCTCCAGAATCACCGTTGACAGCTTCATCACTCAGCTGCATAGACAGTATAAGACTAAGACCATAAAGCGCAAGATTGCGAGCTTAAAGGCCTTTTTCCATCATATGGAGTACCGTGAGCAGCTTGCGGAGAATCCCTTCGCCAGGCTGGATATCCGTTTCCGGGAGGCCCAGCTCCTGCCAAAGACGATTCCTTTCCACTCCATCCAGGCCTTCCTTTCTGCCATGTATGCCTGCAAGGAACAGGCCGGCTCAGAATACCAGCTCCATTGCTGCATCCGGGATATCGCCGTCATCGAATTGCTGTTTGCCACGGGGATGCGCATATCTGAGCTGTGCTCCCTGAAGCCGTCCGATGTAGACCTCACTGCCAATAATATCCTGATTTTCGGGAAAGGTGCCAAGGAACGTATTTTACAGGTGGGCAACCCTGAAGTCATCTCTGCGCTGAATGTCTATCATGACGCTTTTATAGAGGATATCGCTGCCTGTGGGTATTTCTTTGTGAACAGGCTACAGCACAAGCTCTCAGATCAGTCTGTCCGCTTCATGATTAACCGTTATGCAAAGCTTGCCAACATCAGCCAGCATATTACCCCGCACATGTTCCGGCATTCTTTCGCTACCCTATTGTTAGAGCAGGATGTGGATGTGCGATACATCCAGAAGATGCTGGGGCATAGCTCTATCAGTACGACCGAAATCTATACGCATGTGTCGAATACGAAGCAGAAGGATATTTTGGTCCATCGGCATCCTAGGAATTTGATGTCGGTGAATGAAGGATAATTCCGGATTATCAGTGAGTTAAAGGTTTACCTCGTGCGACAAATGCATAAAGCATAGTAGGGGGTTGTATGAAAAATAAAATACTTTTGACAGTAATTGTTCCAGTATATAATCTTGAAAAGTGTATAGGAAATTGCATAGATTCATTACTTAACCAAAGCTTTCATGATATGGAAATTTTGGTTATTGATGATGCTTCTACAGATAGAACGTATGAGCTGTTGAAAGAATATCAAAATAACTACAATAATATACAGCTAATTAGGAATGAGATAAATAAAGGTGTTTCATATTGCCGAAATTATGGTTTATCTTTGGTCAAAACTAAGTATGTTGCATTTCTAGATGGTGATGATTGGATTGATAGCAATTGCTATTCTAAAGCAATTAATAAACTCGAAGCTGATAAAAGAATTGATATTGCCCTTTGGAATATAAATACGGTGTATAGTAGGACACATTGTCTTAAAAGATATTTTTATGATGAGGAAAATAATATTTCCTCCAAATATGCTTTGAGATTATTTAGCAAATCCCTAAATTCTAATATTTATATTAGTCCTTTACTAGGAAATAAAGTAATACGAATGCAATTACTTACAAAAAATAATATTAAGTTTCACGGATATTTTTATGAAGATGATATATTTATATTTAAATGTTTACTATTCGCAAATAGTATTCAATTAGTAACTAATGCACATTTGTATTATTTTCAACGTGATAATTCAGTCATGCACTCTTTTTCAGAACAAATGGTTTTAGAACTGTTTGAAGAGTTCTCGAAATTTCGCGCATATTTAATCGAAAATAAAACATGGTCAGGAAACGAACAAAACTTTTACTCATATTACGAAAAATGTATTCAGAATTTATTGCTTATTATGAGAAACACAGTTGCGACAGAGTCGGAAGAAAGGAATATGCTTTTTATAATATACAAAGAATTTTATAGTTCAACACCACTTAAAGAATATTCGAAATATTGTGATTTGAAGTTATTTCCCTTTTGAAAAAATGCACCTATATTTTGTGCCCTTTAAGATATCAAGGGCACAAAATATATCTTTTCAAATATTAAACGGGAAAATCTTTTCCATAAGTTTGCATAAATTGGTTAATATAAACATTATCTTTAGAGCAATCTAATAATAATATTGCATTTCTTGCATGTTTAAATAAAAAATTGCCTCCTGGGTTGCAGATACTATTGTAGTTTCTTTCCATCCACTTTAGTATTACGGGCACATCTTCTAATTCGCCTACTTTTCCGAGGGCCTCCATTAAACTTGCTGCTGTATAAAGATTTGCTTCCTTGTTTAATTGAATAACAAGGTTACTCCGTGCAGCACGCATGCGTTTCTCACCTATTATATCTGCCATATGCTCTCGAATATGGCGATCTGGAGCAAATACCGCATTAATAATTGCATTATTTATTTCTTCATTAATCGTCGATAGCAATAAGGATTCAATACTATATCTATTTAAATCTATGTGGGTCGATTTCGATTGAGAAAAATATTCAATAATCCACGGCATAACAGTATTAATTTGCTTTCCAGCTTTAGCAAATTCTAATGCTATGTTTGTCCGAAACTTAACTGAATCCTCTTTTTTAGGAAATACTTCTTGAGTGTAAAGTAATTCATTAAGTTTGGATGAAATAAAACTACACTCAGAACAGCCAAGTAAAAGCTTTATTAATAGTGAGGAAATTAATTCTATGTGGGTAGTTTCAAAATTATTAATAAACATTTTAGGAATAGAAATTATGTATTTTTCA
>OFFE01001126.1_pt1 | contig 20379 bp, 19 predicted proteins | sample 1521371 | NCBI WGS metagenome assembly OFFE01 (sample SAMEA3504131, study PRJEB24116) | mouse gut metagenome | biome: mouse gut; feature: mouse-associated habitat; material: faeces | place: Denmark | collected 2011 | reverse complement strand
CAGTCAGCCGGACAGGGAACGGCAAAATTTTTTACACTTCTTTTACTTCTTTATCCCACATGAGCAAATGCGCAAGGCATAAAGCAGCACAGGAAGATCTGATTTTACCGGCACACGCAAGCGGGATACAAGTTTTCGTGTCTAATCCGGACGAAATGATCCCGTTCAAAATGCGTATTGCAGATTAATCAGTAGTTCTCCAAATATGAAACATAGGAGGCATGCAAATGGGCTATCATGAGGAAGGAAAATGGTGGGTGAGTCCGGCAGACTACGATCCGGAGGTAACGGAGAAATTCAACTTCCCCCCCAAAATTGAGTTTCTGGACACCACGCTTCGGGATGGGGAACAGCAGCCGAGCATCATTTTGACAAAGGATGAGAAGGTAGCTATCGCAAAAAAACTGGATGCGGTGGGAGTGCACCGGATTGAAGCAGGTACGCCAGCCGTACTGAAAGAGGATGCCGAGGCTATCCGCGAGATCACGTCTCTGGGCCTGAAGAGCAAAATTTTTGCCTTTGTGCGGAATATGGCAAAAGATATGCAGTTGGCTAAGGAGTGCGGTGTGGACGGCGTTATTGCCGAGATGGTTTCCAGTGAGCATATGCTCACATATGGGAAGCGCTGGACAAAGGAGCGGGCTATTCAGGCATCTGTTGAAGCCACGCTGGCGGCCAGGGAAATGGGGTTGTACGTCACCTATTTCCCGGCAGACAGCTCGCGGGCGGAATTTGACTTCCTCCTGGACATTATCCAGCATGTTTACGAGGAGGGGCATATGGACAGCGTGGCCTTGGTGGATACCATGGGCGTATTCAGTCCGGAGGGGGCGGCGCTCCGTGTGCGGAAGCTGCGGGAGCGGTTTCCAACACTGCCAGTGGAAGTCCATTTCCACGACGACTACGCAATGGGCGTGGCTACGACCATTGCCGGACTGGCAGCCGGGGCATCCGTGGCGCATGTGACGGTAAACGGCATTGGCGAGCGTGCCGGCGGGGCGCAGCTGGAGGCCGTGGCGTTGGCGCTGCGGGCGCTGTATGGACAGGAGACCGGAGTGGACATGACCCAATTTAAATCGCTGTCCCATTTTGTAGCTCAGGCGGCACGATGCGCTGTTGCTCCCACCAAGCCTGTCGTTGGAGACAAGATTTTCCTTTGGGAGACAGGACTGCCCTCCAGCCTGTGGATGAACGCCAAGGATACGGATCCGCTGGTCATGCTGCCGTACATGTATTCGCTGACCGGACAGAACGAGCCGTACCTCCTGCTGGGAAAAAAGAGCGGCAAGGACAATCTGAAGGTTTGGCTGGAAGAGAACGGAGCGGAAGTGCCTCAGGAGAAAATGGGAGATTTGCTGCAGCTGGTAAAGAATAAATCCTACGCGGTAAAGCGCGATTTGACAAAGGAAGAATTTGACGAGCTGGTCAAGTCGCTCTAGGGTCTGTATTTGCAGGGCCGCGCACCGACCGGAGGGAGAAGTTCCCAATTCCGGCTATGAACGCAGACGCAAAAAGTTATATGAATCCGGCGGCATACACGCTGTTGGAAAGAGAAAATGGAGGTTATCATGAGAAAGAAAACCATAGTTGCCCTGCTGCTCCTGGCGGTGCTCGTTTCCGGCATTGTGATGTCCGGGTGCACCGGAAACAGCAAAGAGGATGACAAGGTATATACCATGCGAATCGGCAATGTAACGGCCCCGGATCACATACTGAATCAGACATTTGAGAAAATGGCGAAGGCCATCAATGAGCGCAGCGGAGGCCGCATCCAGGCTACGGTGTATCCCAGCGGTCAACTGGGAACCCTGCGTACAATGACGGAGGGGCTTCAAACCAACACGCTGGAAATGACAACGCAATCTCCCGGCGGTCTGGCCTCCTTCCTGCCTCTGATGGGTGTGCTGGAAATGCCCTACATGTATACCAGCCACCAGCATGTTTATGACGTGGTGGACGGAGAAATTGGGCAGGAGCTGAATGAGAAATTCCTGGAGAAGACCAATATCCGCATCATGGGGTATTGGATGAATCTGTACCGCCACACGACCAACAATGTACGTCCTATCAATACTCCGGCGGATTTCGCGGGGCTGGACATCCGCGTCCCTGAAACCAAGACGGTCATGGACACCATCAGCTGCCTGGGTGCCAACGCGGTGCCGATGGCGGTGGGCGATCTGTACACAGCCTTGAGCCAGGGACAGGTGGATGGTCAAGAAAATCCGGCTACCATTATTGAGGCTTCTAAATATTATGAGGTGCAAAAGTATCTGAGTACCACCGGACATGTATATTCCCCCACGGTCGTAATGATCTCCGAGGATTTCTACCAGAGTCTGCCGGAGGATCTGCGCAGAATCGTGGAAGAGGAGGTTGCCAACGCAACACAGACGGCCCGGGAAGAGTCAGAAAAACTGGACGAGGAGTCTATTGAGCGAATGCGCGAGTTCATGGAAGTGAATGACGTGGCTGATCTGGCTCCCTTCCGGGAGGCGGTGCAGCCGGTTTACGACGATATGGTCAAGAGCCTGGGGCAAGAGGCGCAGGATTACTTTGACCGCATCGCGGCGCTGGGATAACAGAAAGCCGCCGGGTGGCTCCGAGTCAGGGGCCGCCCGGGGCATATTAGGAAGGTCTGCCGTTCCCCCGCTGCGGGAACAGCCGCAGAGAAAGGAGCTATATGACTACCTTTACGACAGCACTTCGGAAATTGATGAAGCTTCTGTATAAAGTGCTTTCCGTCATGCTGGTGTTGCTGGTACTGGCTATGACGGTCGTTATGTTTTTGCAGATCACGATGCGAACAGTTGGGCTGCAATCCTTTAAATGGAGTGAAGAGGTGCTGCGGTATCTCTATATCTGGGTCGTATTCCTTGGAGTTCCAACGGCCGTTTATACCAACGACCTCACGCGGTTTGATCTCCTTCAGACCAAGCTGAACCCACAGCTGGGGAGAGTACTGGAAACAATCATCATTGTTTTTATGCTGATCATCCTGTATTTTATGGGACAGGGCTCATTGACCCTGATCCGGGTGCAGATGCGGCAGACCATGACCTCGTTGAATCTGCCTATGGGGGTAGTCTACCTCTCCATGCCCATATGCGCCGCAGGATCAGCCCTCTTTCTCCTAGCGCGGCTATTCCTAATGTGGACGGATCAACCGGACCTGTCCGCAGACAACGCCGGTAGCAGACAAGCAGAAAAGGAGAATGACCAATGATCATACTATTTGTTATTCTGTTTTTAGCAGCGGTCATCATCGGCGTCCCGGTTGCCTTCAGCCTGTCTGGTCTGGGTGTGGTCGTCATGACAACGGAGGGGATATTCAACCCCGTTACCATTGCCCAAAATATGTTTAATGGAAATGATTCCTCTCCGCTGGTAGCCGTCCTGTTTTTCATGCTGGCCGGTGCGCTGATGGAGGAGAGCAGGTTAACCCAGCGCCTGATGGATTTTGCCTATTCTATTGTGGGCCGCCTCCATGGAGGTCTGGGCCACGTAGCCATACTGGTAGCAATGATTTTTGCGGCAATGAGCGGTTCGGCGGTGGCCACGGCGGCAGCAATTGGCGGAATGCTGCTGCCGCAGATGCGGGCGCGCGGCTATGATGATGGATTTTCTGCTGCTCTGATTGCTTCGGGAGGCGCCATCGGACCGATTATTCCCCCCAGCATCCCTATGGTCATATATGCCGTGATCGCCAACGCCTCGGTGGAGCGGATGTTTCTGGGCGGGGCAGTTCCTGGGATTCTGTTTGGCCTGGGACTCATGGTGTACACCAGATTTTACGCAAAACGACATCACTATCCCCGCGAAGAAGGAAAGTTTCGCCTTCAGGACCTCTTGGCATCGCTTCAGGAGAGCATATTGGCTCTTTTGATGCCGGTAATTATTCTGGGCGGCATTTTCAGCGGAATCTTTACGGCGACAGAGGCAGCCTGTGTCGCCGCGGTATACACATTTCTGGTAGGGAAGTTTGTTTATAAGACTATCAAATGGAAGAGTATCCCCAAAATTTGTCTGAGCGCCGCAAAAAATACCGCGGTTGTCATGTTCATCATCTCCTGCTGTTCGGTGCTGGCGTGGGTGCTTACCAGTCAGCAGATTCCTCAGCAGATTGCGCTGATGCTTCTGTCGGTTTCGACAAATCCAACCATTGTTCTGCTGCTGATCAGCACATTTGTCCTGATTCTGGGATGCTTTATGGATGCAGTAGCTATCATTGTACTGCTAAGTCCGATCATGCTGTCTGTTTTGCAGCAGCTGAGCATCGACCCTGTTTTCTTCGGCGTACTGCTGGTGGTGAACGTCTGCATCGGCGCGCTGACGCCTCCGGTAGGGACTTGTCTGTTTGTTTCCTCAAAGATTGGAAAGGTCAGTCTGGCGAAAACATCGAAAGCGGTACTGCCAATGGTGGCGATTGCGGTAGGGGTTCTGTTTTTGTGCATCATCTTCCCGCAGGTCATCATGTTCCTTCCGGATACACTGGCGCCAGTGACCTGATACGGTTTGTTGCGGTACGCTTGCGGACATACAGCTTTGCCCTGTGGATGGAATCCCGGACAGAAGCAGCCGGTTCCGCCAGATGTACCGGATTTGAAAAGTGACTATACCCGGCCTCTGCTAGAGTTGCTGGCAGAGGCCGGTGCTTTGCACGAAGGTTCCATTTTATCGACTGAACAGCGGCGTGTATTGTAGAACTACCCTTCATAATGCCTACAGCCTGCATTAAACTTTGTCCCAGCCTTGATTTGCAGGATACCCGGAATGAAAGTAGCCGCTCCAAGGAAACAGGTGGCTAACATATAACCGTCCCATACAAAAAAGTGCAGCGTAAAATCCGCAATAGCCGCTGTTAAGTAACATATGCAGGAATTGTTTTGATGCGTTTCTGTTTGCCGTCAAAAATCATGCGGCACACGGCGCATTTTTGCAGTATGCTTCTTTGTTCCTCGCAGTTTCTTGGCGGCGGAGAGAATCCTAAAAAAATTTGCCCCACCGGATTTCCGGCGGGGCGTCTGCCATTTTCGCTGGTCTACGCCAGTCCCGAAAATCCGGCATCGGCCGGGACGGCGGGAGCACTGGCGGCTGCGGTGACGGCGGAGTATTGCTGTACGACAGACTCCATAGAAGCGGCAGCGGACGCGGTCAGGTCCTGAGCCTGCTGGCGCAGTTCCATTTGAGTTGCGGTGAGGTGGGAGGCAAGACGGTCAGAAATCTCAGCCTCGCGCAGATAGCCGGACTCCCGGATCATCCGCTGGCTTTTTCGGCGGCGGAGTTCTTGGCGGAGCCGCTGTTCCTGCTCCCTGCGCTCTTCCTTGGCGGCCCGCTTGCGGCGGACCTCCGTCAGACGTTCCCGATCCAGCTCCCGTTTCTTTTTTTCGCCCCGGTTGACGGCCTTTTGCAGCTGGCTGATGGCGGCCTTGATTTTTGCGGCGTTGTCGCTGTCGGTGCGCAGAGCGGTCTTGAACTGGGTCAGCCGGCGGCGGGCGTAGCCCGAGGCGGCGTTGACCTCCATACGGTTTCTGGCCCGGGCCAGACGGGCGTAGGCCTCCAGCGGAGCGTCGCCATACCGGGTGCTGCTCTTGGGCATCTTCATGGCCTCCCGCTGGGCTTCTGCCTTCTCCTGAGCGTCCCGGATCATTTCTACCAGATTTTTCCCTTCCTCCTCCTTTTCAGAGAGCAGGGTGGGCAAGGAGGCCGCCTCTTCCGCCGCGGCTGCCGCCGCCTCCGGCTGGGAATCCTTGGACCAGCTCTGCTGCGGCGTCTGCTGCGCGGCGCCATAGATGCTCATATCCTGCATGACGGGTCCCCCTTTCCTGTGCTTTCACTCTTATATCGGCAGAAACAGCTGGAAAAGAAAGGGCAGCGGAAAGATTTTGTTGCCAGCTTTGCGGCAAAAGGCTGCCGTATGGGATAAAATGGCCGTCTCTCCGGATTGACAAGTTATTGTCAATGTAGTAAAATAGAAAAAAATTATCCGAGCGTATGGAAGGATGCTGTACATATATGAAGAAGCAAAATGTATCCGACGCCGTGATCCGGCGGCTGCCACGCTATTACCGCTATCTGGACGATCTCCACGGAAAGGGAAGCGTGCGGATTTCCTCCAGCACGCTGGGAGAAAAGATGGGGATTACTGCCTCCCAGATCCGGCAGGATCTCAGCTGCTTCGGTGAATTTGGCCAGCAGGGTTACGGCTACAACGTGGAGGAGCTGCGCAGCGAGATTGGCCATATTCTCGGCGTGGACGAGCGCCACCGCATCATTGTGGTGGGCGTGGGCAACCTGGGCAGAGCCTTGATTCAGAACTTTCATTTCCATGACGCCGGTTTTCTGCTGGAGGCAGCCTTTGATGTGTCCCCGGCCCTTGTGGGCAGGGAGGTGGCGGGCGTTCCGGTTCTGGATTGCATCGAACTGGAGCGCTTTGTTCCGGCGCACAAGCCTGATGTGGCGGTGCTTACTGTGCCCCAGGCGGTGGCCCAGCAGACCGCGGACCGGCTCATCAGCCTGGGCGTTCGGGGATTCTGGAACTTTACCAACGTAGAGCTGAGCAGCGAGGCGGAGAATGTCCGTTTTGAGGATGTCCATTTTGCTGACAGCCTGCTGACCTTGAGCTATCGAATCACGGACCGGTAGCTTCGCCTGGGAGCCCCACCGGCATCCAGGCTCTGAAAGGAGCAATTATGAAAAAGACCTTTGCCCTGATTCTGGGAGCGGTGCTGTGCCTGATGGCGCCGACCGCTGCCGGGACGGATCCTCTGATCTCCCGGTCCTACCTGGAGGGCGAATTTATACAGTCCCTGGACGCCGCCCTAAACGCGCGGCTGGATGCCTCCGATCAGACGATCCGTTCCGGCGTGGAGCAGCGGGAGCCTGGCCTGCCCGACGCTGTTACCGGCGGGGGAGAGCTGATGTTGAAGGAGGGGGACATTCTCACCTGCCGCACAGGTATGACGGTGACGCCGCTGGGGGGCGAGGTGAGCCTTTCCAGGGGAACTCTGGTGGACGTAACTGAGGGCGCAGAAATTTCCGGCAGTCAGATTCTCCGCCCGGATCACCGCTATATCACGGCGGAAAGCGCGGATTTTACGGTTTCCTCTCCGGCGGCGGTGCTGCTTTGCGAGGGCGGCGGTACGCTGGATCTCTCCCAAACGCCGGATTATTTTGCCATCTCCCGGGCGCTGAAATCCCTGAATCTGTTTCGGGGCAGCGGTTCCGGCTTCGGCGAAGGCTTTGATCTCCATCTGGCTCCCACGCGGGGGGAAGGACTGGTGATGTTCCTGCGTATTCTGGGGGAGGAGGAGGCTGCGTTGGCCTTTACCGGCAGCCATCCCTTTACTGACGTACCGTCCTGGCTGGACCGCTATGTGGCCTGGGCCTATGCCAAAGGGTACGCCAACGGCGTATCTGCCGGACGGTTCGGCGGCAGCCAGTCTATCTCCGCCGTGGAGTATGTGGAGTTCCTGCTCAGAGCCCTGGGCTACAGCGTGGCGGGGGTAAACGATTATACCTCCAGTCTGGAACGGGCGCTGACCGGCGGCATTTTGACAAAGGGCGAGTATACGGCGCTGAAGAGCGGGCAGTTCCTGCGGGCTCATGTGGCCTACGTCTCCTATTACGCGCTGGACGTACCCGTCAGCGGAGAAAACCGGACGCTGGCCCAGCGGCTGACGGCGGCGGGTGTGATGACGGCGGAGCAGCTTTCCACCGCCCGGGAGCAGGCTGGCACACTCCGGATCGAGTAAATTTTGGAACCATCGGCAGATACCTGCATAGGATGAACTGAGGCGAGCACATGGGCCTCACATCTCACAGGAGGTATTTGCTTTATGTGGAACAACAACGGCTTTGGCGGCGGCGGATGCTGCTGGATCATCATTCTGATCATCATCCTGTTTTGCTGCTGTGGCAGCGGAAACGGCTGCGGCAATGGCAGCGGTGGCTGCAATTGCGGCTGTAACTGCGGTTGCGGTTGCAACTGCAATAACAACTGCGGCTGCAACTGCAATTGCGGCTGTGGGTGCAACAACAACTGCGGCTGCAACGACAGCTGCTGCTGATTGCGTGAGCTTACACAAAAGAATGGAAACGCCCCGCGCCCTCTTTGGGCGCGGGGCGTTTCAGTGTGATCAGTTAGTCCGGCAGGCATTCTTCGAATTTCATAGTAAGCCCTCCTTGTCACTATAAGTGCATTATTTCAATCTCTATTAGTCTATTACTCACCATAAGAAAATGTATGCTGTGATAAATTGAGGATGAAAAATGGGAATTGGACATGCTGCGGTATCCTGTGCGGCCTCTGTGCTGCCCGCACCCAGGTTAGCGTTTGCGGTGGGCAGGTGAGAGGGAATGATTCGGGTAGGGGAAATGATAAGCAAATTGCGATATGAGTGAGGACTTTCGCAAGCGCAACTGACGAAAAAATTGGAATAAGAAGTCCTGCCTCAAAAAAGCGGAACAGCTGTATGCTGTTCCGCTTTTTTTGCGGTGGGTCATCATCCCCAAGGACCTCGCTTATCCCATGCTCTCCTGAACCACCGCGAAACGGGTGCGGTAGCTGTCGAAGGCGGCGCGGAAATCCGCGTCGCTGCCGGTTTTCAGCGCGTTGAGGTATTCGTGGGCCTGATAAGCGTTCAGAGCCGTCTCAATCTGAGCCACGGCGATGTTGGAGCAGTGATCGCTGACTCGCTCGCAGTTGGTCAGCAGATCCGAGAGAACAAAGCCCATTTCAATGGTGCAGTGGCCCTTTTGCAGGCGGGCGATATGGTTGCTCTTGATGTCCGCCACCAGACCGTCGATCACCTGCTCCAGCGGTTCCACGCTGGCGGCCATGCGCAAATCTCCCTGGGCGTATGCCCGGGTGGTGAGGGAGAGGATTTCCTTCAGTGCGTCCAGCAGCACCCGCAGCTCCTCTGAGGCCGGACCGGAGAAGCGGATGCCCTTCTGGTGGATTTCCTGGGCGGTTTTCAGCAGGTTCACCGCGTGGTCGCCGATGCGCTCAAAATCGCCTATGGTGTGGAGCTGCTTGGAAATGTTGCGGCTGTCCTCGTCGGAAAGGGATTTGCCGCTGAGATGAACCAGAAGGGTACCCAGCTGGTCCTCGTACAGATCCAGCTTGTCCTCGTTTTGGATGACCGCATCAGCCGTTTTCTCCTCGTATTTTTCCAGCAGAGCCAGAGAGGTGAGAATGGTTTTCTCCGCCAGATGGGCCATTTCCACTGTTTTGTTGGCGCACTCGGCGATGGCCACCGAGGGAGTGGCCAGCAGGCGCTCGTCCACAAAGGCAAACTTCTCCTCCTTCTTGCCCGCGTCCTCCCGGACTACCAGATAGGCAAGCTTTTCCAGCTGTCTGGTGAAGGGAAGCAGCAGCAGAGTGGTGGCAATGTTGAAGATGCTGTGGACCATGGCGATGCCGGCGGGACCAATAGACGCGTCCATAAAGGCATAGTGAAATATCAGGTCCGTACCGTAGAAGGCCGCCAGACATACCGCCGTACCGATAAGGTTAAAGGAGATGTGGATCACCGATACCCGCCGGGCGTTGCGGTTGACGCCGATACTGCTGAGCAGGGCGGTTACGCAGGTTCCGATATTCTGCCCCATGATGATGGGCAGAGCCATGCCGTAGGTGATGTTCCCCGTAAGAGAGAGGGCCTGCAAAATACCCACCGAGGCGGCGGAGGACTGGATGACGCCGGTGAACAGCGCACCCACAGCGACGCCCAGAAAAGGATTGGTAAAGGCGGTGAGAATGGAGGAAAACTCCGGCATATCTGCCAGAGGGCTCATGGCGTTTTTCATCAGCTCCATTCCGGTCATCAGAATGGCGAATCCCACCATGATGGACCCTGCGCCCCTGGTCCGGGTTTTCCTGGCGGACATGGTCATGATCACACCCGCCAGAGCGATCACCGGGGAAAACACCTCCGGCTTGAGCAGCTTCAGCCATATGACGTCTCCCTCAATCCCCGACAGGGAGAGAATCCAGGCCGTCAGGGTGGTGCCCACATTGGAGCCCATGATGACACCCACCGTCTGCCCCAGATTCATGATGCCGGAGTTGACCAGTCCCACCAGCATGACGGTCATGGCGGAGGAGGACTGAATGGCAATGGTGATACCCGCCCCCAGCAGCAGGCTCTTGAAGAGGTTTCCGGTCATCTTTTTCAGCATCTGTTCCAGCCGGCCGCCGGCCAGCTTCTCCAGGCTGGAGGACATGGTGGACATGCCGAAAAGGAAAAATGCCAGTCCTCCGCAGAGAGTGAACAGGGAAAAAATATCCATTTCATGCTCCTTTATCTGTTTCTGTCTTTAGATTGCCCAAATCATCCCATGATACTCCTATATTATATCATGGGGTCGCTTCCGCCGCAAGAGAAAAGCAGAAAAATACCGGAAATTTCCGGAAAGAAAGCAAGAGGAGCCCGGACCGAATCCGGACTCCCCTCGCTTTCTGATTCATATCATGCTCCGCGCTGCAAAAAGTTCCCTCTATTCCGCCTTCTCCGGCAGCGGCCGGTATGTAGCGTTGGGATCACAGCCTCTGGGGCCGAAGAAATTCACCTTTTTCTCTGACAGCCGCAGCGTCACCTTTGAATTGTACACACATTCGCCGTCCAGGCAGGTGACAATGTTTCCCTGGTGGGATTCAATGATGATCTCTCTGGCGGTGTAGCATCTGGCCACGTTAGGCAGAGTGTGGTACAGGCCCTTGGAGTAGGCCCCCATAAACCGCAGAAAGGCGGGGCGGCTGACCTTTCGGACCACCAGAGTGTTGAGTGCACCGTCATCCATCCGGGCCTCCGCCACAGGCATGAATCCACCGCCATAGTACCGCCCGTTGCACACGGCCGCCAGAACGTATTCGCCGGACATGGCTTTGCCGTCGAGGGTAATGGTCCAGCGGTGCGACAGTCTCCGGGCGGCGAAATTTACGGCCAGAGAGAGAATATAGCTGCCCTGCCCGCCCAGCAGGGGGAGCTTGCCGTATGTATGCACATCGTCCGCCACTTGGGCGTCGAAGCCGGAGCAGGCCACCGTCAAAGCCAGCCTGCCGTTGCAGTCGATGGCGTCCAGGGCCAACTGGGGACCGTCCCACAGATTCTCCGCGTCGGAGAACAGCGGCGCCATGTCTCCGAAATTTTTCAGGAAATCATTGCCGGTTCCCACGGGAATGGCGGTCATGGCGGCGTTTTCATATCCGGCGACGCCGTTAGCTGCTTCATTGACGGTGCCGTCACCACCGCAGGCATAGATCCGGACCAGCGCACCTTGTTCCGCAAAGGCCCGGGCGGTCTCCATGGCGTGGCCGGGACGCTTGGTCAGGATGCATTCCAGATCCAGCTTATGGCGGGCCGCCAGGCCCTTGGCCATCTCCATCAGCTCCGCTGTACAGTTTCGTTTTCCCGCCGTGGGATTGATAATGAATACGTGCTTCATCTCTCCCTCTCCCCCTCTTTCAAGCCGGCTGTGCCCAGGCTTACCGCGCCTCCGCCAGCCGTCTGACAGCCTCCTCCTTCGTTTCCACGAAGAAGAAATCCTTGCCATGATTGGATTCGTATATGAAATCCTTCAGCGGTTTGCTGGTATACCGGGAGAAATCTCCCCAAATAGCGGCTTTGATATGGTAATTGATAAATTTTTGCAAAACCTCTCCGGCCAAGCCGGTGCTGAGAACAAAGAAGTCCTCTGCCACAGAGTCTTTGTCAATGACAAGCCGCTCCGCGCCTGCCTCGTACCGGGCGGTCATGGCCAGCTCCAGCGCAGAGGCGGCATCAACCACCGTCTTCTCTGGTCCGGTCAGAATGGCGATGTCCATGCCATTGCTTTTGATATATTCAATACTCATGATCTGTTTCCTTTTATTTTCTGTTTTTACTCTGGGCATCCCAATATTCCATAGCGGCCTTCGCATCCCGGGCGATCTGCTCCCGCAGGGCGTCCAGATTCTCAAACCGCTGCTCCGGGCGCAGCATCTTCAAAAACTCCACCCGGCAGTCCGCCCCGTACAGCTCCGGCACGTTCTCCAGCAGGTGACTCTCCACCGTCACGCCGCCGTCGGTGTCCACTGTTGGGCGCACGCCTACGTTTGTCACGGCGGGATAAATCCTTCCATTTGCCAGAACGCGGGCGGCGTAAACTCCAAAAGCGGGAACCAGCTGGCGTCCGTCCGGAATCAGATTCACCGTGGGCCGCCCCAGCCGGGAGGAACCGATCCGCTTCCCATGGCGCACAATTCCGGAAATGGCAAAGGGCCGCCCCAGAAACCGGGCCGCAGCCTCCGCCTCTCCGTTCTCCAGCAGGGAGCGGATGTGGGTGGAACTTACCGTTACCCCCTCCATCTGAACGGCAGGGATAATGTCACAGCCCAAGCCCAGTTCCTTCGCTTTTTCCCGCAGCAAAGCGGCGTTTCCGCTGTTTTTATGGCCGAATCGGAAGTCATGTCCCGCCACCAGCCATCCGGCTTGATATTCTGTCTGCAAAAGGGCGACAAAGTCCTCCCAGGGCACGGTCATCATGGCCCGGTCAAATGGGGCTATGACCGTCTCCATCCCCGGAAACAGAGCTTCCACCACCTGCTGCCGCTCCGCTGCCGTGGTCAGCAGGGGAACCGGCAGGCCGGTGACAAATTCCCGGGGCGAACGGTCAAAGGTGAACACAGCGGGACGCAGCCCCAGCGCCTCCCCACGCTCCATGGCCTGGCCCAGAAGGGCTTGGTGGCCCAAATGAACACCGTCAAAAAAGCCCAGGGCAATGACTCGCTTATTTTTTTCCTTCATAACGCCCTCACAGGCGGCTCAACCGCCGAAGAAATTCTTGACAGACCGCAGCTGTCCCTTCTCCCACTGGCTCAGGCAGAGGAACTCCTTCTCCCGGCCATAGATCCGGTAGCGGCCCGGTTCCAGCCCGGGAGCGGGAATAGGACTGCCATTGCGCACCTGACGCTCCGCCTTGGAGGAGGTCAGGTAGAGAACCGGACAACCCGCAAAAAAGCAATCCACCGGCAGGAGCAGATCTCCGCCCTGCTCCTGAACCTGTTCCATGGCGACGGCGTCCTTCAGAGTGAACCCTGCAGCCATGGTCCGGCGCAGGCTGCTCATACAGCCCCCGCAGCCCAGAGCCTGTCCGATATCGTGGCACAGGGTGCGGACATAGGTGCCCTTGGAGCACCGGATCCGCAGCAGATATTCCGTCTCCCCGGATCGCTCCAGCACCTCCAGGGTGTGGACCACCACTGGCCGGGGCTGCCGCTCCACTTCCCGGCCCTTCCGGGCCAGCTCATAGAGCTTTTTTCCGTTGATCTTGATGGCGGAGTACATAGGCGGGATCTGCTCAATGGAGCCGGTAAACCGGGGCAGAACCGCCTCTAACTCTTCCCGGCTTACAGAAACCGGACGCGCCTCCAGCACCTCTCCAGTGATGTCTTGGGTATTGGTGACTTTGCCCAGGCGCAGTCCGGCAATATATTCTTTATCGCCCTTCTCCGCAAATTCCACCGCCTTGGTGGCGGTTCCCACGAATACGGGCAATACGCCGGTGGCCATGGGGTCCAGAGTTCCCCCATGGCCCACCCGTTTTTCCTTCAGAATTCCCCGCAGCTTGGCGCATACGTCCATGCTGGTCCATCCGGCGGGTTTGTCGATCACAACGATCCCGTTGGGCATAAGGTTATTCCGCTGTGCCGTTGGTGGAGCCGGGGGTAACGGAATCTGCGCCGCCGTCTGTGGCGTCGTCTGCCGGATGCATGGCCTCGATGGCGGCGCGGTACTCGGTGAAAAAGGTTCCCGCGTCAATACTATCCAGCTTCTCGCTGCGGACTACACCGTCCATGGCCTCCGCCATCTGCTGATCCAGGTAATCCGCCAGATGACTTTCCGCAACGGTGGCCAGCTGATTCTCTGTCAGTTCCTTGCGCAGCAGGATGTGATAGCCGTAATCGCTCTCCACAATACCGCTGATCTCACCGGGCTTGAGGGTAAAGGCGGCGTCCAGGAACTCCTGAACAAAGTTGGTTTCTGGGTTGATGAGATAGCCCGCCTCCGCAGCGCGGCCGGGATCCTCGCCGTGTTCCTCCGCCAGCTGTGTGAACAGAGTTTCCAGATCCTCCGCCGCCTGGAGTTGGGCAAGCAGCTCACCGGCCAGGGTTTTCTTGGCCTGAATCTCCTCGTCGCTGAGAGGCTCGTTGGTTTCCGTGTTCTTGGTGGCCAACAGAATGTGGTCCACATAAGCGTCGTTGTCGCTTGGCGCCTGATAGAGGCTGCTGGAGGGATCCTGCGCCAGCTCAATCAGATGCTGGTAGAGATAGGAGGTTGCAGAAACCCGCTCAAAACTCTCCTGACTGATTCCCATTTCCTTCAGATTCTGCGCATAGGCTTCCTCACCGCCCAACTGCTCAATATAGCTGTTCAAATCTGTTTCCATGGCAGATTTGTCCTCGTCAGTCAGGGAAATGTTGTGAGCGGCGGCCACATTTTCCAGAATGGCATAGGACAGGGCGTTGCTCTCGGCCTGCTCCTTGGCCAGTTGGTTGAGAGGCGTTCCCTCCAGGCTTTCGCTCCACTTGGCCGTACCGTCCTCGTTGAGCAAATCACCATACATGTCGTAATAGGATTTGAACATATTCAGCTGGTACTCCAGACTGCTGCACGAATAGGTCAGCCAGTAGAGGTACAGTTCCATGGGGATCTGGTTTCCGCCGGTTTCCAGGGCTGCCTCGCCGGGATCGACATCCAGCAGACTGGCGTAGATGTTTTCCTGGGTTTGACCGGGATCGTCGGCTTGGTCCGGCGTTTGATCCGCGTTGCCGCAGCCTGCGCAGACAGAGAGAAGAAGGATCAGGGCCAACAGCCCGCTGATGGTTTTTTTCATGGTATAGCTTCCTTTTCGTCTAAAAAATGATCTCCGCTCCCAGCCGGAGCGCCGGCGGGAACACGCACCCCGTCATCATATCATGCTTTTCTCCGGGATACAATGGTTTTCTGATGAACAACCTCTAAATTTTCTGCTATTTTTGCAGGACACGGGGCCGGACGGCGACGCGCTCCGGCCCCGTGTTTTTCTACATCTGCACGACTTCCTCCGCCGGCTTCTGGCAGGGGATTACACTTTTCACATGGAGCACAGGACCATCCCCCTCGTAGGGGTCCCAATGCTCCACGGAGACCTCCGCTGTGACCTCCACCCAGGCCCGCTCCGGAATTTTGCTCACATCATATCCGATGCAGGCCAAAGCCAGAAAGGTCATATCCTCGGCGCAGCAGACCATGGCGAACCGGCCGGGAGTGAAATATCGTCCATATTGGGGAGGCTTGCACATGATGGCCCGGTAGACGACCGTCTTTCCGGCGTACATCTGCGGATTGTCCATGATCTCCACATACCACAGACCATAGTCCTCGTCGGATATCCGGATTATCGGCTGATCCAGATCAAAAGCGGAGACGGTGCCGTCCATGTAATCCTCACTTTCACCGCTCTCCTTTTCCAGATAGATGTCCGCCCGGCGGTTGAGAAGCCGGAGATTCTTTTGACGCAGGGCTCCGCACAACTCGTCAGTACAGCGGTTGATGCATATCATGTCCGCGCTGCGCAGCTTTTCCGACATGAGGGATGCCATGTTTCTGGTATAGGTTTCAAAGGTGGGCCCCTCCGCCGTGGCAATGATCTGATAAAGCACCCAGTCGGAAGGCATGGAATTGACATAAAAATCCTGAATCTGCCACATGCCGTTATATTCCACGATAATCTGAACCGCCTGACATTTCTTTCGCTCCGCCTCCAGAAATTCCGGTGTCAGCGTCTCCGGATCGTCCACAGTCACCACGGTGACGTTGCGCAGCAGCTTCCTGTCATATTCGACCTCGCCCTCCTCGCAGCACAGCAGCATGGTCCGGTCTTCCGCGGCAAAGCCATCGGAGAGAATACCGTTAATGAATGTGGTTTTGCCGCTGTCCAGAAACCCGGCGATGAGGTAGACGGGATAGACTTTCTCCTGGGCCATGGCTTACACCTCAAAAAGCGTTTTCAGTCCCGCCTCGTCCAGCTTTCCGCCGATCACACAGAGCCGACCGGTATAGTCGGCGGGACCGGTGCGAATTTGGTGCTCCTCGGGAACGTAGTCAAAGTGGAGCCAGGTTCCATCCCCTGCGGGCAGAATGCCCTTGGCCCGCAGTACCGCGCCGTATTTTCCGCTGTCCAGCCCGGTCAGGATATTCTCCAGCCTTTCAGCGGTGAAAACGCGCGGAGTCTCCGCGCCCCAGCTGGTAAACACTTCATCAGCATCATGACCATGATGGTGGTGATCATGGCCGTGATGGCAGCACTCGTGGTCTTCGTGGCTGTGCTCGCGGCAGCGGCACTCATGGTCGTGGTCGTGGTGGTGCTCATGACAGGAGCACTCGTGGTCCTCATGATGGTGGTAATGCTCTCCGCAGATGGGGCAGGTTTCCTCTTCAGCCAGGAGCTCGGCGGCCAGAGTATTGCCGTTTTCCATGGCAAGGAGGAGCTGCGGGCCGGTGAGCTGATCCCATGGTGTGGTGACAATGGGTGCTTTTTTGTTCTTTTCCCGGAGCAGCGCCGCAGCGGCCTCCAGTTTTCCGCTGTCCAGCTTTTGGGTGCGGCTGAGAATGATGGCACCGGCATATTGGATTTGATTGGCGTAGAACTCGCCGAAGTTTTTCAAGTATGCCTTTGCCTTGCCGGCATCGGCCACCGTAACCGCGCAGCCCAGCTCCATTTCTGGGACCTGCTTCGCCACATCCTGAACCGCCTGGATGACATCGGAGAGCTTGCCTACGCCAGAGGGCTCAATGAGAATGCGGTCCGGATGGAACTGCTCCATCACTTTTTTCAGCGCCTCGCCAAAGTCTCCCACCAGAGAGCAGCAGATGCAGCCGGAATTCATTTCGGAGATCTCAACGCCTGCGTTCTTGAGAAAGCCGCCGTCAATGCCGATTTCACCGAACTCATTCTCAATGAGAACAACCTTTTCGCCTTTCAGGGCTTCCTCCAGCAGCTTTTTGATCAGCGTGGTCTTGCCCGCTCCCAGAAAGCCGGAGATTACGTTTACCTTTGTCATAAGGATACGCCTCTTTCTAAAGTAATATCGTACTTATCATAACCCATTTTCTAAAAAATGCAAGGGGTTTTTGCGGAAATCAAGGCCGGCGGCATGATCCACAGAACGAACAGCAAACGTGGCCTTCTTTCAGCCGCGTTTGCTGTCGCTGGTTAAAATAGGTTGAAAAGCCGCTTGTGATAGAGGCGGCGGCCAGGCAGAGACTGGCTGCTGCGATGTAATGAAACATGCTCTGCTGCCGGTATTTATAGTTAGTGTGTACTATCTCGTTTGGATTTACCGCACGATGGGATACCTGAGTCAGTCAGAGGTTAAAACGTCCAGACCCAGATCAGCATTTGTCGTTTTGGGGTTACAAAAGTGTCCGGCGGTCTCATCAACCAGCGAGCACCCAAGAAATTGCCTCTGACCTTGCAACAATCTGTTTGATTCCTGCGATTTTGGCTGGAATTGTTTTATCAATATGAACCCACTCTCAAATTTGAAAAGAGGAAATTGACGCCGGCAAAGCCAGAAAAACATCCTTCAGGCTTTGTCCTTGCCATTTTAAAGCAGTAATGCTATAATAATTGCACCAAAACGAAATCGTATGGAGAGAGATTTAAAATATTATGCCTTTATTAAGCGATCTTTTCGTTAGCTTTTTGGACGGTCTGACAGGTCATTTGGCACTGGTCGTCTATCTGCTGGCGGTGACTGGCGAACGCACGGTGTGGAGGCGGCTGAAAAAATTGCCGCTTCTGCTTCTGTCCCCGCTCATTCAGGTCCTTCTCTCTGTCGGACTGTATACTATTCCGGAATTGAGAGCGTTCCAATATTATATCAGCTGTTTCAGTATTCTTGTCATGTGCGCCTTGTGGGTTCGGTGGGCGTGGAAATGGGGATTCTGGCAGTCATTTGCCGCCACATGTATGGCGGGAATTTTTCAGGTGGCGGATGCTACTCTGTCTGCGATGGTCCCGGTCTCGTTTGCTGCGGCGGTTGGACTGCACCTGGGGATCAGTATTGCCGTTTCTCTGCTGCTTTACAAGCTGCGGTTTGGAATGTGGTTTCGCCTGCTGCTGGACAACAATTCCGCACCGTGGCGGATAGCCCTCCTTTTGTTTACTCTGGAAACGACTATGGAGATATTTCTCCGATTGGCATTTGGCGTTCAGCCCCGCTTTCTGACGTTCTATTATCTGCTGGTGGTGGAGATGGTTGTCCTTATGGCTGTACTGATTGTCTACCTGGGCCAGAGGTTCGACACCGCCCGGAAAATGCAGGCCCAACAAGATGTTATCATCCAGCAGCGGCTCTACGAGCAGGATTTGGAGATGATTCGCCGTGAGGTGCGTACATTCCGCCACGACTATAAAAATTTGCTGGCGGGCCTGTCCCAGCAGGCGGGAGAGGGAGAACTGGAGGGGATGCGCCGCACCCTGTCTGATTTGGATGCCGGGTTTGACCTGCGGCTCGGAAAGAAAATCCAGGCGTCCACCCAGATCGGAAATTTGCAGATTCCGGAAATCAGGAGTCTTCTTTTGAGCAAGCTTGCCGCCATGCAGGAGAAGGGGGTGGAGTGCCGCTTGGAGGTGCTGTATCCTGTCGTGGCCGTGGATATGGATATATGGGATTTTGTCCGCTGCCTGGGTATTCTGATAGACAACGCTATGGAGGCCGCACTGGAATCGGAACAGCCCTGGGTAGATATTGTGCTGTTAGCTCAGGACGGACGGATATTTCTTCGGGTATCCAATTCCTATACAAATAGGATTGACCCGGGAAAAATGTGGAATGACGGCTGGTCCACCAAGGGGGCGGACCGAGGCGTGGGGTTGTCCAGCTATCAGCACATTCTGGAGAGCCATCCCAATGCTTGCCACTGCACCAGTTGGGAGGACGGCGTATTTGTTCAGGAGTTGACCGTGGAGGGCCGGCTATGATCGGGGTTTATCTTTGTGATGATGAGGATGTTGTCCGCCACCAGATTCAGACCGCTTTGGAGTGGAAGATTTTCGTGGAAAATTATGATATGAATGTGGTGTGCAGCACAGCCAATGCGCAGGAGCTGCTGGACGCGGTAGAAGACGGTAAACAGGGCATCTACTTTCTGGATGTGGAGCTGAAGGACAAGAAATGGGATGGCTTCCGGCTGGGATGTGAGCTTCGGCAGCGGGATCCTCACGGTACCTTGGTTTACATCACCAGCTATGGGGATTTGGCCTGGCGTACATTTCAATATCATCTGGAGGCGTTTGACTACATTGTCAAGGGGCCGGAGCCCATTGGTCCGTCGGCAGCGCAGTGCCTGAGTGAGATACATGCCCATCTGATGGCGGAGCGTCAGGTTCCGGCAGAAACATTCACCCTGCGGACAGGAGAAATGGTGCGCCATGTCCCTTTGCGGGATATTCTCTTTTTTGAAACCGCTTCCGTTCCACACCATGTCTTTCTCCATACATCCAGCAGACGGATGGATTTTTTAGGCAGCCTCAATGAACTGGAAATTCAGCTGGGGGATCAGTTTATCCGCACGCACCGGGCCTATCTGGTTGCGGCGGATAAAATTGAGGCAATAGATTTGAAGAACAACAGGCTGTGGGCCGGCGGCCACGAGTGCCTGCTTTCCCGCGCCGGGAAAGCGGAACTGCGCAAAAAAACGGGAGGGAGCCAGTGAGGTTCCTTCCCGTTCCATTTAAGAAATTTTGCTGTTCATTCAGGAAATTTGAACCACGAAGTCTCAGTTATATGATATATTTGCAATAACAAACGGCAGAATGAGAAAGGGGGTGAACGTATGGCAAAAGATCGTTTTGTAGAAGTCTATTCCCAGGGTGTCCTCAATGTGGCCAAGATTATTGTGGATACGGAAACCGGCGTGAATTATCTGTTGGGTTCCCATGGGAAGCAAACGGGAACTGGGTTGACCGTTTTGGTCGACCAGAACGGCAAGCCAATTGTCACCTCCGTCAACTGAAGGAAACAGAGGAAGAAAAACCGCCGCACAGCCGGCCTGTTTTATCGTGCTTTATAGCGATTGCTGCCAATCTGTCCGGCGCAGCCTTCGGGCTGACCTTCCGCTGACAGGGAAAAAGTCTTGCACCTGTTGAGGTGCAAGACTCAGCTTGTCGAAAAAGTCTGCCCCTCGGCAGACTTTTTCATGTAAAGATGATAAAATAGGGAGTAAGGGGTGAGGGATATGTTGGAGCGAGGGAAAAATGAGCGAGGGGTCATAGAAATGGTGGACACAGAAAGCCTGGTGCCACCGGGACATCTATTGCGGCAGGTGGATGCAGCGGTAGATTTCGAGA
>OFFE01001112.1_pt1 | contig 20535 bp, 14 predicted proteins | sample 1521371 | NCBI WGS metagenome assembly OFFE01 (sample SAMEA3504131, study PRJEB24116) | mouse gut metagenome | biome: mouse gut; feature: mouse-associated habitat; material: faeces | place: Denmark | collected 2011 | reverse complement strand
TAACGCCTGCTACATTGGGACCCATGGCGTGCATCAGCAGGAAGTTGGTGGGATCCGCCTCCGCGCCTACCTTCTGGGACACACGGGCCGCCATGGGAACGGCTGACACGCCCGCGGAACCAATCAGAGGATTGATCTTGCCATGGGTAAACTTGCACATAATCTTGCCGAACAGCACACCTGCCGCCGTGCCGAACATGAACGCAATCAGGCCCAGAGCCACGATTTTCAGCGTATCCCAGTTCAGGAAGGCCTCCGCGCTGGTGGTAGCACCTACAGAAGTGCCCAGCAATATGACCACGATATACATCAGGGCATTGGAAGCCGTCTCTGTCAGCTGGCGTACCACGCCGGATTCCCTGAACAGGTTGCCCAGCATCAGCATACCTACCAGAGGAGCCGTGGTAGGCAGAATCAGACATACTACAATCGTAACAACGATAGGGAACAGTATCTTCTCCAGCTTGGAAACCGGACGAAGCTGGCCCATCTTAATCTTCCGTTCTTTTTCCGTGGTCAGCAGCTTCATGATAGGCGGCTGGATAATAGGCACCAGCGACATGTAGGAATATGCCGCAACTGCGATAGGCCCCAAAATCGCCGTCTGCCCCAGCTTGCTGGCCAGGAAGATGGATGTAGGTCCGTCTGCACCGCCGATGATGGAGATGGCTGCCGCCGCCATATCGTTGAAGCCCATGAAGATGGCCCCGAAATATGCCGCGAATATACCGAACTGCGCCGCCGCGCCCAGAAGGAAGCTCTTGGGGTTGGCAATCAGGGGACCGAAGTCCGTCATGGCACCCACACCCATGAAAATCAGGGAAGGCAGGATGGCCCACTCGTCCAGTACATAGAAATAATACAGTAAGCCGCCCACACCGTTGGAGGCGTCCTCCGCATGAAGCATGATGTCAGGATAGATATTCACCAACAGCATGCCGAAGGCTATCGGAACCAGGAGCAAGGGTTCGAACTCATGCCGGATAGCCAGATAAAGGAAAAAGCATGCAACCGCAATCATCAGATAGTTTCCCCAGGTCAGATTGAAGAATGCCGTCTGATGAACGAGATTGTTTAGCGTTGAAGCTATATAATCCATTTGTTGACCTCCTGTTGTTCTTGACGATAGAAAGTCCGCCGCAGCGCTTTCTACCGTATATCACTGTCCGGAAACGCGCTTGCCGCCTTAGTTCAGGGTAGCCAGTACAGCGCCTGCCTCCACGGCATCGCCCACTGCCACGTCAACGCTTGCAACGGTTCCGTCTTCAGGAGCCACAACAGGGATTTCCATCTTCATCGCTTCGATAATGACTACTGCGTCGCCTTTCTTGACGGCATCGCCCACCTTCTTCTCCAGCTTGAATACCTTTCCTGCCGCGCCGGCCTCAATCTTGACGCTGCCTGCGCCGCCTGCGGGCGCCGCCTTGGGCGCCGCCGCGGGAGCCGCTTTCGGTGCTGCCTTGGGCGCTGCGGGGGCCTTGGCCGCTGCGGGAGCGCCGGACGTGTTTTCCTCTACCACTACATCATATACATTTCCGTTCACGGTAATTGTATAATTCTTCATTTTTTATTTCCTCCTAAAATAGATTGCTTATTTGTTTTGTTTCTGTCTGCTTATCTTCTTCTGATGGAGCGCACCACGAAGCCGTCCGTGGTGGCAGCGCCCTCGATGGCTGCCGCGATGACGGCTACCAGCTCACAGTCGTCCTCTTCCGCTTCTTCCACTGTCTCCTGCTCCACGATCTGCGTCACGGCATTGTCCACGCCCGCGACTTCTTTCTGAGCGGCTTTCTTCCTGGCCGCGTTCTCCTGAATCTTCGGAATCACCTTGAAGCAGGAGATGATCAGGCTGATCAGGATCAGCACCACGAACACGGTGCCCATGCCGATCAGGGTGTTCAGGCCCGCGTTGGCCATGAGCTCGCCCACCGTCGAAGTGGGGTTCAGCGCCGCGGACTGCAGTTTCATGAACATGTCGTTGGAGAAGATGACCTCCGCCGTGGCGTTCTTCTTCTCTCCGGTGACCGCTACCTCCACGACGATCTGATTGCCGTCAATCGTCACTTCGCTTCCGTTGGTCCCCGTGATCGTGCCCATGTCTTCCTTCGCGGAATGGAAAGAGTCGATTGCTTTCAGGAACGCATTTCCGTCCACATAGATGTTGTACTGATTGTTCAGTATATACTCCACTTCTTCCGCCGTATAGACATCAAAGGAACCTGCCACTGCGTCATCCATATACTGTGAGAAGAGATAGAGGACCATCTCGTCCGCAAGCTGCTGTGCGTTGGCCACCTTCTGTTGCTGATACTCTGACTGCGCCGCCTCGCTTCCGCAGGCCGTCAGTCCCAGAAGACAGGTAATCATACACAGTATGGCTATCAATTTCTTCATAATTTACATCACCCTTTCTATACAGTTCCGTGCTTTTTGGCGGGACGGTCTTCGCTCTTGGTGAAGAGCATCTCAAAAGCGCCGATAACGTATTTCCTGGTGTCGGCGGGCTCTACGATGCTGTCTACATACCCTCTCCTGGCCGCGCTTCCGGCGCTGCAGTTAAGCGCATCGTACTCCGCTGCCTTCTCATTAATGACATCCGCGCCCTGTCCGTCATACATGATCTTCGCCGCAAGCTTGCCCTCCATGGTGCCGATCTGGGCATCGGGCCACGCAAAAGTCATATCCGCGCCGATGGCCTTGGAGTTCATGGCGATGGCGGCCGTGCCCAGCGCCTTGCCCACGACGACGTTCACCTTGGGCACCGTGGCGTTGGCGAAGGCGTAGGTCAGCTTCGCGGCAGCCTTTGCGATTCCTTTTTCGGAGCACATGGTGGCCTTGTAGCCCTTCACATTGGTCAGCGTCAGCACGGGAATCTCGTAGGCATCGCAGAAGTTCACGAAGTCGGCGGCCTTCTCACAGCCCTGCTTTGACAGGACGGCGTCCAGCTTCTCCGCCACCTTGCCCTCCTCGTCGCATATCTCGCTGCGGTTGGCCACAGCGCCTACGGTGACGCCGTCCAGCTTCATGAAGCCTACCACCATGTCCTTGGCGTAGCCCGCCTTTACCTCGAAGAAATCATTGTTGTCCGCCAGGATGGAGAGCGCTATGGAGGTGTCCCCCGCGCAGCCCGCCAGCTCCTCGTTCACACGGTTCAGGTCGTCCGTGCACTCCACGATGTCGCTGCCCTCGTTGCTGTTGGAAGGCAGGAAAGCAATCAGATCCCTGATCTTGGCAAGGACTGTGGCCTCGTCCGCCACCACGTCCACGATGCCGCTTTCCTCAGACTGGAACGCAGCCGTGGAGGAATCGCATTTGGTGATCACGTTTCCGTCCAGCGCATTGGGCGCGTTGACGAAAAGCCTGGCGTTCTTCTCCTCCATGAAAGTGAAGTCCGTCAGGGTGGGGAACAGGGCAAGCCCGCCGCCGCAGGTTCCCAGGATGGCGGTAATCTGAGGGATGATGCCGGAAGCCAATGTCTGCTTCATGTAGATAGCACCGAAAGCGTTCAGCGCATCCGCTGCCTCCTGCAGCCTCAGCCCCGCGGAATCGATCAGCCCAATCACAGGGGAGCCGGTCTTCATGGCCAAATCATAGAGACCCGCAATCTTCCTGGCATGCATCTCGCCGATGGTCCCGTTCATCACGGAAGCGTCCTGGCTGTACACATACACAGGCTTCCCGCCAATCACTCCATAACCGGTAATGCAACCGTCAGAAGGAGTCTCGTTGGGTTTCATATTGAAATCAGTGGCTCTGGCTGTCACAAGGGCGCCGATTTCAACGAAACTGTTGTCATCGAGCAAAGCTGTTATTCTTTGGCTCGCTTTTGAAGTAGTACTCATGCTCTCAGTCCTCCATTTATAATTAGATAAATACTAACGACTTGCCGGGGCCTTGTCGGAAAACCGCAAATACCCCCATGATTATTGTCCTACACAGTATAACATAAAAAATGCAACTCGCAAAGAACGAATTGCATTTTTTTGCTAAATTTTTTGTGAAACTTTTTGCGGCTATTTTGCGAATACAGGAAAGGCCTTAGCTGTCCGGCTGTATTTTGGGTGATGCCTGGGTTTGCAGAGTTTTCCATGCTTTTCCTTCACTCCCATCAGGGCGCTTATTGTCTCCGCCGTCTCCTCGTCCAGCTTCTCATATGCAGGGTTCTCGTCCAGGATTCGCTCCAGGCCTGCCTTGTTGCCCCGAAGAGGCAGTAGGGCAAACACCGCCCCAAGGGATGTGGGAATCCGGAGCAGTCCATAGGCTCATTGGTACCTGGGATGTTGCCGCTCCTGCCCTTTTCCGTTTTTGCTTACCTACTCTTTCCAGTGAAAAACAGCAGAAACGCTATTAAACCTTAGAAATGATTGAAATTGAGACTTTGGACTGGTTCTTTGTGGTGTCCATGGGTTTAGGATAGTAAAGAACGAACTGCATTTTTGCCTAAATCTACTCTTGCATTTCTGTACTTGTCTCCAGCAGCTTCTGGGAAATGCCCAGCTGGACTTCTGTATAGTGTTTTAGCTCGGCATCATTCATATCGCCTTCCCAGGCTTCGAACTTTTCTTCCATCTCTCCGGCTTTGGTCAAAGCTTCCTCTGCGCTTTCCAGTTCATCGCCAGATTCTCCCGTTTCCTCTTCCGGTGGCTCAGACGCCTCGCCGTCCGACTCCGGCGCGCTGCTTTCTGTCTCTCCAGGCTCCGTCTTGCCGCCTTCTGTCTCCCCGGGCTCCGGTGCGCTCAAATATATCGTCAGTTCCTCCCCATCCTTGTCAAACATAAGGCTCAGGGAATATCCCTCTCCGTCATCTGCCAGATAATAGCTGTCCTGTCTGGAATAGTCCACCGTAAATCCGGCATCCTTACATTCCTCAACGTAGTCTTCAAACCCTCTCCTTTCTGTCCTGTCATATCCTGGATATTCTGAGCGATTGTATGTCCTATTGCGACGCTTGCGCCCAATCCCACCAGGCCGTCTGCCCTCTCGGACGCCTCCCTCACCGCCCTGGCTGTCTGATACTGCGTCCTGATTAGCCACACTGATTCCGGACTGTTCGTCAATCAGCTTCTCCACCTCATCCGGTAGCGATATGTTTTCAATCAGGATATCGCTGAATTCAATGCCCACGGCCTCCATCTGTCCATTCAGCCTTTCCTGCATCTTTTCCGCAAGCTTTCTGTACTCCGCTGCCAAATCCAGGACCGATGCTCCGCTCCCCCCCACAACGGCTGAAAATGCTTCGGCCACCATTGACGACAGATATGTAACTATGTCATAGGTCACGACCATCCCTTTGGTGCCAAATATCTCCAGCATGAAGGACGCCATGTTTCGATTTTACCCATATAAAATCTGTGGATGCCAAATCCCCCCAGAAAGATGCATAGCAGCAGCGCAGTCATCCGCTTCTTCCTGCTTATGCCTGGAACAATGCCTGGGTTTACAGGCTGAATTTGTGAGTGCGTGGCTTATATAACGTAGCTTTGGAAATTTAGGATTATTGAATGTGTGATTCTTCAATGAAAACAGCAGAAACACTTTCCGACTCTGGAAAACAGTTGAAATCAACACTCTGAGCTTACCGGTCAGAACCATCCATGATGATCAAGATGAAAAGCGATTTACAGTACCTTCAATAGCTGGATTAGGCAGCGCGGCTCTTCTGCGCTGTGCTTTACTTCTCTTGTGTCAAAACGCTTAAACCCGTTTTGTCTTTCATAAAAATATAACAATTTTTCTTCGTTTTGCGTTTCAAGAAATACTACCATGCCACCTGCCATATATTGCAGCTCCTTAATCTTTTCAACTGCAAGACCGAGGAGCTGCTGCCCTGTAATCTTTTCGTTTAATCCATCATGGAAATTTTTACCCAGTTGGGCAATTAGATATGCCGATAATTGATAATTTCCATTATCCATATCCTGTTCGCTCACTCTTGATAATTTTCGTTTCACTGTATTGCTGAATTTCTCTCCGTTAACAGAAATTGGTTTTATTGTTAATGTGAAATATCCTACGATGCGGCCTTCCTCCGGGTTAAGAACGATATATGTAACAGACTGGTTTTTCTTAGTAAAATCAACCGACTGCTCCTGCAGAAATTTCTCCACATCAATGTTTTTTCTACAGGAAAATGCAGAAAAGCTCTGTCTAAGCAAATCCTCTCCGTCTTGTCCCTGTTTCAAATATTCTCTAATATTGAGTATTAAAAATTCATCATTCATGAGATTTCCTCCACTTCTCCATAATTTCTTTTATTTCATCCGCATTCTGCAGTTCCCTGAACTTAATCGAAGCATCACTCTGTGATGTCCTCAAAGACTCCTCATATGATTCCTCAATAGCATTAGCAAATAGTTCTATCTGCTTTTCATCTGAAATAATAAAATTCTTTGTAATACTTGAAGTTGCCATGTTCATCGTCTCCTTCCATGGTTATAGTCCATTTATCATGCTTTTCGCCTTTACTGCTACAGGTATTCGCCCGCCCTTTTTCGTTTTTGTTTATTCTTCCCTTTCCAATGAAAAACAGCAGAAACGCCATTAACCCTTAGAAATAATCGAAATCAAGACTCTGGATTGCTTTTGCGCTATCCATGAGTTTAGAGTAGTATAGAAATGAGGATTTGTCAAGGGGCCAAATATGGCTTTAATGTACATGCGGGCATGCCCACTTGGCTCGTTGCTTGCGGGAATCAAAAAAGGCTCAGCGGCCTGTGCCCCCTGCATCCGCAGAGGGCACTTTATAGAAATAATCATGTAGCTCAATACTCTATAGCTATTGTTGGCTTATCAACTGTGCCATATTGCAGATTTCGTATCTCAAGGGTTATTTCTATATTGGTTATTTCTTCTATCTCAGCAATTTTATTCTCTTCCAGTGAAGATCCCCGCATCGTAACATCAACGATGGCATATTTTCCAGGAACAGCATCCCCTCTATAAGCAGAACAATCTGTCATGAACCCATTTACAGAAAGCGAACCATACTCTTCATCAATAAAGACTGCTTCCGAGGATTGATTCTCTACCAACAGCATTAAGTGAATGTCATCACTGTATTCCCTTGGATCCTCGAATAGTCCTTTTGAGATAATCCTTATTCCCTTGTCGCTATAAAGCACTTCACCGCTGTCATCAACTGCCGACGCTTCTCCCATTAATCCAATTCTGATTTCCTCAGATACAGCTATCTCTTCATGAGCGGCATTCTCTACTGCAAATGAAAAGGCGAACTCTCCAATCTCCTGAATTCCAAACACAGGCCAGTAGACCTTATCAAGCATGGATGTAATGGGCATATCTATAACACGACGGGTTCCAGGATTAATAGCCTCAGCAGACCAATTTGACGCATTCACAATCAGTCCATTCACAGTTATCTCAGATGCCACTCCATAAATCATCTCCTGTGAATCATTTACGATTTCGATAAGAATAATCTTTTCTCCGTCTTTATTGGTCAAAAGGGCTTCTGACACAACCCTTATATCATTCTGATTATATAGTTCCTCTTCTGCATAATAGTCTATGCTGCAGTTGTATGCTGCTTCCCAGATTCCACTTTTTATAGATTTTTGGTAATTACTGTCTTCATAGTCGTAAGAATCGGCGGCAGATGTATTTACTTGTCCCATTCCTGTATAGAAATCCTCATAGTCATCATCCTGTACAGAGAACCCTATCTGAATATTGGCAACTTCTGTAATTCCATATAACGCCAGCGCATCCTTGCTAAAGCTAATCGATTCATGCGACTTTTTACCAGCAGATACATCCGCATTGAGATATCCGTCGCCAACCATATAACCATTGACAGCATTGCGGTCACATCCCAAAGTACCGCTGGTAAATGACAGGTTTACACTACTGTTGTTTTCAATCAGCAAGCCTAATTCAACGGAATAATCTGTATAATTCAATTCCGTAGCCGTTATCTTTATGTCATTTTCGTCCACAAGCACCGTCTCTTCTATATTGGCAGCGGTCTTAAAGCTTTCTGTCCGAATATCTGTAGATTCTGTTTCCACTTCATCAATCTCTTCTGTACCCGGATTCTCGTCTGCATCTTTGCCGGCTTCATCCTCCTCGCTTATCTGTCCACCCTTCTCTTCTACATGTACTTCTGCATTTTGGGGTGACGATTCTTGTATGGTTGGAACCTCCCCACATGATGTCAAAACCAATATCGCAATCACTACCCCAAAACCAGCAACCCTATTTTTTCGTCTCATAGCCTTTTCCTCCTTATCAGCGGGCATCTCCGCTTTTTCATATAAATAAGTATACAACGGCAGTTTTTGTTTTGGATTTGTGGATGTAGGCCTAAAAAAGAAGCAGCTTTTAGAAATCATCTAAATTCTGCTTCTTCTATCTCCATTCATTAAATTGACGCCCTATCTATTTTGCTTATTCCTCAATCACCTCAAACGTGATATCATATTCCAATTCTTTCACTATGTCGTTATCTATCAGCTTGCGGATAATCGCCTTTGCGTTTTCCAAGGCCTTATCTAAAAGCCCGTTTTCAATGGCCCGCTTCTCCATAGCGTCCTTACTGTTGGCATCAAACGCTCTGATATCATCAATCTTAAGTTTATTGAACAGGCCATCTTTCTCGTCAAGGGTTTCAATGCTCTCGTCATCTACCTCATGCGAGAGGATTTCTGCTTTTGGAATATGTACTACTATCTCCTTTTCTGACTCATTCACTTCTGCCGTGACCTTGCTGATGTCCACCCCTGCCTTGATAGAGCCATCCCATTTCGCAATAAAAGACTTTGTGGTGAATGAAAACGGGATTTCCTTTCCAAACAGCTCCGCGGGATCCTCAAATTTTCCGGCATCCGTGTATAGATATTCTATCGTGGCAAGCTCGCCGATATCACGGATTTCCGCGTTTATCACGGCGATGTCTATCTCCTGGGCAGCCTCCTCATAAACGGCCACCGGTTCTGAAAGCCTATCGACCTCCTCTTCAAGTTGTTTGATAGTCGCTTCATATTTCTCTTTGGCGCTTGAATAGCCCTTGTAAAATATTCCCAGAACTATTAACAAAATTGCGACAACAACGATTAATGCGACATATTTTCTGCTTTTCTTTTTCATGATTGAACCCACCTTAGATTTCTCCTTCTTATCTTCCATATTATTATAGCCACCCATTTATATTCCCTTCCGCTTTTCTTCCCGAACCTTCACTTCTGCTCCCATCATCCCACACCCGAATACTCCTTTGCCGTTCATCCTCCAGCAGCTATTTCCACCCCCTCTCTCCTCCCTTCCTTCTCCTCTTCAATCGATTTCTCCACCTCCCTGCACTTGTCCAAATCTCCAATCTCCTGATAAGCCTCCAGCAGATATCCATATAATTCCCGTTTCTTCCGGATATATGGGATAATTTCCCTATGTTTCTCTTTCTCGCATATTCCTATTCCTATCCGCAGCATCTTATCCATGTCCTCATATTTTCCCCACTCAAAAAGCATATTGGCCCAGGGAATTATGATGCCATCAATGATATCCAAATCTGTGCCAGATGTAACTTTGGCAATATCGAAAGCTTCTACCATGAGCCTCATCATCCCTGCATAATCAAAATCCACCCGTGTATGATACCAGGCTTTCACTGACTTATAATTATAACGCAATGCTGAATACTCCTGTGTATATTTCTCCGCCAGCCTCTTTGTTTTGCTCAACAGTTTCTCGATATCATTTCGCTTTTGAGGAAAGCATCGAATGAGAATGTTTGCCTTAGAGAGAAGATACTTCGCATGCATGGCTCTGCTGTCAGCATACTTTCCCCTGTCTCTTTTCATATATCGGATTGCCTTATTGATTGCATTCAGCATTTTATCAATTTCTTCTATCCTGTCCTCATTATAATATTCCCCATTGATTACACAATCGTAATATCCCGCAAGAATATTATAAAACATCCCTTTCACATATTTACCATTTCGTCTGAGCCTCCTCCCCGTCTCCGTAAATATACTGGATTCCCTATATGCCATTTTAATGAATTCCCAGGCTTTCTCCACCTCCGTATGGGCAGCCGCAAATGCTCCCCGTTCTTCATAAATGGATATCACCCTTTCACAAATCTTCAAATAGGCAATGCCATCTGTCCTACGGAAACCGTCCAGCAATTCATCGGCATGCTCCAGAATGTACTCCTCTCTGTCACGAGGCATATTTATCATTGTACAATATAGAACATTCCGGTACATATCGTCCTTCCAGAGAATTTCCTCTTTTCTGCACGAATCCAGCACATTTTCTGCCATGCGAAGCCAAAGCTGCTGTTTTCTATGATCCGTCACCTGTCTCTTATCGCTGTCGGCAACCCGCTTCATTATGATAGCTGCTATCACCCCTTTCTTTACGGCACGCTTCTCCATTATTCTCCGTAAAACCTCGCTTTTCTCCATGTACCCTTTCTCCCACTGAAAAAAACGAAGCAGTTCCTTCGGATACTCTTCCTTTCTGCTCTCTATCTTAATATAGCAAAAAAGGCTGTCCATCACTGCCTCAAATGCCTCGCGGTACAGCTCCGTCCACTCCCACCGCCTGATGACCTCCTGTACCACCGGATGGAGCGACAATTCCGTCCCTCTCAGCTCCAGCCAGCCCTCCCTTGCCAGTTCATTGATTGCGTCTTTGGAATTCAGTCCAAGCATATCCGAAAAGATATTAATGTCCACGCCCTCTGCCGAAAACAACGAAAGCGCTTTCAGAATCATCTTTTTCCTCTCCTCCATCTCCCCCGCCTGAAAAATCACCCCGATGATATCCGCCACCGTATCCTGATACAGCCGCCAGTCCTTCACATAGTCCACCTTCTCGGGAGCGATATCCGAAAATCCCTTCTCCCGCAGGAGCGCCGTCGCCTGGGACACGGAGATGTGGCTGCAGGCCACCTGCCTGGCGATTAGCTGCAGGGCCAATGTATGCCCGAACACCCTGTGGATCATCTCGTCCACGCAGTTCAGCTCCTCATCGTCCAGGTCTCTGCCGACATAGCGCTCGAACAGGTCATATAGATCAGCCCTGTCAGAAATCGCCTTTAAGGCCAGTGTGGCATATCCGGTCTTCGGAATCTCCAGGCGGCTCACCACGATGACCTTCCAGCCGATGTCCAAAATGGCGGAGAAGTCCTCGTCCGGCTCCCCGTCGAAATTGTCCACCACAAGGAGGATTCTCCTCCCTGCCGCCAGATCCCGGAGCACCCTTAATTTCCTGTGGAAATAGTCCGATATGCTTTCCTCCGTATTCTTTTCCACGATATTGATGCGCAACTGGCTGTCATCAGCGACCATCTTCTGTATGCTGCCGTTGTAGTACAGATACAGGACCGCGTCAAAGCGGCTGCGATGATCCGCGATATACCCCCGCACCAGCGTGCTCTTCCCCATGCCGCCCATACCGGTGAGGAACAGGCAGTTGGTTCCGTCCCGGTTCAGCCACTGCTCCATGGCCTGCAGCTCTTTTTCCCGCCCGAGCAGCACGGGCGGACGGTTGACCTGGCTGGATATGACGAAGGGCACTATGGTATCCGCGTACCGCTCTATCTCCTCCAGCTTCCGGATGACCTGATCCATGTCCTGATAGCGGCCGGGGCCAAAGTCGGTGAGCGTATGGTGGAAGAAATCCGGCAGCGCCCGGAACAGCCTGTCCTGATAATTCCTGTCCGCGAACAGGCAGTCGGCGAACTTATACTCAGCCCCTGTCTCGCAGTCCGGCGCTTCCGGCACCCGCCCGAACAGCAGCCAGAACAGCAGCGCCCCTACGCCGTAGACATCCGTATGCCTGCCCATATTATGCAGATACCCCTTCTTCTGTTCATATGCCGCGAAGCCCTTGGTACAGGCGAGCCTGTTTATCCTGCCGGATCCTCCTTCTTCCCTGTTCCTCGATTTCCTGATGTCGCTCAGGCGTATGGGCGTGTCAAAATCGAAAAGCTGGACCGCATGGGGGCTGCCCTCCAGCAGGAGGATGTTCTCCGGCTTCACGTCCAGGTACAGATACCCCTTCTCATGCATCCTGCCCAGGAACGCAGCGACGCTTTTCACAACGGAAACGCATTCCTTGATGGACTCCATCCTCCTGCGGGAGAGTACCTCTCCCTCCTGATACGTCAAGACGGTATAAATCGTATTGTTTTCCGTATAATTGTCGATGGTATTGGAAATGTAATTGGTCAGGCCGCTGGTATGGAACAGCTCGTTGTGCAGGCCATAGGAGGCTTCCATTTCGCTCCTGCACTCCCGGAAAATCCTTTCGTCAAGCTCGCTCCCGGGAACCAGCCTGTCGCCGTCCCGGTAAATGTCCGCCTCAAAGGGATAGCATTCCTTAATCAGGACAGCGTGCCGGTAACCCCTGTTGTCCAGGTAGGACGCGTCATACACAATGCCCGACATGCCCCTGCCCTTCACTTTCCCTATGGTATAGGTGACCGCACCCTTTTCACGATTCGAAACGCTCAGCAATGTGCCTTCCTTCAGGGCGATTCTTGTGTCCTCCATGTCATCCCGTCCTTTGTCCCTGCCGTTTTTCTCTCTATTTTACACCATCCGGGGCATTTCTGGATTTGCCGGTGCGTCAGCTCCATTCCGCCGCATATCTGGCATCGATGTCGTGCTCCTTCACATAGAACAGCTCCCGCATGAAATCCCGGAACACCAGGAGCGGGAATTCGTTCTCCACCGCGTGCAGAATGATCCAGTCGAAGGGGTCCCCGGGATAGAGCTGCGGGTATCCCGTATCCAGCAGATAGCGGTTGATTTCGCAGATGCTCCTTCCTGTGTCTCCGCCGCGGGCCTGGTAGTCATTCCTTTTCAGCGCCGCCTTCACCCAGAACCTGTAGAATACCAGCAAAATGATGGTCTTATGCACCAGCTGTTCCGATGCATGCTCCCCGTTCAGAATCTTCTCCAGGCCGCCCCTGCTGGGGAAAGAGTCCTCCGCCCAGGCGTGGAGCAGTTCATTGTCCCGCAGTATGGGCTTCAGGGACCTGTCCGTATCCAGCTTTGCGATCCTGTTCCCGGACAGCCCCAGAATCTGCAGGTATATCTCCCACAGGGAGCCTCCGGCCCGCGCGCTCCTGGCCCTCCTGTGCGCCTCCGGCTCTCCCGCCCGCGCCTCTTCGATCTCCCGGTCTGTGTCGTTGAAGGCGCGGTACAGCTTTTTCTTCTCTTTCGCCGCCAGGCCCTCCTCCCCGGAAATCTCCTCCCACATCCTGCGGATATATCTGTAGGCGGTGGCATTGTTGTAGCCAAACTGCTCAATGTTGCCGCTGATGTAGCGGATCAGCTCCTCCGGGCTCCTGAAGCGCCTGACCGCCGCGATGATGGATGCAGTGTAGAGGATTTCCTCCCCGAAGTCCAGCCGCTCCGGGTTCGGCCTGGGCACCCTGTCCAGGAGGTTCTGCGCATCCGCGTAGCCCAGACGGTTGCTGATGGCATAGAAATGAATGACCTCCTCCACATTGTGGCAGTCAAAGCCCCTGAGCAGGCATATACGCCTCATGAAGTCCTCGGACTCCTCCACGGTCAGGCCGAAGGCAAAGCAGATGCGTATCGCGGTCTCCTTTTTGATCCTTTTGTGTTCCGTGTACCATTTTCTGATATTTCTCGGCAGGGGAATCTCCTTCTGCTCGAACCTGGATTTGATGAATGCTATCTTGCCGTCGATATCCTGTCTGTCTCCCGTATATCCGTGCCTTACGAGGAAGGTATCCAGGGCCTCGTCGAAATTCCGGAACATGCTCACCACTTCGGCCAGCGCCGCGCTGTAGTCGATGTCGTCCTCCGGGTTGATGTCCCGGGCTCTGTTTTCAAGGGATTCCGTGTATGTATCCATGGAGGTCTCGCTTTCTATGTGTACTCTTATCAGGATTCTGTCGCCAGATTTCCATTATACTTCCTGGCGCGGGAATGCACAAGATTTTGGCGCAAAATTAGTCGAAAACAAAATCATCCGTTTGCCGCAAGCCGGAACCGGATGATTTTTCGTATAATCCTATTCAATTTGGAAGATTGACCATCTGGCCGATCTGGATCAGGTCCGCGTCCCGAATCTGGGGGTTGAGGGCCAGCAAGCTCTGGACGCTGATGTGGTTCCTGGCCGCCACATGGGAAAGGGTATCCCCCTCCGCCACTGTATAGCCCCGGTAGACCGCCACCAGGTATTCGTCCCCGCGCCTTAGGCCGAACATGGCATTTCCCTGCCCGTTGATCCTAAAGACCCCCTCCTGCCTCATGCGGCTCCCCGCCTCGTCGTAGGAGTACAGGACGGCATGCTTACCTGCATATTCCTCCCCCAGGGCCAGATGCACGTTCAGGATGCAGGGATAGGCATCCTTCTGCACCATGGAGAACTGCCTGAGGGTATTGTTGCCCGGGAGCTGCTGCTTCACCTCATCGGGAATGACCGACTCGAAGGACACATCCACGGTAAAGGGAGCGTCGGCAGCGTAAATCTCCCCGCCGCTGATGCTGAACGTGACGCCGTTGCTGGTGTGCAGGGCCAGCGTGGCGTTCTTTCCCGCCAGCCTGCCCAGGATATCCGTGGGGATCTCAAAATGGTTCCCCACAAGGAAGCCCACATTCTGGCCTGTGCCGTTCTGGATGGCCTCGTCAAGCCGCTGCGTCATCACGTTCCAGTCATCGGTGGCGTTTTCAACGGAACCGCTGACCACCGCAGCCGCCCCATCCCCCGCAGCTTTCACCGGCTGGCCGGGCCTGATTACAGGCACCAGCACGAATATCAGGGCCGTCAGCAGCATTATCCGATTCTTTCCGATTATCATTCTTTTCATTTCGATACCTCTCTTTTGCATCTTTCTGCAATCTGTTATACTGCATAACGCTGAATACTGCCTAATGCAATCAAGCGATTGAACCAGTCAGCGTTATGCAGTCTGGTTTCACGGCAAGTGAAATCGTTAAGCAGTATAGTTTATTTCCTCACCCTCAGTATGCCCAATTGTCAAAAAATAATCATCTTTCAATGCAGATTTTCATACCATACCGCCGAAACGCTTTACAGTTCCAGCGCCTTTTCCTATAATAATGAAGAAGAGCATTCATATGGAACAAGAGAATTCCAATCATGTCGCATAAACAGAGGGCCGCATCAGAAAGCAGTTGATCCTATGCCCAATGATGCCGAGATTATCAAAACGGCCATCGATGATTTCCGGGAAATCCAAAGATATATGTCCTTGGCAAAGGAAGAAAATGCCTCCAGGACATATACCGAGTTAAAGGAAAAGCATATATTGACAAGATAAAAGAGCGATAACAGGGCTATCGAAAACCGATAGCCCTGTTTCATTGATTCCGATATCTGTTGACGGCTGCATGTAGTCTATCTACCCAAGCTGGCCCTCCAGCACCTTCGCAGCCTCCGCGATGCAGTCGGGGATGCCCGCCGGATTCTTGCCGCCTGCCTGGGCCATGCCCGGCTTGCCGCCGCCACCGCCGCCTACCTTTCCGGCGATGCCCTTGATCAGGTTCCCCGCATGGGCCCCCTTGGAAAGGGCTTCCTCCGTGGCCATGGCAATCATGTTCACCTTGCCGCCCGCATTGGACAGGAGCACGATGACGCCCTGCCCCAGCTTGGCTTTAAGCTGGTCGCCCAGGTCGCGCAGACCGTTCATGTCCACATTGTCCACGCTGGCCGCCAGGAGCTTCACGCCCTTCACCTCCACCACATTATCCATCACGTCTCCCAGGGCTTCCTTGGCCGCCTTGGCCTTCAGGGACTCCAGCTCGGAGGACAGCGCCTTCACCTCCGCCGTCACATGCTCGATCTTCTCCACCAGCGTGGCAGGGGTGGCGCGAAGCGCCCTTGCCGCCTCCTCGATGGTCTGCTCCAGCCCTTTATAATAGGTAAACACGCCGTTCCCCGTCAGGGCCTCGATTCTGCGGACACCTGCCGCGATGCCGTTCTCGGACAGGATTTTGAAGGCCGCGATGGCGCTGGTATTGGCCACATGAGTGCCGCCGCAGAGCTCCACGGAAAAGTCTCCCATCTTCACCACCCGGACCTCCTCGCCGTACTTCTCGCCGAAGAGGGCCATGGCCCCGGTCTTCCTGGCATCCTCGATGCCCATCACCTCCGTCACTACAGGGAGATTGGCCGCAATCTGCTCATTGACGATTTTCTCCACCCTGTCCAGCTCTTCCTTGGTCATGGCCGCGAAATGGCTGAAATCGAAGCGCAGCCTCTCCCCGTCCACGTAGGAGCCGGACTGCTCCACATGGCTGCCCAGCACCTCCCGGAGAGCCTTGTGCAGCAGATGGGTGGCGCTGTGGTTCTTGCAGGTGTCGCCCCTCTTTGCGGCATCCACCGTGAGCGTGGCCGTATCTCCCACCTTGAGCATGCCCTTGGTGACAATGCCGATGTGGCCTACCTTGCCGCCCAGGAGCTTTACGGTATCCCTCACCTGGAAGCTGCCGTCCGCCGTGGTGATGACGCCTGTGTCTGCATTCTGGCCGCCCATGGTGGCATAGAAAGGAGTCTCCTCCACGATGATCGTGCCGGTCTGGCCGTCCGTCAGGGCCTCCACCAGCTCGCTCTCCGTGGTCAGCACGGTAATCTTGGACTCGTGACGAAGCCTGTCATAGCCTACGAACCGGGTGGTGACGGACGCATCGATGGACTCGTACACCGTCACGTCCGCTCCCATGTAATTGGTGGTCTTGCGGGCTTTCCTGGCCGTCTCCCTCTGATGCTGCATGCACACGCCAAAGCCCGCCTCATCCATGGTGAAGCCCTTCTCCTCCAGAATCTCCTGGGTCAGGTCCGTGGGGAACCCGAAAGTGTCGTACAGCTTGAAGGCGTTCTCCCCGGAGAGCTCCGTGGTTCCCGCCGCTTTCATCTCCTCTTCCATCTGGGCCAGAATGCTCAGGCCCTGGTCGATGGTCTTGTCGAACTTGTCCTCCTCCTGGGTGAGGACATTCAGGATAAAGGCCCTCTTCTCCTCCAGCTCGGGATACCCGTCCTTGCTCTCATCGATCACGGTCTCGCTTAAAGCCGCCATGAACTTGTCCCGGATGCCCAGAAGCCTACCGTGCCTGGCCGCCCGGCGGATCAGGCGACGGAGCACATAGCCGCGGCCTTCGTTGGAGGGCAGGATGCCGTCGCTGATCATGAAGGTGGTGGAGCGGATATGGTCCGTGATCAGGCGGATGGACACATCCTTCTTCTCGTCAGCCTCATACTCTGTCCCGGCAATCTGACAGATTCTGTCCCGGATGGCCTTCATGGTGTCGATGTCGAACACGGTGTCCACGTCCTGCACCACCACAGCCAGGCGCTCTAAGCCCATGCCGGTGTCGATGTTCTTCTGGGCAAGCTCCGTGTAATTGCCCTTTCCGTCGTTGTCGAACTGGGTGAACACATTGTTCCACACTTCCATGAAGCGGTCGCACTCGCAGCCCACCTTGCAGTCGGGCTTGCCGCAGCCGTATTTGATTCCTCTGTCATAGTAGATCTCGGAACAGGGGCCGCAGGGGCCTGCGCCGTGCTCCCAGAAATTGTCGCATTTTCCGTTCTCGTCCCGGTAGAAGCGGGTAATCTTATCAGCGGGCACGCCGATTTCTTTCGTCCAGATTTCAAAGGCCTCCTCGTCCTCGCAGTAGATGGAGGGGTAGAGCCGCTCCGGATCCATGCCCACCACTTCCGTCAGGAACTCCCAGCTCCAGCGGATGGCTTCCTGCTTGAAGTAGTCCCCGAAGGAGAAGTTGCCCAGCATCTCGAAGAAGGTCAGGTGCCTGGCGGTCTTGCCCACGTTCTCGATGTCGCCTGTGCGGACGCACTTCTGGCAGGTGGTGACCCTGCGCCTGGGCGGAATCTCCTGGCCCGTGAAGTAGGGCTTCAGGGGAGCCATGCCGGAATTGATGATCAGCAGGCTGTTGTCGTTGTGGGGCACCAGGGAAAAGCTCTTCATTTTCAGATGTTCTTTGCTCTCGAAGAAATCCAGGTACATTCTTCTCAGTTCGTTTACGCCGTATGGTTTCATGTGTTCTTCCTCCCGGTTTATCGAAAGCCCTTGCGCACCAGGGCTTTGGATGCTTGTTTTTTCCTAGCGTCTATTATACATGATAATAGAATCCTGTCATTGGATTCTATTATATCACTTATTTTTATTTTGTATAGTAGATTTTCCTTTCCTAATGCTTTTCTTATCTTTCAATCTGGCACTGATGCTTTTTGGTCTTCTTATCGTAGCTGATGCCCACCAACAATATCCTGCCAGTGTAATGCTCAATGGAGGTCGGGTAGGCTTTGTCCTTAATCTACTGTATCGCTGTCCGTACACTTTCATTCCATTTAAGTTCTACCACGAGGGATGGGCAGTCATCTCTGTACTCGGCTTTGGGAATGAAGACAAAATCCGCAACCCCTTTGCCGGCGGGGAATTCGCGTATGGGTTTAAAATAGTATTGCATCGAACCCAGATATGCGATGGTAAGTACACTGCTGAGGGAATTTTCGTTATTATATTGAATCGATGATGCGTACTGCGCATGAACCCTCTCGATGCTTTCCGCAACTGCCGGGGCATCCATATCCAACGTGGCCTCCAGCAGACGATTGGATTCCTGTTGGAAGGCAAGCAACTCGTTCCATTTTTTCCTTTTTGTAGCCTTAATCAATTCCTGCCTAATCTCTTCATTGGGGACAAATGCTGACTCCGCATCCTGGTCATACGCAAGATAGCCCAGATGAACCAAATAGGTCAGGACATCGTCTTTGTCTGCAAAGCTGACCGTATCATTTGGGAAGGATGTCACATCTACTTTTACAGACGCACCGGCCAACATTTCGATAATGGCGGTTTTCAAACCGTCAAAGTCCATATTTATCAGCAGGGCGACGTATGTGTCAAGTCCTAATTGGCACTTTTCTCTTTTTTGTAGATGTCCGACATTTTTTTCTGTTTTCTGATAATTCAGTTTGCATTTCTGATATAGACTTGTTTTACTTTTCAATCAACGAAAGCTGCTATGAATGCCTTTCTGGATGCTGTCCGCATTGCATCCAGCAGAGGCATGTGGCCGCCCATCCTGTCCACATAAGGGTTCCCTTTCCCGTCCTTCTTTGGTGCTTTCGCAGCGCTCAGTATCTTGACGGCATCCTCCATCCCGGATATGGGGAGGAACCCATCTGTATACCTCTCTATCGTTTCGGCCAGCTCCCGGTTCTCCTTCCGGTACAGTATCTTCGCCATGTTGTTCGCGCCGTTTACCGACCAGCGCATCCTCCGGTGCTTCATCCGCAACGTTATCACTGTACAGTTCTGGCTTTCCTGCACCCCCATCCCTTTGTACACGATTCCTTCCGGCGGTGCCGGTATCTCTATCCCACGCTTCTGCCAGGGGATCAGGCCCTCCCTGTTGTTGTGCAGGTATCTATACAGCTCCAGGGCCTTCTTCCTACGGTTGTCCGTCTTTTCATCGCCCGCCACGCTGTCGGCATAGGCTTTTATATAATCCAGCATCTCATCCGGCTTTTCGCTGTCGAACAGCTCCCGGATCTCCTTCTGCGCCTTTTTGTCCCCGATCTTGCGCAGGATCTCCTGGTACACATGGTACCTGTCCAGCTGCACGATCGCCTCCGGGTCATACGGCTCCTTCACCCAGCCCCCGCCGTCCCCGTTCAGCACGCGCTGCACGATCTCGTCTGCCGCGTACCTCTTTTCTATCAATGCCTCCCTCTTTGCATGGAACCCGCCGCTCTTCTCCATCCCTGCAAGCATCGTCTTGTTCACCAGGCTGCTGCGGCCCCCGTCCTCCGCCTTCCACCCCTCGTACATCGTGAACACTTTCATTTCCTGTTTCTTCATCTTCTGGTGTCTTTCGCCCTGCATGGACAGCCATACCCCGTCCATCTCCTCGAACAGCACCGGCAGCACCTCTTTCCCTGCCGCCTCCCCGGCCTCCATCTGCCTTACCGCATAGGCCTCTTCCTTGCTGATCCTTTCCCCAAGGCGCTGCACCAGGTTCCATGCCCCTCCATGGCTCACGCTCTGGCCGCAGGTGCTGCTTATCGTCTCGGCCGTCACCCGGTAGGGGCTCTCCGCCGCCGTCATGGCTATCTTCTCTGCCAGGTTTGCCGACAGCAGCCCTATCTTCTCCATCTGCATCGCCTCGTCCAGAAGGTACACATATCTTTTTTCCCCTCCTTCCTCCCTCTTCTCATATACCCTCCGGGAATAGCACACCTCCCCATATACCGTCTTTATGGTTGTCCCCCGCTTCCCTTTGTCGCGGTATGCTCTCCTGTCCCTTCCTTCTGCCAGCTCGTCATCATACTTCTCCAGCACTATCCGCGTAAGCTCTGCTCCATAGGTGCATATATATTTATAGATTTTTTGCTCCAGGGTCTTGAATGATACCAGTTTTTCCTCTACAATAGTCTTCATCATGTAGTCTCCTTCTTTTGTTTTCTTCGTTGTTAACATCATAAAGGATTTCTGCATGTTTGGGAAGTGGGGATTTTCTCTGCTTCCCTTTTATTTTTAGT